>VYLB01000010.1_pt1 | contig 43412 bp, 38 predicted proteins | sample 5114431 | NCBI WGS metagenome assembly VYLB01 (sample SAMN12291786, study PRJNA351875) | freshwater metagenome | isolation source: freshwater lake | place: USA: Michigan, Gull Lake | collected 2013-08-08
CTTTATTATCTCATTATTCTCTCTTTGAAGTAGTCCCACAGGAACGATACTTTGTTAACTTTTGTGTCTTTTTTGTAGCAATTATGTTCTGCGTCCCCAAAATTGCTTTGAGCCATGGACAATTTCTGGGCGCCCACACCCCACCTTCAAACGTAATCTTACTATACTACAAACTGAAGTGCGGAATGTGGGCTATAAGATGGTAATCTTTTCGAGGAAATACCCAAGAGCTTAATCAGTTTATCTTCCTCATTTTTTCTAAAATTATCGATCTGCTTATAAGTTATATTTCCTATCAACAAGGCTAAACTAATGATAGTTAGAACTACCCATAGCTCATGCCTTTTGCCCCGATTTTTCCGAAAATCCTTGACTTTTTTGAGTTCTCCAATTAAACTATTTATCATGGCTTAAAAAATAAAGAGTAGTGGTCTATTTTTGGTTTTACCAAAAAAATATCACTTTTATTTTCTTTTTTATACCCGACTTTGAAAACGCCCTGCTAGAAAAGCACGAAATTGGTAAAAGAAAAACTCAAAAAATTGAGAGAAAGCATTTAGGAATGAGGACGAGGATTAAGAGATTACAAAGAAAGACTATCTGTTATTCGAGGTCAGAGGAGATGCACGATATTGTCATTGGGCTGTTTATTAATCGCTATGAATTTGGAGAAGCAATTTAAGAGCTATGCACACTTCCGAAACATGACCAGTAATGCTACAATCATGGGTAAATAAATTACCGATCTGGAGTCGCCTGAAATGTCCTACCGTACCACCACATTAAGCGCTACCTTAACTCTACAGGGTTCTACTGAGCAAAAGTATCAGTTATCTCCCACGGAAATTACCCTAATCGGACGAGCTCCAGACTGTCAGATTGTTTTAAATCCTGACGAATACATTACTGTCTCGCGTTATCACATACAGTTACAACTAATTGAGCAGGAAGGAACCTCTCACTGGCAAGTTGCAGATACGGGAACAACTAACGGGACTATCGTAAATGGCGAAAAAATTGACGGTCCCTATATTCTCAAGGACGGTGATCGCATTACCCTCGGTTGGAAGGGTCCAGAGTTTCTCTTTACATCCTATCTTTTAAATCCTACTGTTTTAGTTGCTATTCCTGATGCAGTACCAGAAGTTAAGGAAGAAAAGCCTGCGCCCGTGGCACCGGAAGTTAAGGAAGAAAAGCTCGCGCCTGTGGTACCGGAAGTCAAGGAAGAAAAGCTCGCACCTGTAGTACCAGAAGTTAAAGTTAAAACAGAAGTAAAACCCCAGCCATCTTCCCCCATTGTCTCCCGAACAGATAAAACCCTTTGGAATCTGATACTTTTAAGAAAAACAAGTATAATCAATCATCCTGAGACTACCATTAATGGCATAGCTTTTAGCCCCGATGGACAAACTTTAGCAAGCACCGGGGCCGATAAACTGATTAAACTTTGGAATCTGCAAACCAGTTCAGAGGTTACTACCCTCTCGGGACATAAACTAGCGGTAAAAGCACTCGCCTTTAGCCCCGATGGGCAAACCTTAGCCAGCGCGGGAGCCGATAAACTCATTAAACTCTGGAGTCTCCAAACTAATGAAGAAGTAGCTACCCTTTCAGGGCATAAATTAGCAGTAAATGCGATTGCCTTTAGCCCCGATGGGCAGACTTTAGCCAGTGCGGGAGCCGATAAGCTGATTAAACTCTGGAATCTCCAAACTAATGAAGAAGTAGCTACCCTTTCAGGGCATAAATTAGCAGTAAATGCGATTGCCTTTAGCCCGGATGGGCAAACTTTAGCCAGTGCGGGAGCCGATAAGCTGATTAAACTCTGGAACTTACAGACTTCAGCAGAACAATCTTCTTTTAATACCAATCACCGCCTACCTATTCACAGTCTTGTTTTTAGTCCAGATGGTCAGATGTTTATTAGTTCAGGAGAAGATAAAACCCTGAAACTTTTCTGGGCTGCTTCAGGAGAAGAATACTTATCGTTTAGTATAGCGACTGGCTTGCTCACCGCTTTAGCTATCAGTCCAGATGGTCAGATGTTAGCCAGTGGTGGAGAACCTGAAGGGATACAATTATGGACTTTTGTTGATTGATCATTAAATTAAAATAAAAATTAAAATGCTAAGGATTCTTTTTGGTTTAGTGTGAGGCGTATAAACTTTTTTTATATCCAAAAATGGTTCTACCAGACTTACCATGCAAAAAAATCGCTGAAAGTCTCTCTATGAGAAGATCATAGCAAAAGTTGATAAAATTATCGTTCAGATGTCTCGTAGATGTCTCAATCCTGTATCCAGCAAACATTTCAGGCATTTTATTGTCCACACTTTACCCCGCAAGTTCGGAAGAACCTCAGATAATGAACAGAAACAATACTTCACGTTTATTTTTCCTAAATTTAGTAGAATGGTGTTGCTTGGGTTTGCCACTAATGCTATTATTTCAGGCGACACCTACTCAAGTTCAGGCTCAAGATGAAACTCCCCAACCTATTTTAATGGTTGAATCTCAGCCTTCTGATTACCAAGAAGTATATGTTCGGGATATTAAAGTTGATGGCAATAGCATTTTGCAACAAGAGATTAACAATTTAATCCAGCCACTTATCGATAAAAAAATGACTGTCAATGAATTAAATCAACTAGCTGATTCTATCACTGAGCTTTATCTCAAGAAGGGATATATAACCTCTAGAGCAATACTTGTTCCCCAAGATTTTGCCGATGGTTTGGTCAGAATTGAGGTTAAGGAGGGAGAAGTAGAAACGGTTGTTATTAAAGGGGCATCTAGGTTAGATAATTATGTTAGGAGTAGGATTAGGGTTGGACTAGGAAAACCTCTCAATGCGGGAAAATTAGAAGATCAACTGCGGCTACTCAAAATCAATCCCCTGTTTAAGAATATTGAAGCTACCCTTAAAGCAGGAAGTCAGGAAAGTAAAAGTGTTCTAGAGGTATATGTAGCGGAAGCTGATCCTTTTTTTGGTGAGGTAGGTTTTGATAATTATTCTCCTCCAAGTGTAGGTGCAACACAGGCAAATGTTAATTTAGGCTATCGTAACGTTGTAGGTTTAGGGGATGGAATCTCAGTCCAATATACTCCCAGGCTAGAGGCTTTTACAGGCACCTATCAAGTAGATACAATTTATCAAATTCCGCTGAATCCAACAGGTGGCTCTTTGCAATTTCGAGTTTCCATAGAAAACAATACAGTCATTCAGGACGAGTTTTCCGAACTAGACATTAGCCAGGAGTCTCAATATTATGAAATCTCCTATCGACAGCCGATTATCCGCAATCCTAGACAAGAATTTGCCCTTTCAGTGGGCATGAGCTATCGTCATGCTCAAACCTTTGACTTCCAAGGTCCTGCTCAGTTTTTGCGCTATGATGAAGATGGTATTAGTCGTACTAACGTGATTACCTTTGGACAAGATTATGTGCATAGAAGCGGCAATGGTGCCTGGGCGGCTCGCTCTCAGTTTCGCTTTGGTACAGGAATTTTAGACGTAACTTCTAACAATGATGATATTCCTGATGGCTACTTCTTCAGTTGGTTAGCACAAATGCAAAGAATACAAATTCTGGGAAAAAATAATTTTCTCATTATTCAGGGGGATATACAGCTAACACCAGATTCTTTATTACCATCAGAACAGTTTGTCATAGGGGGAGGTCAGTCAGTCCGAGGTTATCGGCAAAATGCCCGTTCAGGGGATAGTGGAGTAAGGTTTTCTGTTGAAGATCAAATTACTCTGGTGCGGAATAGAGAAGACAACCCTATGTTTATAGTTGCTCCCTTTTTTGATATGGGTTATGTGTGGAATAATCCTAACAGTATTAATTTTCAGGAATCGCAAAGATTTCTTGCAGCTGTAGGATTAGGTTTATTATGGCAACCTATTTCAGGGATGACCGTGAGGCTTGATTACGCTCCTCCTTTAATTTACTTAGATGATCGAGGGGAGAATGTACAAGATAATGGATTTTACTTTAGCGTTAACTATAGGTTTTAAGATGAAAAATTTACTAATTTTTGTCGCTGGCTTATGGTGCTGTGCCTTGCCTGTACAAGCTCAAACTTTAAATCGTCCCGATTTTTTTCGACGGGGTTATGAGCAAATGCAGCAGGAAATAAATCAACTACAACAAGCTCCTAGTCCAGAAGCTCCTTCCCAGTTATTGACAATAAAGGGCAAGTCATTTCAATGGCAAAAGTTTGTCTTTCAGAATGCTGATTTTTCAGTTTGGATGCCAGAAGGGATACAAAGTCAAGAAACTTTGATTCTGGAAACATCCTTGGGAAAAATTCCCTTTGATTTGCTGGCAACTCATCCGACAAATTGGCGTTTTGTCGCAGCTTACTCTCAAGTGCTTGATGTCAAACTTTTTCAGAATACAAATAGTTTATTTGCGGCTGTCAAACAGGGAATTATTGCCAACACCAAGTTTAAGTTATCTGAAGATAAACCAATCACTTTTCAATCTTACTTGGGTCAAGAGTGGACAATAGAAAATGAACAAGAAGTTAATAATTTCAGGGTTTATTTAATCAGGGGACGAATTTATATCCTAGCAACACGACAAGCGAAAGCAGGTGCAGCCTCATCGGCTCAAATAGTGGCAGGTTTTTTTGACTCCTTTAGGTTGTTGAAATGAATAAAGTCTGTTCATAATTTAACTCAGTTATTGTGAGGGGTTGCGAAGCAATCTAAAATCCTCGCTTTCTCCTCTGTTTAATTGACCTCTTGCAAAAGTGTCATCTGAGTCCCCCTTAACCCCCCTTGAAAAATAGGGAAAAACCGATTCATACAAGAAGTCCAATGTTTTTAGTTAAACCATGTTACAAATTATTAAATTGAGAAACATTAACGAAATGATTTCCCTCCTCAAAATTCGTGTAGGATTACAAGTGAACGATTTAGATATGTCCGCAATGAAAAAGCTTTCCTTGGTCTTAGCTTTCTTACTCTCCGCTTATGTACCTTCTGTGCAAGCCCAACAAGTGCAAATTATCCCTGCTGATGATGGGACTGCTACCCTAGTCACTCCCGATGGGCAAAGGTTTATTATCGATGGAGGAAAACTATCTAAGGATGGGAAAAATCTTTTTCATAGCTTTCGGGAGTTTGGTTTAAACCCCAACCAAATTGCTACTTTTTTGGCTAATCCCCACATCAAAAATATCCTCTCACGGGTAGTAGGGGGAAATGCTTCTTATATTAACGGTTTGCTTGAGGTATCAGGCGGCAATGCTAACCTCTATTTGGTTAACCCCGCAGGCATTGTTTTTGGTGCGGGTGCAAGACTAAATATAGGTGGAGATTTTACTGCCACTACCTCCCATCAATTGGGGTTTGCTAATGGGGTATTTAATGCCATAGGACCTAATGATTATCTTAATTTAGTCGGCAATCCCAACACTTTTCAACTAAGCGAAGGCTCAGGAGATATTATTAACGCGGGTGTTTTAGAAGTTGCACCGAATCACAATATTTCTCTAGTGGGCAGTAATGTCATTAATACAGGGACAATTAACGCCCCGGGGGGTAGGATTACTATCGCTTCGGTTGCAGGTACCTCTAATGTTAAGATTTCCCAAGAGGGACAAATACTAAGCTTAGAAATTACGCCTCCCCAAGATGCTCAGGGCAATCCTCTAGGGATTAAAGCCGTTGATCTACCTACTTTATTGACGGGTGCGGCTAATGCGGGTGTGGAAACAGGTTTAGCCGTAACTCCCACGGGTACAGTACAACAGGTTAGTACGGGGGTTGATATACCTACCCAAGAGGGTACTACTATAGTATCGGGAACGGTTAATACTGCTTCTGCCCTAGGAGGGGAGATTAGTATTCTAGGCGATCGCGTTGGCTTAGTCAATGCCACGGTAGATGCTTCTGGAATCAATGGCGGGGGTATCATTTTAGTGGGGGGAGATTATCAAGGCAACGGAATTGTACCCAATGCTACGGCTACTTATGTTAGCAGCGATTCTGTTATTAAAGCCGATGCCCTAACTCAAGGTAATGGGGGTAAGGTAATAGTCTGGGGGAATGAAATCACAGCCTTTGGAGGAGATATTACAGCCCAAGGGGGGGCTTTAGGCGGTGATGGGGGTTTTGTAGAAGTTTCAGGCAAAGATAACCTAATTTTTACGGGTTATGTGGATGTAAGCGCCCCGCAGGGAAACTGGGGAACTTTATTACTAGATCCAAATAATATTACTATCTCTAGTTATCCTAGTTCTGGTGGCGTAGATGCTAGTTTGCCGCAAATTTTATCAGATGAATTTGTGGGACAGGACATTACTATTAGTGCGAGTGTCTTAGGCTCGCAAACGGCAGATATTATTTTAGAAGCGAGTAATGATATTACCTTTAATAATTCTGTAAACATTACCACGGCAGGGGTGGATTTAACTGCTAGGGCTAATAGGTCTATTACTGTTAACAATGAAGTAAACATAACTACTAATAATGGTGATGTTATTCTCAATGCTGATCGAGACGGGATAAACGGGGGAGCAATCCGACTCAACCCAGGTTCTTCTATCAATTCCAACGGCGGAGATATCATCCTAGGCGGTGGAACTGACCCATTAAGTCAACCAGCCGTAGGGACAACAGCCAAGGGAATTGGAATCGATAATCCTGCCGGAATTGCACTCAACAATTCTACCCTCAATTCTGATGGAGGTAATATTAGTCTTAGAGGTGAGGGTCGTAGCGTATCTACTGATCGTAATGATGGAATTTTCCTTGACAATTCTTTGCTTGAAGCTACAGGAACTGGCACGATCTCGTTAAATGGAACAGGTGGTATAGGGGCTGGGGGCGACTCCGGGATAAGACTTGCTGGTGCCGAAGTAACCTCGGAAAATGGCGATATTATTCTCAGGGGAACTGGGGGCGGAAGTGGAACTCGTAGCGATGGTATTCTCCTAGAACTTAATAGCACCATACAATCTACTGGAATTGGGACAATCTCCTTGGAGGGGACTGGCGCTCCAGGTGGACAGGAAAATTCTGGGATAGATATTCGTGGTACTTCAACAGTTACCTCTGTCGATGGGAATATTATACTAAGAGGGACTGGAGGGAGTGGAACAGGAATTCAAAATGAAGGTATTATCCTAACTGATCAAAGCACCATACGATCTAATGGGAATGGAGCGATCACTCTGGAAGGGACTGGTGGTGCGGGGACGGGGGATAATCATTACGGGATAATTATTGGTACTGATCCTAATCAACTTGGCAGTATTCGTAATTCTCAAGTAATCTCGGAAAATGGAGATATTACTCTAGTTGGAACAGGGGGCGGAAATGGAAATGCCATTGGTATTTTACTTCAAGACAACGGAAACATCACTTCCGACCAAGGGAGCAATATTCAGCTAGAAGGAAGAGCGGCAGGAACTGAGATTAATTCGATCGTGTCTAATGGGACTATTACCACAACTGGTACAACTACTATTGTCGGTAATAATGGCAATGTTGTCTTAGACAATTCTGGTTCTGATGGGGTAGGAAACTTTGGAACAGTTGAAGTTATTAGTGGGAATAATGTCACTCTCACGGATACTGGTAATATTTCCCTTGGTAATGTTACAGCGACAACTTTAAATGTTAATGCTCCCCTAACCGTTGGTAATAGTAACAGAACTGTTGAAATCAACACTACCGACAGCCAGGTCTATAATTCTGCTGTTACCCTAGGGGGGAATGCTAACTTTAGTACACCCCAGTCGATTACCTTTAACAGTAGCCTTGGTATACAAAATTTTACTGCTAACTTTAACGTTGACAACCGTATCACTTTACCCACATCAGGAGTATCAGGTACAGGAATCGTTAGTATATCACCTTTGACAGCAGGAAGAGGTATCAACATCAGCACAGGTGGCACAGAGGTCTTAGTTTTGAACAACTTAGATTCCCTTAGTCCTAGTGTAAGTCAACTAAATATAGGTGATACCCAAACAGGTATTATCACAGTTAACAATACTGTCACCTTTAATAACCCTGTCACCTTTACTACGGGTAATGAATTTGTAGCTACCCAACCTATCTTTACCCGTGGGCGAGATTTTACCGTTAACGCAACCAAAATAACCACCCTAGGCATTAACACTAATAACGGCGCTACTGCGGGTAATATCAGACTAAATAGCACACAGTCAGGCATCTCCACAGGAGAATTAAACACATCGGCTTTTCCTGCAACCCTATCAGGTGCTACCGCAGGAGATATTGAGCTAAATTCAGCCACAGATATTCTCACAGGCAACCTCAACGCCTCAGCCTCTGGGGGTAAAGCAGGGGACGTTACGATCAACCCAACTACCACAGCCACCATACAAGGCAACGTGACAGCAGGAACATTAACCGCCGAGAAACCCTTAACCTTTACTAATAGCGATATTACGGTTAACACTACAGGCACCCAAGAGTATAAGGATAATGTCACCTTCAACAATCCTGCCACGTTAACAGGGTCTGATGTGATAGCCAGAGGTAATGTGACGGGAACAACTTTAAATGTTAATGCTCCCCTAACCGTTGGTAATAGCACTGAAACCCGAACTATTAATACTATAGGCAGCCAGACTTACAACAATCCAGTTACCCTAGAGGGAGATACTAAGTTTAGTACCCCCGAATCTATTACCTTTGACGACAGCCTCATTGTTAATAACCACGCCCTGACTCTGATAGCTGATGATACTATCACTTTTCCCCTTTCTCCCAACACAGTAACAGTCACACCGGGAGCTACTGTTGCCATAGAAACCTATAGCCCTGATGGCAACATTTTATTAGGTAATCCCCCCTCCACAACAGAAGCATTAAGAATAACTAACCTGGATACTCTTACTGACTTAGAGGAATTAAAAATTGGTAGCCAAAATACAGGCACACTAACCATCAGTGCACCGATTACATTCTATGACCCTGTTACCCTGCAAGCCCGCAATATTAACATCAATGCTTCTATTACAGGAGAAGATAACGCCTCTATTACCTTAATTGGCTCTGGGACAACTACTACCCTTAATGACAATATTATTACCAGAGGTAATGCGATCGCCATTCGAGATAACGTCTTAGTAGGCGATAATATCTCTCTCGATACTACCTATGATGGAGAAATAGCGTCAGGGGCTGACATAGAAATTACTGGTACTATTAACGACTATAATACTTCTCCCTCTAGCCTGACCTTCATAGCAGGAGATACGGGTAATGTGACTTTAAACGGTCAAGTAGGTAACACCCAAGCCCTAAACGCTTTAACTGTTAGCAGTGCAGCCCAAACCAACCTCAATGGCAACTTAATCAAGACTACAGGTAATCAAACCTATCAAAGTCCCATAGTTACACAGACAAATCCCCTTGCCCTTATCAGTGAAGGCACTGTTACCACTGGTAATATCCAAAGTACAGGTGCTGCAGTTGATATTAACGCCCAAACTATCACCACAGGCAATATTACTACCTCCGCAAACCAAGGGGGCAGTATTACCCTAAATTCTCAAACAAGCCTGACAACGGGAACAATTAATGCGAGTGGCATAGCAGGAAATGCAGGAAACGTCAACCTCAATGCTACCAGGGACATAGAAGTATCTAGTATTGATGGGCGTAGCTCAGGGGGAAGTGGTGGAAACGTGAACGTAATAACCACTGGCAATGTACGCATTACCAACACTATCCCCAATACTAATGCTAGTGTATCTACTGCGGGCAGTCCTGGCGGTCCCATTACCATTAAATTTGATGGAGATCCGAATATTCCTATCAACAATCGTATTCCCTTTATTGTGGGAGATCCCAGAGTCAACGGCTCGGCTGGAGAAATTACCAGTGGGGGTTCAAATATTAACTCAGGAGACTTTGTCTTTACCGAACGACAAGGAAATGTTGCTATTGTTTCCGTAGAAGAGCCAACCATAGATTACACTGAATCTGTGGGAAACGTTGTAGCCACCTCCCCCGCTCCCCTACAAACAGAAGTAACCGCAGTACCTAGAGTCATACCGACAATCACCATCGACCAAGTAAAAGACGTTCTGCAAAATATCGAACAGGTAACTTCCGAAAAACCTGCCATTATCTATGTCAGCTTTAGACCGCGTGGATTGAATCTAGGATCAGATATAAGCTCACGAGAAGCAGCTTTGACCCAAGAATATCAAGCTAGTTTAAACCTAGAGGAAAATCTCGGTCAACCCACTATCACAGCACCTCCTGAAGATAATCAAGAGCTAGATATCTTGGTTGTTACTAACGAAGGAGAACCTATTCATATTCCCATCAAAGGCGTGACTCGCAAACAGGTAGTAGAGGAAGCCGAAAAGCTTTACTTAGCTGCTTCTGATAAAACCTCTAGCCGAGAACAATATGAAGAGCCAGCACGAAAACTTTATCAGTGGCTGATTGGTTCTGCCGAAACAACTCTAAATGAGCAAAAGATTAACAATCTTTTATTCGTTATGCCCACAGGCTTAAGAATTATCCCGATCGCTGCTCTGATCGACTCAGAAGGACAATTCTTGGTCAAAAAGTATAGCAGTGGTTTCGCACCTAGTATCAGTCTCAACAACAATGCCTACAAGGATATTAGACAACAGCAATTACTTGCTCTAGGTGCTTCCGAATTCGCAGATACTAACGCTCTCGGTCCCTTACCTGCTGTAAAGGTAGAATTGCCCACTATTTACAAGATTTGGGAAAGTCGAGATTACTTACTTAATGAAAGTTTTACCGTCGATAATTTACGCGCAAGTCGCCAGAAAACTACCTTCGGTATCATTCACCTTGCCACCCACGGGGAATTTAAACCGGGGGATCTCAGTTCGAGTTATATTCAATTCTATGACCGGCGCCTAACTATCGATGAAGTTCGCACCCTCGGCTTAAATAACCCTCCTTTGGAATTGCTGGTTTTAAGTGCCTGTCGGACTGCCTTTGGGGATGAGAACATAGAATTAGGTTTTGCTGGATTAGCCGTCAAAGCCGGGGTTAAATCAGTTCTAGCTAGTCTCTGGTGGGTAGGAGATACAGGAACTCTCGCTTTTATGGCCGATTTCTATAGTAATCTCAGGACTGAGGATGTACCAATTAAAGCTGAAGCAGTCCGCCGCACCCAAGTTAATATGATTGAAGGACGTACTCGCCTAGACGGTGGACAAATTATTAATGCCCAAGGGGAAGTAACTCTTCCTTCAGAATTAGCAAATGCCGAGCCTCCCGATTTATCTCACCCCTATTACTGGGCTCCTTTTACCCTCATCGGTAATCCTTGGTAAATTTAGCAAAAACGGGCTACCTTAGGATAGCACCCACGGGGCGGTAAGCTAAACGGCGCTTAACCTGCATGATCCAATAGCTATAACCCTTTTGGAGTCTATATCGGTGATCCGAAGTAAAAGCCGTTTAGCTTATCACTTCCCGGTGTTATCTTATTAGTTTTTGAAATTCTGCTATTTCCTTGTCTATATTTTTTTCTTTCTCCTTACACTGCTCTAACTTAGCCTGTAGTCTGACTTGGGTTTTTTCTGTTTCTAAAATATATTCATTGTAATTTGACTGAATTTCTGCTATCGTGTCATCAATTTTTTTAGATTCATAATCTAAGGCCATGTTAAACTCCTGAATAATTTTCTCTAAAAGACTTTTGCTCAAGGATTGATAATAACTCGCTAACTCCTTCTTCAATTTTTCACCCGCTTCATCTAGTTTAGCTTGATTATCAGAACGGTAGGCGTTCATTAGTAAGAAAAAAACTGCAAAAATCACCCCCCCTAAGAGCAAAGGATAACTTTTAAATAAACCTGATAAATTGTCAAAAATTTGTTTCTTACCTCCTTGAACACCAACTAAAGCTAATAACAAAGTTAGCATCATCATGTACTGCATTAAATTAGTTCTGATTTCTTTCATTAAATAGGTTAACATTGAATTTTGTTTGTGGCGTACCTCACAATTAATGCCCGCGAAAGACATCATTAAATTACTTCTGATATCAACAGTTTGGGTGCGGGGAAAAGAGGTTTTATCTAAAATAGAAGGAATCAAATTAAAAGTAGATTTACTTCTAGTGATTAACCCCTTAACTCCACCACTATTATAAGAGTTAATAATTTTGTTCCATTCCTGATTAGCCCAAGCTTCTATCCAATCCAAACAAAAATTAATTAAGTCTTGATTAATATCTTGATCTGTAGCATTATCCCCAGGAGCAAGTTGGATATAAAACTGACCATCACGTTTAATAACGACAGGCTCTAAATTATCGACAAATTCCTGTATTTGATAAATAATACTATGCTTACTAAAACTATCAAGTATATTTCCCTTAGCTAGGTTGACATCTAACTTTACTTTTTTAAAAAATTTATCCTTGTCATCGTTGATGGTAAGCATCGCTTTTTTAAGGGATTCTTTTAAATTAACTTGAAATAATTTTTCTAACTCCTGTTTTTGATGCATAATTTTATCATTAATAACTTTTTTATCCTCATCTAAAATAGACTGTATTGGCTCAATCAGAGTTTGTATTTTTAGAGCTAACCTCGCTGCCAAAATATTTTCAGGCTGACGCTTGATCGGATTCTCGATAGCTTTCAAAAATTGCTCTTGTTTTTTTTGTAAAATCTTACCGATCTCCTGGGGATAATCTTCCACATAATAGGGCTTCAGGAAAATAGTTAATATCTCAAAGTTTGCATCAGAAATTTCTGGGCTAATCCTCGGTTCTTCTTCCTCGCTTATAAGTTCTATGACAAGGAACTGTTTAGTGATAAGATTCCCATCAATTCCAGCAATAAAAGCCTTTTCTCGCTGAGAGAGAGGCGTTTTGAGATCAACAACTAATAGCAAAATATCTGAATCAATTATGTCTAGATAAGGTTCATTAATTGAGGTATCAGGTACCAGGGTTTGACAATCAAATATTAATTTTACTATTCCTGTCTCGTCCGCATTAGAATTAGCTAGAGTGATTTTGTCTCCTGCTTGCAAAATCTGGGGCTTTACTAGGAGTACACCATTAACAAAAGTTCCATTAGTGCTGTCAAGATCCTCAATTTCCCAGTAGGGCTGTCCCTTTTCATCAAAATCGACTAAAATCTGAGCATGATCCCAAGAGATGCCACGATAATTCTTATGGTTTAATGATATTTGTAGGGCGGTATTTCGTCCGATTTGAATTTTGCCCTGAGAAGGTAAGATGTAGGATTGCTCAATTAGTGGAGCATTTTCTAGCTCACAAGTTAGAGTAAGATGACTCTGGATTTCTGGGGCTATTTGCTTAGGTAAATCGGGTAAAGGATCTAGTTTAATCTGGTAAGCAGCCGTTAGATTCGGCTGACTACTAAGAAAATCAAAAAGAGCTTGGGCAAGGGTTTCTTTTTCACTGACAATTTGCAAGCAAAGTTTTTTTGTTTCGAGGATTGTCTCTAACTGTTTAAGCTCTCGGACAATTGGCTCAATTTCCCGATGCTGCTCTAGTTTTCTTTCTAGAAATATTTGCATTGATTGCAAATTTTGGCTTAGTTTATCGGCTTTCGGTGGCATTTTGACTAGGATGTTGGTGATATTGTTGGACAAATTTTTTAATCTCTTGGACGGGAATTGCCCAACTTAATTGGCTGACTTCTTTCCAAGCAGATTCAGACACTGTTGTACCATCACGAAATATATAAGGATTACCTAGTAAAGGATTCTGAGCCATCCCGTTTATGGCAATTAATTCTCCTTTTTGGTTTATAACAGGCCCCCCACTCATCCCACTTCTTAAGAAATTAGTATAGCCAATGGCATACCCCCCTAAAAAGGGTTGATCTAATGCCATCATTACTTTACCTCGCGTAAAGTGAAAGTCTTGCGCCTGATGAAAATCGTCAAAAAAAGGAAATCCTCCCGCTAAAACTGTTTCTTCTTTTATTATTTTAGGCTGAGATTCTATTTTTAACACTTGATAATTATCCTGAGCAGCTTTAAAAGTCAATAGAGCCAAATCATTTGCTTGGCGGGACTGGGGTGGAGAAATAATAACCCCTGCATAGCTACGACCATCAAAGGTCTGTATCTTATAAGTAAGTTGGCGATTAGAGACAACATGATCATTTGTGATCACCAGATAATGACTCCCCTGGCGGTCTATCAACACCCCAGAGCCTCCTAGCTTGTCTTGCGTTTGGCTGGCAAAGACGCGCACAGAAACCATTTTTGCTAACTTTTCTACTTGCTGCTCTTTAGGAATAGGTGCTTGACAGCCTAGGACTAGCCAGAATAATAAAGGTAACATACCCGAGCGGCTAATGATCTTCATTAACCGTTACATCCATTTTTAATTCTTCTTTTAGTCTAGCATAGCACCTTAAAATGTCTGGGGCAAGCAGCTGAAATTATATTACAATTAAAACGACTACCTAGGAGATTACTCTGCTTTCCCAAACCATTGTTCATAGATTTTATCGTAACTGCCATTTTCGCGGAGAGTTAGCAACGCTTGATTAATCCGCTCCCGATACATACTATCTTGCTTCATGGCAATTCCGTAACTTTGTTTTTGAAAAACTGCCCCCACAACTTTAGCCTTTCCCGCCCATTCATTATTGGCATAATAAAGTAGCACTGGAGCATCATAAACAATCGCGTTCACCTGCTTTTCTTCTAGTGCCTGGAAGGCATCTTCTATTTTATTAAATTCTAAGACTACGATAGGACGGTCTGCCAAATAATCCGCAGCAGTTGTTCCTTTGACTGTGGCTACTTGTTTCCCCGCTAGGTCTGATAATTGGGTAATATCGGCTTTTAATTGTTGGACAGTTAAAGCCGAAGTAATCGAAGCCGTAAAGTAGGAAATTAGTAAGATACCGCTAAACATCCAAATTGAAGCCACGATCCTACCCGCTAAAGCTTTGGGAACCTTATCCCCATAACCAACAGTTACTACAGTTACCACAGCCCACCAAGCTGCTTCCGCAATACCCGTCCTGTATTCTCGCGGAAACATACCCGAGTTCTTTTGTCGCTCAAAATACCAAATTAGATGCGCAGCAATTAGCGTAGTAGTGGCTACAAAACCTAGAGTTTTCAAGACGATTGGCGAAAAAAGTCCTGAAAAAAGAAACAAGAAGGGTGCTGGTGATTGATTGGGGATGAGGATTTGTAGTCCCGATTCAAAAAAAGGATAGGAAAAATCCACCTTTTCCTCTCGTTCAGCCGTGATAGTAATCCCAGCGATCGCCACATCAGCAGGGCCAGTGCTAACTGCGTTTAACAGATCGACAATAGTCGGTTCTTTATAGAGTTCGTACTCAATTTTCACCTCAGAGGCAATTTCTTCCCATAAATCAATACTAAACCCTACGTACTGACCATTTTGCTCAAAAGCAAAGGGAGCAAAAGGCTTAGTCGCCACTCGCAAAGGAGCCGAAGGTATTTGAGCTTGGGCGGGATAACTCATCAACCAGACCAGGAGTAAGATAGTACTAAATTTCTTGACTTTTTTTGACCATCGATGCTGTTGTGAGGTAGTCACAATAAATTGTCGTTAAATTGTTTTGAACAAGAGTAACTTCACTGTAGCATAGAAGTTACAATGAATACAGAAAAAATCTACCCCAGGCTATTAAGCTCGACCTATGTTAGGGCAATTGTTAAATTCACGATATCAACTTATCAAAAGTTTAGGTTCTACATCAGATAGTAAAACCTACTTAGCCGAGGACAGGAACACATCAGGTGATGCCGCCTGTGTCATCAGACAAATTCACCCCCCACTAAAGGATGCTGCAACCCTTGAGCAAGCCCGCCATTTGGTTGCTCAAGAAGTTGAAAAGCTTTACCAACTCAATACCACCCCTCAAATCCCCAAACTTTTGGCTAACTTTGAAGAGAAACAAGCTTTTTATTTAGTGCAAGAGTTAATCAGAGGAACTTCCCTCAAGACAGAATTAGAAAAGCAGCAACCCTATACAGAAGCTGAAATCCTTAGATTTCTTAAGGAAAGTTTAACCATTTTACGATCCCCTCAGGAAAAAGGATTGATTCACCAAGACATCAAGCCAGATAATTGGATATACCGAGAAGGAGATGGGGAATTATTCTTAGTCGGATGGGGAAAAATCAAGCCACTAGGTAACGATCTTGCAGCCACTATGCCCATAAACTATCGCTGTTACATTGCTCCTGAACAGTTAAGAAATCGTCCCCAAATCAGCAGTGATATCTATAGTTTAGGGGTAATTGCCGTACAAGTATTAACGGGAATTCATCCTATCAATTTTGCTGAAGATGAAACAGGAAAAATCATCTGGGAATCTCACTATCAAGGCAATCCCTGCCTTGTACCGATAATCAATCAAATGATCAGCCCGCACCTGAAGCAACGCTATGCTTCCTCTAGAGAAGTTCTAGCGGCTTTAGCTCAGTGCGAGCCTCCTCGCACTGCTACCGAAGTCCTCACCTCTAAGCCTTCTTCTCCACCCTTACCTACCGCCGCCTATACTGCTCCCTCTCCCCCCTCATCTGTTGCTCCCCCTATTCCTCTACCTACTCCTGCTCCCATAATCCCAGAAACGGCAAAATTAACCACAGAAAACCCCGCACCGATTATTACTCCCACTAAAAATCGGCAAGAGGAACTGTTAAATTTTGTTAAATCTCCCACGGGTAAAGTACTAGGTATTTGTTTAGCACTAGGTTTAGCCTTGGTGCTGATCATGCAGCTATGGTCTGTGAGAAAACAACGGCAAATTGCTAAAATTGTTAATGATATAGAAAAGTTATATAATGACGGTGAGTATCAAGAATGTGCATCTCAGTCTAATGCAGTAAATACTGTAGAAGCTGGAGTACCAGAAGTCAAGAGAATAGAGCTAAGCAGTAAATGTGTGTTGGGTTTAGCGACCCAACAAGCAGGCTTATCCCACTATCAAAAGGCTTTAGCCATAGCGGTTAGAATTCCTAAGATCAGCCCTAACTATGAGCAAGCTCAAAACTATATGGATGACTGGTCATTAAATATCTTACAAGAAGCCGAGCAGTTCTATAAACAAAATCACGATCTGAAAGTAGCCTTAGAAATGATTAAAGCTATACCCGAAACCAGTTCGGTGAAGAAAAAAGCTCTAGATTCAGCCCTAAAATGGCGAGAGGATTACCAAAGCCGACCAGGTAAAGTCCTTATAGATCTCTGTCAGGTGGATTCTAGTTTATGTAGTCAATAGACACAGGAGTTAAAACCAATGATTAAACACACCTTACATACAGTTTTACTATCATTATTACTCAGTTCCCTCGGCTTAATCAACGATGGCCAAGCTCAAACCACAAAGAATAAATATTCCTGTGTTAACCAAGGGGGAGTACCCCGCACTGTCGTTGATACTAAACGGGGAAAAATAGAATTAATTGTCTGGAAAAGTAAGTATTTTGGACCACAATGGCCTGTGGAGCGTCGTTGCCAAGAGGTAACTCAAAGATTTCAAGACTTTTCCGACGCTGGTAATTTAAGATATGTAACTACGGGGAAAATGAACGGCTACAATGTTATCTGTGTCGGCGATAAACGGGTATCAGGCTACGAGTGCCGTAAAGATGGTTTGTTAATTACCCTCCAACCCAATGATAGCCCCACTACTGTCATGAACGAACTGTTTAATATCAACAACCGCATTAGCGGCGGTGGTATTGAAAGAGGCGGAGCTATCGACCTAGTTAGCTTTTTAAATAAAGCTCCCCTGATGGAATCTGCACCGGTTTCCGAACCTGTACCATCTTCTCCTCCTGATCCTGCTGATGATGGAGTACCAGTTCCCCCTGAACTCCAGTAAATTATAGGGTGAGAACACTGATGCTGCCGGGCAAAATTCTCCTACAGAGATACGAAATCTTAGAACCCTTAGGCCGGGGAGGCTTTGGTAATACCTACATTGCCAAAGACCTCCAGACGAATTTTCTTTGTGTTGTCAAACATCTTCATCCTGTTAGTAATGAGCCAAAATTACTACAGGAGGCAACACGACTGTTTAAGATAGAAGCTGAAACACTCCGCAAGCTTAGTTCTAATTCCGAAATTCCTAATATCATAGATTATTTTGAAGAAGATCAACAGTTTTATCTTGTCCAAGAACTTATTCAAGGTCAAACTCTCACGACCAAACTACAACCGAATCAACCCCTGCCTGAATCTGCTGTAGTTGAGATACTCAAAGAAGTCCTGACCATCCTAGAATATATCCATAATTTAGGGGTGATTCATCGTGATATTAAACCTGATAATCTAATTGTTCGTCAAGAAGATGGCAAATTAGTTTTAATCGATTTTGGCAGCGTCAAAGAATTTAATCCCCAACAAAGTCAGATCATTTCCCAAACTATAACCGTTGGCACTAACGGTTATATGCCCATTGAACAAATTAAGGGCAAACCTCATAAAAATAGCGACTTATACGCTTTGGGTATGATTGGAATTCAAGCCATCACAGGCCGTCATCCTCTGGATTTGGAAGAAAATGCCAACGGCGAAATTATCTGGCAACCATATGCCCAAGTCAGCCCTTCTTTAGCAGCAATTCTAGATAAAATGATCCAGCCCAATCCTCAAGAACGTTACCAAAGTGCTACCGAGGTTTTAAAAGCTCTATATCCCCCCCCCGAACCCCAATTACATCTAAGCAAAAAACCTTCTCAAAAAATTCATAAAAACCGACATCAGACTACCCCTGTACCCCCAACTAGCCAATTCTCGACTTGGTTACAATCTCCTACGGGTAAAAATGTTAGTTTTGCTATTGGATTAGCCCTAGTAGCTAGTATCGGGGTTTATTATCTAGGTAACAAGGAGAAAGCTGATAAACTTGCCCTGATTGAGAAAACGCACCTTCAGTTAGAGTCAACCTATAATAATCACCAGTATGAGGAATGTTTTAAGCAAGCGCAAGAACCTGAAACCATAGCAGTGGGAATCCCAGAAGAACAACTTACAGAAATTATGGTTAAGTGCGGTTTAGCAGCCGCCAATGTCTTAGCTGAACAATTAAAATTTGGGGAGGCAATGCAAAAACTTCAGGAAATTCCCCAAAATACTACCTACACCCCCCAACTTGACAAACAAGCGGATATTTGGGCTCAATCTATTCTAGAACAAGCTTCCCAAGTCTACAGTAAAGAAGGTAATCTCTCAGAAGCCCTCGAAATGATTGGCGAAATTCCCGCTAAAAGTTCACTCCGAGAAATAGGTGAATCTCTAGCGCGAGAATGGACAGCTGAAAGTACTCGTTGTGAAGCTCTGCTCAAAAAAGCCAATTTAGCTCTTGAATATCATGGCTATCAGGAGGTCGTAGCCTATGCTACAGAAATTAGCCGCTCTACCACTTCTGATTACTGGCTTTTACAAGCTAAGGATCTCGCCGAAAAAGCCCGACAGGGCATTAGTAAAAGTAACCCTTCTTCTCATAGTCAATCTCGCCCTAGAGAAAGACATTCAGATGATCGTCAGGACAGGGGCAGCGGGCTAGAAGTGCCAGAGGAGTTCCGATGAATTTCCTGACAATTGTATACGCGATGTGCAACTTACAACGATCAAATCAGGATTTCAGACTACTCACCGATTTTTCTGGTTTCTAAAACCCTTATAAATCAAGGGCTAAAAATTAGTTGATTAGGGGTCGAGAAGGTCGTCACCGACCTCCCCTCCCATTCAGAACCGTGCATGAGACTTTCACCTCACACGGCTCCTAGCTTGATTGTTCCCTTGTTAAGGATACAGCTTGACTTCTTTTGGTTGACCTTGTATTATCTAGTTTGACTTCTGAATTTGTCAAACCAGATGGGTTTAGGCTTCCATCAGATGCCGATTTATCATCGTGACAGTGGCGGTGTAGTAATTGAAGGTTCTTATATTCATCCTTTCCGCCTAGGCTTAGAGGGTGAATGTGGTCAACTTCAATTAAATCTGATGGGGTGAAATACTGCCCACATCGGCTACACTTGCCTTGTTGCTTCTTAAGTAGTTTGGCTACTCTTGTCGGTGTGTCGATTGCTTGTCCTCGTCTGGTCGCCCAGTAAGTCCAATTTCCGTCAAATGGTGATGCGTCGGGGCGTACTAGGGTATGTCTGACAATTGGTGTCCAATTATGTTTCCATAGATAGAGACCGTCTTTGGTTTTGAATAACCAAGATTCGTGTCTTTCTTTCCCGTTGCTGAGTTTAATTGTACCCGGTCTGAAATAGTTACTCAGCTTTTTGTAGTTTGCTTTACCGCATCTTGATATTGTCCATGCCCTTAACATTAACCAGATTGTGTGGTCTAGTTTTTTGAAGGTATCCATAGATACTACTCCTGAGTAGTAGTTAGCCCAACCTCTAATGATTGGGTTTAGTTGACTAATCAGGGCTGATTGAGGTGCTGTTCTGTGTTTTTTGATTACACCTTTAATCGCTTCTGTGTGGGCTTTAACTGCTTTTTGGCTAGGTTTGATGTGGGTTTTGTGGCCAATTAATCGGCTTCCTCTCCCTCCTTTTTTCCCAGATGTGTATTTTCCTACTGGATATTGCCTGATATTGAATCCTAAGAAATCAAAACCGGGTTTTTCCATTTTTCCATTATATTCAATGGGATTAAGTGTATGACACACTCTGGTTTTTTCTGGTTTGAGTTCTAATCCAATAGGTTCTAACCATTCGGAAATGGCAGTCTTGCACTGTTCAATGATTTCGAGTGATGGGGAAATCACCACAAAGTCATCGGCGTATCTTATAGAAACGGCTTGATTGGTATATTTCTTTTTTTGGGAAATAGTGTTTCAATTAATCTTGCCATTCCATCCAGTGCGATGTTGGCTAGTAGTGGACTTATTACCCCTCCTTGTGGTGTCCCGGTTTCTGTTTCTTCAAATACGCCGTTATCCAATACTCCTGCTTTGAGCCATTGTTTTATGTCTCTTTTCAGGGAGCTTGGACAATGAATTTTGGACAGTAAAAAGTCGTGATTAATTCGGTCAAAACACTTGGCAATATCAGCATCTAATACAAAGTAGCTACCTTGATTAATGGTGATGTATATCCTTGATATAGCGTCATGGGCAGACCTTCCGGGTCGGAAACCATAGCTGGTTCCTTCCATTTTTGACTCCCATTCTGGCTCAAGTGCCGATTTAATCAACGCTTGTCTAGCTCTGTCTTTGATGGTTGGTATTCCTAATGGGCGTTTTTCATCCCTGCCGGGTTTAGGAATCCATACCCTTCTTAGCGGTTTTGCTTTAGGTGTTCCTTTGATTTCTTCGGTTAGATTCAGCCTTTGCTCTGGGGATATTGCTATCACTCCATCGACTCCTGCTGTTTTCTTTCCTTGATTATCTTGGGTTACTTTGCGAACTGCTAATAAACGAGCATAGTATGATTTCACCAATAGACGTTGCAACCTTCTAACCTTTGCATCCTGTCCCGATTTAGCCGCTTGGTATATTCTCTTTTGGAGCTTGAAAACATATCTTTGGACTTTTGCCCAATTGATAGTTTTCCATACATTCGTAGTCTTAGTGGTTTTCGGTTTTCCGAACCCTTTACCTTCTCTCGATTTCGTCATATAGACTCCTACTAGACTCTATCCTTACATTCAAACCGTAACCCGTCAGCATATCCTAACTATTACCGTCAGGCTTTTGGCTTTTGGTTACATCTCACACCCTTGAAGGCTTGCGCTTACACTTATCACTACTGGGTATTTCGACCAATACTCAGAGCCTAAAAGGGCTTATCACGTTCCGTTTATATGGGCATTCCATCTTTAGATTCGTCCTCTCCATCGGGGTACTTTTAAAGGTCTGTGTAAGTGATGATATGAGTACCTTACTGTTTCCCCTTGTTCTTTTGAACGCAGTGTGTCAACCTATTTCACTACTGCAATACTTACGATGGTTCAAGTCGGACATTCGGTTCACACCTAATCATGGATGGTTGGCAGTGGTCTCGATTCGGATGTTAGGTTACATCTAGGAGCCTTCCGTTCCCCGCTTCAGTCCCAGAATTGTGATTTCTGAATCTGGGGGTGGCTATCGCCGTTACCCTCACCTTTGTAGCAATTGTAAATGATTGTTACAGAGTGTTTTGACCTTGAGTCCCCTTGCCTAGTTTGGTATCGAGTGATACTAAACGTCGGGACATATAAACAGTTATAAGGTTGGTCTGGGTTGACCTCTTAGATTCAGTCAGAGGACTGAAGACCTTACTAGGCGGTTATTTCAGGCATTTCAGCCCTATTTCATGCCTAAACGTTTCGCACCATTTCAGCCCTATTTCATGCCTAAACGTTTCGCACCACATTGCGTAATTGTATTAAATTTTAGCTTGTTTACATCCCACATTCCGCACCCTAGTCGTTGAAATCAAAAGTTGCTCTAGCCCTTGTATAGTAAAACTTTTAGCGATTACTAAGAATTATGAAGTGTCACACTCTAGTCAGCGATCGCCAGCTTAATGAGAGTTGATCTCAATAATTTGGTATCAGATTTTTAGGGCTAATTGTGCATCTGCTGGGCAAACAAATTAGCCTGTAATTCAGAGCCGGCAATCGTTTTGACGATTTAGATAAAATTTTCAATGTGACACTTTAGGGTGCGGAATGTGGGTTACATAAATTTTTGTGTAAAACTACGTTTCCTACTCGCCAAGATTTTTAAAATATGCTAGACTCATGGGCATTGATTGAAGAATAAATCGGGACTATAGATCACTACCATCATATGATGGTAATAACTGTGTTCTCAAAGAGACGACTACAAAGAAACTCGGTTTTTCGGTACTTGTTATGCAATAGACATCTCCAAAAATTATAACTCAATCACAGCCTGCCTTTAGCTTGTGTACTGATTGGACAGTTCGATAGCTGAAATGTATATCTATCGTCGCTAATTCATTCAATTTAACTGAAAAAATATGAGGCAATTAAAATTATTTTTATTTGGGTAGATTTCTTGACTAGAAAGACTTTTAGTCTTGAGATAATATTATGGAGAGGTCTAATCACAAATACTAGACTTGACGCATAAGGCTTTCAGGACTAGACTTGACGCACAAGGCTTTCAGGATAAGCAAAGAGTCCCTAGCATACTACCTACCGAAGAACCAGAAACTCTAGTAATATACGAGGAATTGAAATAACTATGGCTGCTACAGAAATTAACACATTGATTGAACAGTGTGATGAAAGAGCGCAATTGTTAATCACCGAAGCTGAAAAAGCCTTTGCCGAAGTTGACCTTATTTTAGAGTCAGCCAATAACATTGCCGAAAACCTGACCAAGGAAGGAGACGAAGCTCAAGCAGCTTGGGAAGCTATTCTTGCGGAGTTAGAAGCGGCGGAAGATGAGCTAGAAACCGAATTAGAGAATAGCAAAAACTCCTTTAGTGAATTTGAGGCCAAAATCAGTGAAGTTGAGACTAGTATTACCCAAGCCTTGACCGAATTTCAAGGGCGCTTAGAAGAAATGAATAGCCGCAAAGAAGAAATCACTACAGATATTAATGAGGAATCTGACAAGGCTAAATCAGACTTTGAGCAATACACGCAAAATCTGCAAGCGACAGAAGAGCAGATAGTTAGTCAGCAAGAAAATACCAAAAGCCAGAATGAAGCCTTTGAGGGAGCATTAGATACAGCCTCGGCTAGTTTCCAAGAGAAAAAGTCTAATCTGTTGGAGCAATTTGACGCTTTAGCGGAGGAGTTAACTAACCAGTTAGAAACCTTGAGCAGTGGCTTTGAAAGGTTTGAACAAGAAGTCCAAAATCAAGGACAAACCTTGCAGGATAGCTTGGCATCTTTAACCGATAATGTTCTAGCCACAGTTACAGCTAAATTTAGCGAAGAAATCATGGGTGAATTAACAGGAGGTTCAGAAGGATTAACAGAAGCCTTATCTCTTTTGGAGTCAGTAGGGGGTGAAGCAGGGGAACTTCTGGACGGAACCCTAGGAGAGGTAACAGATCAGGTGTCATCGGTAACCGATCTTATTGAAGAAATCAAGCCAGTTCTAGAAATGGCACAATCAATTCTAGGATAACTTTTATTTGTCACTAATAAAAAGGAGATAAAACCATGGCTGAAACAGCAGTAATAGGTCAAAACATAGATGAATCTACCGAGAAACTACAAGAGGTATTAGACGCAATTGAAGTTGCTGCTGCCCAAATGACCGATCTATTGGAGCAGCTAGAATCGACCAAAAATAGCTTAGAAGATTGTCGGGAACAGGTCACTAATAACCTAAATAGTGCTACGGAACAGTTTGAAACTTCTAAAACCGAGTTTAATAGTTCTCAAGAAGAAATGTTGGCAGAATTAGCCGTCTTACAAGAAGGACTCAAACAACTAGAAGATAGACTAGATCAAGGAAGTCAAACGGCAGAGGATAGCAAAACTGATGCGGAAGCCGAAGTTGACAATCAACAGGCTGAATTAGATGAAGGATTAGCTCAACTCACAGATATTTTTAGTCAGCTTGCCGATAGTATTAGTGCCATAGAGGATAGTTTATCCCAAGCCAATTCAGAGACAGACCAATTCTTTAGCGACCTAGCAGATGAGGCCAACAACCAACAAGAACAGTTGCAAAACAGTCAAAATGAAGCAGATAGCGACTTTGATGATGTAGCCACCGAAATTGGAGAAACACAAAAAAATGAACTAGGTTCGCTTTTAGAGGGCTATAACAGCGAAGTGACAGAACAACAACTTTCCCAAATGCTCTCTAATTTAGAGAATTTGTCTAGTAATTTTGAAGGATTTCTCAGTTCCTTTAATGATGAAACCGTAAATTTAGGGGATCAACTCAAGGATAAGCTAACAGAAATTTTGAATAATTCCCAGGAATATATAGGAGAAACCCTAAAAGATAAAGTTACCGAAACCTTTGAAGATGCGATTGAGAATGCGGTGAAAGGTCTGATCGCTGAGGTAGGAGAAAATGTGACGATGATGACTGTCGGAACTACCGTAACAGGGGCGATGAGTCCCGTACTACCGCAATTAGCTGCGGCCAAGGTAGCCATTTCTGCTATCAATGCTGTTTTAAATGCTTTTGGTCTATAGGACAATCATAGGAGAAAAATCAAATGAGTACACTAGGTGATAATTTAACCGTACTATCCCAATTAGTAGTAGAGTTTCCCGAGAGGCTAAACAATCTAATTAGTTTATCTCAAGAAGTAGAGGCCGAAGCTAATCAACTGGTAGAAAATATCAGTGATAAACAAAACCAAGTTAGCGAAACTTTGGAACAAGTGCAAGCCGCCCTAGGGGAAATGCGCCAAGATGTTACTGAGAATCAGTCTGAAACAGAAACTGAAGTGGCTAACTTTGAGGGCATGGTACAAGAATTAAGTCAATTTTTTACTGAAGCCAAAGAACAAATTACTCAAGAGGTAGAAGCCACAAAGCAAAAAATGGAGCAATTTCAGTCTCAACTAGAATCTGGAAAAGGAGAAACGGAAGAGGCAGAATCACAAATGCAAGCTACTCTCACCCAGGCACAGGAAACTTTAAAGGCTAGTCATGAACAACTGAGTAATGCAGTTCAAGGTACGGTAGATAAAATTGATGAACTGCGCCAGAAGCTAGAAGCAGCTAAAACAACTATGGGGGAGGAAATGAAGAGTTTTAGCGATAAAGTTGCAGAGGATCAGAACCAACTAAATGGGCAGATAGAAAATATTGCTGATGAATTTACCTCTATCGGTGAGACTTTTAATAGCACACTTTCTAGTACGTCAGAAGCCCTTTCCGGTGGGGTAACAGGCTTGATGGATACAGCCCAACAAGAAATAGAAGAGCAATTGAAAGAGTTGATAGATTCGGCAGTAGAAAAAGTTACAGAATCTATTACCGAAATGGTTGATAAAGTTACTAACTCCGAAGAAGAATCAAGTGTAGCAAGAGAACTGCTTGAGCCTTTGCTTGATCAGCTAGAAGGTTTCCTCGATCCCTTTATGGACGGAATAGAAGGCGTTAAGACTGCCGCCAGTGCCGTCGGGGTTGACTTCTAAACATTAATGCAAATTACCACCAGAAATTTACAGGAGATAGGCCATGGCCGTTGATTTAGAAAGCAGTATTGCCGAAACAGTTGTTAAATTACAAGACTTGATAGAAAGAGCCGATCAGGCGGAAGAAAATTTGACTCAAGCCCGAGAACAAATTGCCGCAGTTGGACAAGAGTTTGACGATAACTGGAGTCAACTCCAAGAAAGATCGCAAGCCTTATTAGAACGCATCAGTAATGCTAGAAATGAACTGAGTGATAACACAGAGAATGTTAAACAGTCTTTAGGAGATCTGCAAACTAATGTGAAAACTTCTCAAGATCAAACTCAACAATCCCTAGACAGCACTAAATCCGAGCTTAATGCCCTAAATAGTGAAGCGGAAGCTCAAGAATCTGAACTAACAGCAGTCTTTGCTGCAGTGAAAACAACTCTAGAAGCTCTCGGTACAAAAATCGAAGAGGTACAGAGCGATCTACAGCAAACCTTCTCCGAGTCTCAAACTCGCCTAGAAAATGATATCACCTCCGAGTTAGATGGTCACCAACAGGAAATTGATCAGAAAACCGCCGAAGCACAAACCTTGGTCGCCGACGAAGCTACTAATCAATTGAGCGAACTGTTATCTACCCTAGAAACTCAGTTAACCGAGATGGCGGAAACCATCAAAACTGAAGGAGAGGAAAAAGCCAACACCGCCCAAGAGTCTAGCAATCAAATGCTCGAAGAATTTACCAACGGTCAAACCGAAAAAATCGAGGAACTGATGGACAAGGCTAAACAACTAGAGGAGTCTTTAACCTCCCTTAGTGAGTTAGTAGATAAAGGTGGGGAAACCGTTGATACCGCTAAAGATACTCTCCTGACAGGGGTACAGGCTACTAACTCCGGGGTGGAGGTGGTCATAGGTATCTTTGAAGAGGTTAAAGAATTACTCGATAAATTCACCTAAGATTAAGATACTAATGAGGAATTGGGGGATAATTGAGTTCTCCCATTCTTCTGCCCAGTGTCTTCTAACTCCTAACCGTAGTTACCATCATGACTAAAATCAATGATTTAATCAAAGAAAATGAGGAAAGGGTACAAATTCTCTCGACAGAAAGTAATACTACCCTCGGACAAATTAAAGGACTAAGAGGCTCAGTTGCCGATTTTAAGCTACGCTTAATGGCTGTAGTTCAACAAAGTCAAGAAATAGGAGCTAATTTACAAGAACAAATTAATGAAGCCCAAGTTACCCTAGAAAGTTATTTCCAAGTAACCTTTGATAATTTAGCCCATTTTCAAACCCAGTTAGCCCAAGTTGAACAACAAGCTGAAACAGTAACCAATCATTGGCAAAACCAAATCTTAGCGATCGCCCAAGTGCAAAAAATTCTAGAGCAGACTTTTCAGCAGCAAATCCTTAGTTTTAGGGGAGAAATTGGCCTATTCACCGAAAAAGGTCAACTCCTACAAGACAAAGTGAAAGAACATCAGAGTAATTCTCTTACCTCCTTACAAGGATTGTATGAACTCGCTCAAAGTATACAAGCACGTCTCAATGAGAAACAGGAAAACTATGATAACTCCTATCAACAGTTTTTAAAAAATCTTAGAATAGATATGGACGGGACTCTGGAAGATTTTCAGCCCCTAGTAGCAGAGGTAAAAGAGGAAATAGAATATCTCAGTATTGATCTTGAGGAAGTGTCAGAAAATCTCGAAACTTTTTTTAGCGAAAGAACTAATGACCAATTAAATGCTGTCCTATCCCAGGCTCTTGCTTCTCTAGAACAAAACATCAGCCAGCTACAGGAAAAGTCAGACGATGGATTTCAAAACCTAGAACAATATTTAGGTCAAGGGGAAGAGCAAGCTAGTTCTATCGAACAATCTATTAAACAGATTAATCAAACCCTCGCTCACTGTAGGGATGATCTTAGCTCTATTCTTTGAGGATAAGTTATGGTATTTTTAGACAGACCGAAAAAAATTCTTATTGCCTCTAGTTCAGGCGTAGTCTTACTACTAGGATTTTTAGCTCTTAAAGCCCGGGGGGGAGAAGTACCAACTCCAGAACAACAACAAGAACTCTTGACCCTTAGTGATACCCTCAAAACCAATAGCGCGGATTTAGGAGAGTTAGCCCAAAATCTGGGCGGAACAGAAGGAGAACAAGTAGATGCTATTCGAGCGTACATAGATGATCTCAGTCAACAATTAGATGCAGGGCAGCTTCCATCAGAAGCAGAAGTTAAACAAGTTAACGAAAAATTAGGTGGACTGACTCAGCAACTAGACTCACCTAAAACCCCCGAAACTCAAGCGGGCGCATCTCAAGAAACCTCCGCCGATAAACCTGAGCAGAGTTCTTCCGCAGGTACTAGCCAAAAGTCCTTTTCTACAGGTGAAGATGAATCATCTGCCAAAGGAGCAATTCGCGCCTCCGGCTCCGGGACTACTGGTAAATCTAGCGGATCGGATACCCCCACTTCCGCAGCACAGAAACGTGATCCCTCCGCTAGTCAACCTAAAACCTCTCCCAGTGCTTCTGCTACTAAGAGCAAAAGTCCAGAGCAGAACAAAGATAATCAAGTTGCCGCTAAAGCAGCAACCGCAGCAGCAGGAAGCCAAGCGGTTGCCCAAATGGATGAAAATATCGGCGAAGTAGAGGCCGTCCTAGAGCAACTCCCAACAGTTGTCGAGGAAATAGGTGGGATTTTTGCCAACTTTAAGGACTATTTAGATTCTGAGGTGGAAACATTTCAAAATAATGACGCAGAATTGCTCAGTTCCCTAGAAAATGGTCAATTAGCCTATCAGGAAAATCAAAACCAAATTAGTGAACAGCAAAATACTATTGTTACTCAATTTCAGTCTTTCTTTGCTAAGATCGATAGTTCATCAACTCGTCTCGAACAGTCTTTCCAGTCAATCATAGAAACAGAGCAAACTTTGAGCGTTCAGGTAGAAAGTGAACAGGAATCGACCAAGCAAGCCATCGATGACTATGTTATTTATACTAATAGTTTTCTAGAAGATATTGATAGTAAAGACAACTCTATTTTTGACGAAGAAGAGGAATTAGATAATCACTTTGATGGTTTGGTAGAAAGCATGGAAAATATGCAACAGGAGTTAGAAGAACAGATCGGTAATAGCGAAATTTTTGGGGATAGCTTGATTAAGAGTTTGGAACAATATCAAACTGATCTAGCCCAATCTTTAGCTGATTTTCGGAAAAGCCTTACCCAAGAACAACTAACGGTGATCGGCTCAGGATTCAGTGGGTTGAGTAATCAACTTAGGCAAGAAGCTAAAAGCTTAGAAACAAATATTAAGCAAGGGGCGGGTACAGTTCAAAACAAAATTAACGAATTAGTTAACAGATTAGATCAATATTTTAATGATAATGTTTATCAGAGTCTTGATATTAAATATGAACTGGCCTATCAGTCTATAAATGAAATTTTGGGTCAATTAACCTCTAATGAAAATAGGATAAAAAATCATGAGCAAAGCTGTGAATGCCTTATTGATGTCACCGAAAATATTAAAGAAAGTTCTGAAATAATCGCTAAGATAAAACAAGAACTAAGTAGTTATTCCCTTTAGCTTATTAACAGGTAGGTGATCCCTATGGATTTGGCAGATGCTCTCAGGTTAATATCCCAAATTAAGGATATTATACCCATCAAATTAGAAAAACTCTCCCAGAGCTTCGGAGAACTACAGATTGACTCTCAAGAATTTATCAGTAATACAAAAGATCACCATGAGGAAATTATCGCGAGTCTAGCCAAGGCTCGAATTCTCTTAAACCAGTTACCTGAGCAAATAATATTGTTTGAGGTGAACTTAGAAAACTCTATCAGAATATTAGAAGCAGAAATTAAAGATTGGGAAGATTCTTTCGCTAGTAATCAGGAGGAATTAAACCAAGAAATTCGACAGGTATGGCAGCAATTACAAATTCTAAAAGCTCAAATTTTTAATAGTAGAGATCGACAGTTAGCTGTGCAAAAAGAATCAAAAAAAGCTCTTAATAATCTTTGGCAAACAGTTTATAGAAAACAAGAGCTATTGACAGTTACTCTAGCGAGTGTACAACAAGAAATCTATAAATTTCAACGACAAATAGAATCTAATCATGATATGCTGACAGAAAAAGTGAGCTTTTTAGAAAAAGAGCTTGAACAAAACCAAGATGAAATTGATGTAGCCGTTCGAGATCTGGTAGACTCTAAACTAGGTAAAATGCAGACAAAAATTACACAAGATTTAGATGATATTGCAGAAAATTTTGATAGAAATTATGTAGAACTAATAGACTTGATGACAGATAAAATAGAAGATGATTTTAAAGCCCCAATGGAATTAGAATTAAATAAATATTTAGAAAAAATTGCTTGTGTAGCAGGATTATCTAAGATTAATATTAGCCAAGATGAAGTAGCTGATAAGTTTAAGTCTATGGATGATTTATCTCCTGATATTATTGCGTTGGTTGAGGAAATTTATGAAGCTAAAACTTCGATAGGAATTGATAATTAGGAGCAGAACTATCATGGCTAACTTTTCTGATATAGTCGTCTACACTTTGGGACAGTTACTGGAAATTATGCAAGAAGCTGATAATGCCCAAACTGAGATTGATGATCTAAAAGAATATCTCTCGAATACTTCTGATCAAATTAATGCTGATTGGTCAAGCCTTATGCAACAAGCCGAGTCTCTATTTGATCAAGCTGAATTTTTAAATACTAATCTGCAAGAGCAAGAAAGAATTACTGAGACTGTACTCAATGATATTCAATTGAAGTTAACCGATCTTCAACAGCAGTATCAACAAAATTATGAAGATACTAAGAATAATTTAATTATATTTGGGGGAACTATAGAAATATCTCAAGATGGAATTTCGGAAACTTTAGCCAGCTCTAGTTATTTTTTAGAAGAGCTTATCAACCAAACCCAAGAGGCTGAGGTAGAAGTAGAACCTGCTTTGGATAAAGTACAGAATTTTTTCGACAAAATCATTGTTGACATTCTCAATGAAAATGTAAAAAATTTAGAAAAAAATTCTGATCATCTAGAGGAGGTAATTCAACAAGAATGTCTTGATGCAGTTCAACAAAGCAGCAATGATTTGAAACTCCTTTTAGAAGAGATGGGAGAGGAGTTAGAGGATAGAATGAATCGTTTTGAGCCTCTTAAGGAAAATTCAGAAAACTCTTTATCTCCACTTTTCGATGATTGTCAGTCAGGCTTAGAAACCTTGGTCAATCAAGTAGCTGTTGACGGAGAAGATAAACAAAATCAGCTAGACGATAGTAATCATCGTCTTGTTACTATTTTAAATTGTTTAGAGGATAATTACATAAATACAGAGGGAATAATTACAGAAGTTATGGGCTTACTGAATCAGGTATTAACCATCAAAAAATGATGTTGTCAAGTTAACTTGTCCAAATTGGATCTGTCAACTATTTTATGGGAAGGATTAATTTAGAAGGGAAATGAGAGCGTAATATATTTACAGCTTATAAACCAGTTATACTGCTACTCCTAATGCGGATAAGACAGATTGTTGCCATCGATTGCTCCATTCATTGCTAGTAATCATCCCTCGGATTTGTAGAACGCTATGTGCGCCCTCCCTAGTCCACTGCATTTTTCCACTCTTTTTGTGTCGTGCATTGATAACCGATTCAATGTGAGATTCAGCCACCTGACTCGTGTAAGTTTTATTCTCTTGATTCCTTTCTTCATAATTTACGAGATAGGCTTTATTATTCTCCAAGTAGTCGAATAAACTTTGAAGTTTAGAGCGTTTCTTTGGGTCAGTGATCTGACGGGGTGACGACCCCGTGAAAAGTCAGATGGTGTGGTTAATAGAGCGGTTTTGTGATAAGAAAGATTCGGCCAGTAATCAAGGAGACTCGACCGAATGTCCCAAATGTTAGAACAATTCTACTTGGACGTTTTATCACGTTACCTCACTCAAGATCAAGTAATCACTTTGTCCATGCTAGTATGGCTAATCCAAGTACATAAAACCGTCAAAATAGAAAGGCTTGCTGCCCATTTCTCCTTACCGATCAAATATGAAAGTCGTCGTAAAAGAATTCAAAGATTCCTCAAACTAGACCGTTTATCAGTATCATTGTTATGGTTGCCGCTCGTTCAACAAATAATCGAGCGAAAATACCAAAAAGGAGAGCGAATCTACTTAGTCTTAGATAGAACTCAATGGAAAGATAAAAACTTATTTATGGTAGGAGTAGTAATGGGTAAACGAGCGATTCCGATTTATTGGCAGTTTCTTGACAAGAGGGGAGCGAGTAACTTAGCTGAACAACAGTCTATTATTCGTCCAGTGTTGAAGTTATTAAAAAATTATGAAATTGTGATATTAGGAGACAGAGAATTCCATAGTGCAGAATTAGCAAGCTGGCTAGTAGAGCGGAATATAGGGTTTGTTTTTCGTCAGAAAAAAAGTACCAATATTCAAGGTAAAGGTCAAGATTTTCAAGAGTTAAATGAGTTAGATGTCTCTCAAGGTACTCGCTTATTTCTCACGAATATTAAAGTCAGTAAAGCACATCAACTTACTGGGGTATCAATGGGGATTTATTGGAAGCGTACTTACCGAGAAATGGGGGAATTAGAGCCGTGGTATCTTCTGACTAATTTACCCAATTTAGCTGAAACTATCAAAGCTTATAAGAAGCGAGTAGGGATTGAAGCTATGTTCAAAGATTGTAAGACAGGAGGCTATAATTTAGAGGGTTCAAAAGCGAGTGTTGAACGATTAACTCGACTCGTTTTATTAATAGCTATTGCCTACACTCATTCTACCTTAAAAGGACAATCAATTCGAGTCAAAAATCAGGCTGAATATATCGGACGCAGGAGAAAAATTAAGCAGAAGGCCACTAAAAATAGTGATTTTTGGATAGGTTTATACGGCAGTAGTTGGGTAGCAACTTGTAATTTTTTGAGGGATTGGGTAGAGGAGTTAATGAGAATTAATAGCAATAAGCTTCCTTTTTATCAGAGGGGGCAACGGGCTATGGACATTATACAGCAAGCTGTTTAGCCACATCGTCACCCCGTCAGGTTTTTGATGCTCTCAGTGGTGAGGAGATGGCAAAGCTAAAACATGATGGTTGGATTTTTAAGGTAACTTTTAGCCCGGATGGACGGTATGTGTCCACTAGCAGCGGCAGTCCAAAGTTACTGGAAGGGAAACAAGCTAATGGTGCGGTCACAATATGGGAATGGCAATCCGGCAGAAAAATTGGGCATTTGCAAGCCAACTACTTGATTTCAGATTTAGCATTTAGTTCAGATGGTCAGCTTCTCGCTACAGGAGGCTACGATGGAACCGTGCATATTTTAAGGGCTGCGGATGGTAAAGAAGTTTTAGAATTACATCAGGAAGATCCAGTCTGGACACTTGTCTTTAGTCCTGATGGACGGTACTTAGCAACTGGAGGTGGTGGATCGCGATCAAAGGACTCTCCATTACAGAAAGGTACAACTATTTTATGGGATGTCAAAAATGGACATGAAACCGTTTTGGAAAAACATCAGAGTTGGGTTCTCACTGTAGCTTTCTCTCCTGACGGGAAATATGTAGCATCGATGGATCAAAATGGAACAGTTGGGATTTGGGCTACAGCAAGCATCAGGAAAATTTCAAGCATGAAGCATGACGAATTCGTAGCTGAAGCAACAGTCACTTTTAGCCCCGATAGCCAATATCTTGCTACGGCTTTTGGCAAGCAAGCACAAGTCTGGGAAGTCACTACAGGAAGAGAAGTGGCTCGAAGAGAACATGCACTTGGAAATCTGTGGGATGTTACTTTTAGTCCAGACGGTAAATATCTTGCTACAGCTAGTACGGATACTACTGCTGGTCTATGGCTTTGGCATCCAGAAGATCTCATTAATGAGGCATGTGATCGGTTGCCCAGGAATCTAGACAATTATCATTCTGTCTGTACAAAATCTTCCAACCAATACCCCAAAGATTTTTGACTCGCAATCTTCAGTGATCCACACCCGCAATATTTGCTAGTGCCTGAGCATAAGCTTCCAGATCTTGCCTCAGGGATTCCAATTCATGCCGTAGTGCAGGTTCCTCTGTCCAAGCCTTTTCATGAGCCTTGGCGCTCAAGGCTTGGGGTTTCTGCCCTTCCCACTCCTGAAGAATTGGATGCCATTTTGATAACAAAGGTCTAAGTCCATTATTGAGCACCGCAATAGCAATGCCTCCAACTGATTTTTTTGAGGCTCCTACATTAGGACCGGCTGTCCTAAGTATTTCGCGGGTTGAGCCAAATAAACTATAAAGAGAATTCAATGCCTCTCGCATCAATCCCTCTTCTGAGGCTAAGGGTTGCACAGCAATGCGAGTTACTAACTCCACGTAGAGTTCCCAAGCCGCTTTGCGCTCTGTTGGGTCTGATTCCCAAGAGGCTGAACCAATACCGAAGGGAAGGCTAACAGTAACTTGTTTTAAGACGGCTGGATCTTGCTTTGACATCAAAGTTACTCTTTTGTGGTCTGCTTAAATTAATTATAACCCCAGTTCGGGTTAAGCAGCGGGGGATAAAGCCCTTTCCATCTTCAAGGAGGGTTTTTTCGGCTGGTGACAGTAAGCAATCAAGCCACAGAGAAGACAGCAATTCTCAGTTTTAGACACAGCAAGCCTTTTAGGGATTTAAAGAAGATTTTAAAGGGGGATTTTTGGGGCAACTTTGGGTGTACTATCACGTCAAAAGCCTGAAGACTCGTGAAATGAAATGATGCGAACTAACTTCTGCAAGAGAGCTAATCTTTCCGAAACAGGAGGGCGATCGGCCCGGAAAAGTGCTTCGCTCCCGCTTGCCCGATAATTGGCTCGACAAGGGCAAAGAATAGAAATAGGGAAGATACCCAACACCACACCGATGCCCACTCAAGCGGTAGCAGAATCCTGAGCGGAATTAGAGTTCCAGGTCCGATAGCGGACAGAACGATCGTCACCCAAATCGGACGTAGGAACAAAAAAGTGGCGAGAGTGGGAATCGCGACGTAGAGAAGCGCGTTGCCAATATCGATCGCCGGTATGCCGTAGGACGCGAGGTAGTCAGCCCAAATCTGGTGGTGATTGGGGCCGACAATCGTACACATACGGGGATTGATAAAGAATGCCACGAGCGTTAGAACAAGACGCGCGGTAACGAACAGTATCGCTATGCCTATTATGGGAGTCGTCCAACGCTTGAAACGATCCCCGAACGCATCAGAGCCATAGATGGCCAGAACCGTGAAGGTGAGTGGGAGAAAGCTTACCAACACCCGCACTAAAAGAGAAAGAGCGACGTTGATGTCGTTACAAGTGGAACTGTCCGTCCCCATATTAAGCCAAAGGAATATTTGACAGAGTTCCTGTCCGGCAATCGGTGCGGCCGCCAGGGCATAGTAGCGATCGCGTTTTTGATCGCGGAAACAAAGGACTCCTATTGCCGCAACATCGAGGATACTGAAAACCGTCGAGACTTCCGCGCTCCAACACATTCTTGCGTCTCCTCTGAATCAGGTTGCCATCAATTACAATTTTAAATAGATCGTAGATTATTCCTTACATCTCACCGTTCGTTTATTTCTCGAACCGAAAACTTGATAAATTGTCTCAAATACAGTCTAGCCAACGCATTGAGCGTTCTACCTTAATGTTGGGCGTACCCCGAAGCGGCTCTCTGCTGACCATGAGAGTAACCTCAGCAGACAAACTACCATCAGGATTTTGGGATAATTCTTCATGGTTTGAGCGGACTGAAAGTTTAATTGTCTCCCAATCTTTCTAACAGTTCAGAGCGGGATAAATTTGCCAAAGAAAGAAGTAACGCGGTGCGTTCCGAAATGGGAAGTTGGGCGATCCGTTCCACCAGACCAGATAATTCCGAATCTAGGCTGCCAAAGCGTCCTTCCAGAAGACTGGCTATCAGGGAATACCGTTCTTCTAAACTACCTTGTTGTATCCCTTCTTGCTTCCACTCTTCCCTTTGTTGTAAATAAGCTGGTGATAAGTTCATGATGTCCTCCTGTTGTTCGGTACTTAAATTATCTCTCAATTCTAAATTCTTGCGCCAGTTGGACAGAATCTCTAATAAATTCTCTCGAAAAGGATTGCGTTCTGGCAGTTCAACTAACTCTTCAACTGCTCTTTTTTGAGTTCCTCCTTTTCCTAATACTCTCAACCACAAGGTATCTTCATTCACTGGTAACTGATGGATGACAATGATGCCCGCTTTGAGAGACTTAGCTAAAAAGTAAACCCCTGTTAACCAATTACTCTCATCGCTGTGAGTCCCGAAATCTTCAATCATTCTAGCTGAAAAGGTGGGCGTTAGAATCCATAAGAAAGGCAATTCTGCGACCGTCAGAGTTTTGTTTGACCGTTTCGCTTTTCTCAAGACATCCCCATGAACCGTGTATAACTTTGACAAACAACTGCGAATCTCTACCTCGGTTGGGGGATTGCGGAAAGGTTCAAATAAACAGGAAGTAGCCGCCATTTTTCCGAGTAACCCTAAAGGTAACTCAGTGGGAGGCGGTGAGCTAAATGGTTCAAACCAGACATCGATTTCTTGAACCTCACTTTTTACTTTCTTACTTTTTCTAATCGTTCCTAGAGGTGTTAGTAATTCCTCTAAATATTCCTTAGCAAATTGGTCATGAATTTGGCGAGTCATTCAAATTAATAATCAAGCATAAAAAGGACGGTAATAATCTTATTATATCATTAATTAAAAAGGAATCCAATCGACAACATTTATCCATTCTTCTGCTTCGGTAGTTTCCCAAATCATAATTAATTCTTCGGCTAGTTTTCCCATTGTTGTTGTGGGATGTATCCAAAACAGTCCCCAGATTTGTTGATTTTTTTGCCAATATTCCTCTAAATGTTCAGGCATACTGGTACGATTATCTGTCACCAAGAGTCGTTGAGATAATCCTAAATACTGTAGAACATCAGGGTCAAGAGTTCCTAACGGTGGTGTATTCGGCTCTCCAATGCGTAAAATATCTATCTCTGGATTTAACCTTAAGACAGCAACTTTCAAGCGGGGGGATAAGTTTTCATCCAGTAAAAACTTGATTTTCATACCTTGATAGAATCTTGCCTTTGCTGTTTAATTTTTCTCATCTTTTCTCGTTGAGGTGAAGGATTTTTCAAGGATTCTTGATAGCGAGTCTCTCGCCAATTCTGGAGGCGCAATAAATAGGCATCAATTTTTTGCTGATTCTGGAGATAATAAGTAATAGCAGCGTAGATTTTCTCTAGACTTAGATCGGGATAGATAGCATTTATTTCTTCTGGAGTATAGCCTTCCAAGAAATAAAAGAGTACGTTGTCAATTCCGAGGCGATGACCTTTGATTCTAATATCATTTTCGGAGATAAATAAGAAATAATCTTCTAGTTGCATAATTAATTTTTCCCTTAATTTTATTTCATTTTTACTGCTCATTTATTAACATTTTATCATAATTGTATCAGTTATCTTAATGGTGAGGTACGAAGTCTCTGGTTTTAGACAACGAGGATTATTGTTTTGCCCAAACTACTTAAGCTGCCAAATCTTTCCAGAATAGTTATAGTGTCCAATCTTCTAATTCTAAGCCTTCAATTTTACTGAAATGCTTTTGATTATGGGTAATTAATACTAAATTATTCGCTATAGCTACTCCTGCAATTAAGAGATCGATGTCGTCAAGAGGAGTCCCTTTTTTCCTTAAGTCGGCATAAATTTTAGCTGATGTTGTCACCGATTCTTCTGTTAAAAGTAAAATTTGATTCAGTCGGGAAAATTCCAAAAACTTGTCAAGCTGTTTCTGGGCATCTCGATGTTTTAAACCGCTCAAGATTTCATAATGAGTAATCAAGCTAAAACTTAATTGTCTGTATTCTTGGAGATATAAATTACAAGAATGAACGACCTGGGGATGATTGCGGAAAAACAAAGAAAGAATATCAGTATCAAGTAAACAAGGTTTCAAATCTCGAATCTCCGCGATAAAGAATTTTGACGACGCTGTTCTACTTCCTCACAAAAATTTCTAAAATCTTCTTCAGGAATATCTTCCCAAATCCCCGCAAACTTGATAATTTCCTTACCTTCAGACGGAAGCTGAGATAGTTTTTCTTCAGGGAATATATCCGAAGAAATTAGATGAGTTTCTAGAACCGCTTTTAGTCGATTTAAAACATTTTCTAGAGAGCTATCTTGGTGATTAATTAGTTCTAATTCGGGAAATTTTACCGAATATCCATCGGGATTTTTGGAGATAATAATACTGATTTCATTAACCATTTTATCTCTCCTATTTAACTCTAAATTTTTCAGGATTTTTACTTTCCTATTATAGCAAAATAAGCCTTTAAAATCAGGGAAATATTTTTAGTTCATCAGGCTTTGGCTGAACAATCTTAGCCGTCACCGTCCCCACCACATACTGCTCCCTAAGAACAGCGATCGCCTCTCCAACTCCACAATACTCCAACGGGTATTGGTTAGGTGGTCGCCCGTTCCCTACTCCCACTTCATCACATAGAGTTCGTCCAGTTTGCACTGAAAAAACTGGGCTAGTTTGCCGGTGCTGATACTGTCGAGCCTTTTGAGCCTACCCCTGATCAGACTTCTGATAGTGGATTGGGCTACACCTGTCCGCTCCGACAGTTCGGCGATGCTTAAGCCTTTTTCAGCCATTAACGCCTCTAGATTGCTGTAGAAGTACAGTTCCTTCGCCTTCTCATATTCCGTCTTGCCTATTAACGTTGCGATCATATTTTTTCTCTCTCTATGCTCACCTGTTAGTTTAACAGTTTTAACTATTAGTCGCTTATACGACTTGACAACTAAACGGCTAGTCGTCATAGTTAAAAAAACGATAACCCCAAAGTCAACTGGTACTTGACTTTAGGGAAGATGTCCAAAACGGGAGATTTTGAACATGACACAACAATTCTACAAACTTACGCTATCTTCTGCAATCGCCCTTTACCAAAACGGCTTAATTTCGGCTACGGCACTGGTTTATCTCTACATTCTGATTAAACTTAAGCCAGGATGGAAACTCACCCTTCATCAACGCCCTACCTGTTCCGAACTGGGCATCCAGAAAACCGCTTTCTACAAGGCGATTAGCAGACTCAAGGATCAGGGTCTGATTGACTGGGAAGCTCCTAACGGTCTAGTCGTTAGTCTTCCGCAAAGCGCGGAAAATATTCCGCAAAGCGCGGAAAATATTCCGCAAAGCGCGGAAAATATTCCGCACTCTGCGGAATTTAGTGGACAGAATGCGGAAAATAAATCGCCAAAACCCTTATCAGTCAAAGCTTCCGTCGTTTCTCCAGATTCTTATCAAATTTTTATTAAATCTCTCTCAGATACGGCGAGAGAGAAATTTTTCAATTTTGTCAGGGAGAAGGTGAAAGACTTCAACCCACCCATCCACGACATCGAAGCATGGCTGGCTGGCAAGAACGGCGCGGGTAAAGAACGTTCCCGCGTGTATTACGATATGTTTCAAAGTGAAGTAGGAGAAGCCGATTGGGAGAACCACCCCAAACGAGAGGAGTGGATTGCTGAAATACGGCAAGGAAAAGGTCGTTTTGTAGCCCAAGGGGGACCACCAGAAGAGTGGGAGACAAGAAAAGCTTTTGCGGACTGGGCGATTAAGCTAAACGGCTTTTACTTCGGATCACCGATATAGACTCCAAAAGGGTTATAGCTATTGGATCATGCAGGTTAAGCGCCGTTTAGCTTACCAACAATTTAGTTTGGGGGAACAAATCATGAAAAAACTCCCCAGGGAGCCAATGCGTCCAGACAAGGAACCAGGAGCGGAGGTAGAAATCTGGCAGCCCCGCTGGAATTGCTTCTGCTGTCATGACAGGGGGATCGTTCACCATCACCTCGCTGCCCTTGTCATCGATGGTTATGACTACAACCGGGATAAACTGCCACGCTGTCATAATCCAGGCTGCACTGCCGGCGGTCACTTTGACGGGGAAGTTTTGGCTCCTAGTGTCGATTATCGGCTGACTGCCGAAATATGCCAAGAACTCGATGCTATCGAGCGAAAGAATTGGCGGGATTACGTTCAGCAAAGAAGGCTCGCCATCGAAATCGACCTATCGACTATCGGCAACCAGCGCACATCGACCGAGGAAAGGTCAGCGCGGCAGAAACATCAGGCTGTTTTGGGAAAATTGAACGGTCTTTGCTGATGTCGGCGGTCACTATCCTGGATATTTAGTCAACGCCCTAAATGAAACTGGCATTAACCTGATAGGAGATCAAATCTCCCTCGACAAAGAAGCTGAGGCCGTAGCGACCCGGTGTTAAATTGAGAGACAGTCGGTCGCCGTATTCAACCGAACCGACGACGGTGGCGACACCCTTACTATCGAATCGCACTAGCTCGGTGATCACGTTGGGGTCGGTGGCGAGTTCCAAACGAAGGTTACGCGAAGTCCTGAATTTGAGTCTGTCCACACTATCCCAAACGCCGCAGCGATTAGTTTCCCCTAAATGACCGTCAACCTCGAAGCTTTTTCCCGTTTTAGCTTTTCCCAGATCGATCGCTCCCCCCATTCCCGACTCAGATCGCGACGGGAATAAATCTCGCCGTCCATTCCAGTAATGATGTCTCTGTTCATAGTTTACCTCCGGGAATTTTTCTATATCTACAGATCAAAAACTAGCGATTCCGTCGTCGCCATTCCCAGGGTGGCATCGGGTTTCCCCCGAAAATTCCCTTGCGGTTTGATCGAGTTTCTTTAAAAGCCCTTTCGATTTCCTTCCAGCTGGGACAGTCAGCCTTGAATCGATCGTAAGCCCAAACCATACCGTCCTTAACCTGCTGAAGTTGAACTAGCTGACCGTTAGCGTACACCTCGGCCACGGTACGACCGAAGCGATCGGTATCAACCGCATTGATGCTGACTTGGTTATTTGCTCGGTTGAGGAGAGATCGTAGGTGGTCACGACTGGCGATGCCGTTTTCCTGTTTGATTTCCGGGGCATCGATGCAAGCAAATCTGATTCTCTGCTGTTGGCCGTCACAATTGACCCTAATCGTGTCGCCGTCGTGTACCGAACCCCTGACTACCGTACAACTGCGGGCATTGGCCAAGGTTGAGGCGGGAAGGTTCTGACAGGAAACCAATAGTAAGGCGATCGCTAAAAGGAAAAGGCGCTTCATGGTTTTGGGTGCGTGACGGTGGCAAGGAAAACCAAATCGTCGGGATTGGTAATCGCCGTCTATTTTACGGTGGTGAGGATGTCAACGGCAAAATTTCCGTAAAGAGGTTGATTCCCATTGATTAATAGGTCAAGTTCCCTGCCGTAAAGAATCCATAGATACTTGAGGCAATGATGATTACAGAATTAAATATCCGGTTAGAAGTCACCGAAAAAACAACCGAAGAGATAAGACAACGCAAGGAAGCTATCGATCGGCAGTCGGCCGAGTTTAACCAGTGGATGACCGGAATCAAAACAAGGCTAAATGCGATCGCTGGTAAGATCGAAAAATAGCGAAGATTTAAAAGGGAATCCAATCAACTCGGTCAATCCATTCTTCTGCTTCGGATGCTTCCCAAATCAGATATAATTCTTCTGCCCAGATTTCTAAATTAGCACTGGGGCGCAACCATAGTAAACCCCAAATACGTCCACCCTTATCTCAATGGTTCTTCAGGTGTCCAGGCATACTGCGACGATTATTGGTAACTAACAACCGTTGAAATGACGCAACATAATCTAGGATTTCTGGGTCTAAAGTTCCCAGTGGTGGTGCATCGGGTTCACCTACTCGCAAAATATCGAGATTAGGATTCAATCGCAACAGAGATATTTTGAGGTCTGGGGATAAGTTTTCATCTAACAAAAACCGGATTTTCATGCGAGGTTTAGTTCTTGCTGTTTCCGTTTTAGTTTTAGTTGTCTTAGGCGTTGAATCAGGGGGGATGGCTCGGTATTTAACCACTGCTGGTATTGTTCTTCCTGCCAGTCACGGAGGCGCTGAAGATAAGCATCTATCAGGGTCTTATTTTGATAGTAATAGGTGAGAGTAGCGTAAATTTTCTCTAGGTTTAAGGTGGGTAACTCTTGGAGAATTTGCTGGGAAGTATAACCTTTTAAATGGTAGTTGATAACATCCTCAATCCCAATGCGATGTCCTTTAATGCGGATGTCATCTGGAGCAAAAACTTCAAAGTATTCTTCTAGTTGCATGGTTTTCTTGGAGCAAACTTTTTCTTTTAATTGTAGCACCGCTACCAGTTATCAGTGAACAGTTATCAAAGAGCCGGACTGATAACTGTTCACTGATAAGTAGTCGTGCAAAATTAATTTCCTAGTAAAGATAGGCACTCATGCAAGAGGCAAAAGGCAAGAGGGGGTTAGATATGTGTAATTAATTTTGCTTAGGTACTTAACTGAAAAGGTGTTTCTACTTCCAGGGATGAAGTGCAAGAAAGGCTGCCTTGCCGGTGACATAGCTCCCCGTCCTCAAAAAATAGCCTCATCTGTTGCCAATGCTAAAACTTCCCGATGAGTAAGGACTCTCTATTTTTCCCCCCTCTAATATCAGCTAAACTTATCAATAGCATAAGTAACAATATCGTCAAACTTCTTTACAAACCGTTACATTATCCTTAAGATGGGAACATCATAAATCAATCAAACCGCACTCATAAACCAATGACCACCACCTTACAACAGCGCGAGAGCGCTTCCCTGTGGGAGCAGTTCTGCCAGTGGATCACCAGCACCAACAACCGTCTTTATGTCGGTTGGTTCGGTGTGATCATGATCCCCACCCTGCTCACCGCCACCACCTGCTTCATCATCGCCTTTATCGCCGCTCCTCCTGTAGATATCGACGGTATCCGCGAGCCTGTAGCCGGTTCTCTACTCTACGGAAACAACATCATCTCTGGTGCTGTTGTTCCCTCTTCCAACGCGATTGGACTCCACTTCTACCCCATCTGGGAAGCAGCTTCCTTAGATGAGTGGTTATACAACGGTGGTCCCTACCAGTTAGTCATTTTCCACTTCTTACTAGGTGTCTTCTGCTACCTAGGTCGTCAGTGGGAACTGTCTTTCCGTTTAGGAATGCGTCCTTGGATTTGTGTGGCTTACTCGGCACCGGTATCCGCCGCTACTGCGGTATTCTTAATCTACCCCATCGGACAAGGTTCCTTCTCTGATGGTATGCCTTTAGGAATCTCTGGAACCTTCAACTTTATGTTCGTGTTCCAAGCAGAACATAACATCCTGATGCACCCCTTCCATATG
>VYLB01000014.1_pt1 | contig 41770 bp, 37 predicted proteins | sample 5114431 | NCBI WGS metagenome assembly VYLB01 (sample SAMN12291786, study PRJNA351875) | freshwater metagenome | isolation source: freshwater lake | place: USA: Michigan, Gull Lake | collected 2013-08-08
GCTTCCGCAGGTGCAGCGGCAGGGGCCGCCGCCGCAGGTGCAGCCTCCTGTGCGAACGCCGGAGCCGCCAAGGGCGCTCCGGCCAGGGTCGCGGCGAGCATCAGCCCGACCAGACCTTTGAATCTGAAACCGTTCATTTGGTCTTCCTTCCTCGGGGGATCAGAGCGCAGAGGCGCCGGTTTCGCCGGTGCGGATGCGCACGGCGTCGGCGACGTCGATGACGAAGATTTTTCCGTCCCCGATCTTGCCGGTGGAGGCGGCTGTCTTGATGGTCTCCACCACGCCGGCGGCTGCGGCGTCGTCGACCACGGCTTCGAGCTTCACCTTCGGGATGAAGTTCACCTGGTACTCGGCGCCCCGATAGATTTCAGTCTGCCCCTTCTGCCGTCCGTAACCCTTGACTTCCGTGATCGTCAGACCCTCGACGCCGGACGACACGAGGGCTTCGCGCACATCATCCAGCTTGAAGGGTTTGACGATCGCCATGATCAGTTTCATCCCATCGCTCCCGCTCGGTTCCTGGTGGAACGGCCCCACGCCGGCATGGCCGACGGGACCTGCCGCCACGCTACGGCCCCCGGTGGGCGACGGAGTCCCCGGGCGCCGAAAAAACAGGCGGCGGTCGGTGGAAGTTCAGAAACCAGGCGCCCGGGCTCATGGACTGACCTGATTTCGGGCGCCGGGGCCTGGGCGAGCGGGTAAGGGGAGCCCAAAGTCCCGGCGTGGCGATCACGACCGCGTGAAGCGCGCAGGTCCCGATGCCAGACCCGTAGCCAGCGCCGGCCTGGCTGGACTAATCGGTCGTCGCGGCCCCGGCCGCCCCTGACCTGCAAGCTTCGAAAGTCGCCATGCCCAAGTTCTCAATCGCCCTCCTGGCCTTTCTCCTGTCCGCCGGCGCCGCCGCCGCCCAGACACCCCCGGCGCCTGTCGCCCCCGCCACACCGGTGACGCCCGCGCTCCCGGTTGTCACCCCGGCGGGTGACGTCATCGAGACCCTGAAGGCTTCCGGCCAGTTCACGACCTTTCTCAAGGCGTCGGACCTCGTGGGGCTCACAGCCTTCGTGAAGGGGCTGCCGGCGGTGACCGTGCTGGCGCCTGCGGACGCGGCCTTCGCCCAGTTGCCGGCGGGCGAAGTTGACCGCCTGCTGGCCCAGGCCAACCGGGCCGAGCTTCAGAAACTGGTCCTGCGTCATCTCATCAATGCCCGGGTGCCCTTCGAGACCTTCAAGGGCGCCGTGACGAGCGCGCCGACCCTGGGAGGCGAGGTGGTGGAGCTGAACGGCGACCAGCCTGCGTCTGTGGGCGGCGCGCCCGTGGTTCAGGCCGACGTCATGGCCGCCAACGGGGTCGTGCACGTGCTGGGCCGGGTGATCTCCGCACCTGCATCCTGACGGCGGTCTCGCGGGACTCCCTCCGGCGCGCTTGAAGCGGGAGACTGTGGGCCCTATGGTCCGCCCTCGTTTTTGCGCCTGCGAAGCCTCGCCCATGCCCGCCGAAAAACCGCTGTCTTTTCAGGCGCTGATTCTGAAGCTCCATGACTACTGGAGCCGCCAGGGCTGCGTCATCCTCCAACCCCATGATGTGGAGGTCGGCGCAGGGACCCTGCACCCGGCGACGGTCCTGCGGGCGCTTGGGCCCCGGCCCTGGCGTGCAGCCTACGTGCAGCCCTCGCGACGGCCAGGCGACGGGCGCTATGGCGAGAACCCAAACCGGCTCCAGCACTACTATCAGTACCAGGTCATCCTGAAGCCCAACCCGGACAACCTGCAGGAGCTCTACCTGGGCAGCCTGGAGGCGATCGGGCTGGACACCCGGATGCACGACATCCGCTTTGTCGAGGACGACTGGGAGAACCCCACTGTGGGGGCCTGGGGGCTGGGTTGGGAGGTCTGGTGCGACGGGATGGAGGTGACCCAGTACACCTACTTCCAGCAGGTGGGCGGTCTTGATGTCTGGCCGGTGGCCGGAGAGCTGACCTATGGCCTGGAGCGATTGGCCATGTACCTGCAGGGGGCCGATCGCTTCGACCAGCTGGCTTTCAACGACCCCGACGGGCCCCTGCCTATGACCTACGGCGATGTCTTCCTGGAGAATGAGCGCCAGCAGTCCGAAGCGAACTTCCACCTCTACGACGTGGCGACGCTGAAGCGGCAGTTCGAGGACATGGAAGCCCAGGTCCCGAGGCTCCTGCAGGGCCGGGGCCCCCAGGGCCAGGTCACCGTGCTGCCCGCCTACGACCATGTTTTGAAGGCCAGCCATCTTTTCAACCTGATGGACGCCCGCGGCGCCATCGCCGTCGCCGAGCGCCAAAGCTATATTGGCCGCATCCGCGACCTAACCAAGATGTGTGCGGAGGCCTGGGTGGCGAACGAGGGCCGCAATGTCCCTGCGGAAGGGGTCTGACCATGCCCCAGCTGCTGATTGAGCTCTTCTCTGAGGAGATCCCGGCGCGCATGCAGGCCCAGGCGGCCCGCGACCTCGACCGTATGGTGCGTGAGCGGCTCGCGGCGGCCGGTTTGGAGCCGAAAACCCTGCGCTCCTACGCTGGGCCTCGTCGCCTCACCCTCGTCGCCGAAGGGGTCGCATCGGCCCAGCCGGACCGGAAGGAAGAGCGCAAGGGACCCCGGACCTCCGCCCCTGACGCGGCGCTTGAGGGCTTTCTCCGCTCCACCGGCCTGACCCGAGACCAGCTGGTCGAGCGCGACGGCGTCTGGTTTGCAGAACTGACGACGACCGGCCGCGCCACGGCCGAGGTCATCGCCGAGATCGTTCCGGACATCATCCGAAACTTTCCCTGGCCGAAGTCCATGACCTGGGGAACCGGGACCCTCCGCTGGGTACGCCCCCTCAGACATGTGCTCTGCGTCTTCGGGGGCGCACCCGTTCCGTTCGACGTGGATGGGATCGCAAGCGTGGATTTCGCGGTCGGCCACCGGTTCATGGGCTCGAACCGTCCCTTCCGGGTCAAGAGTTTCGCCGCCTACCGCACGGGGCTGGAGAAGCGGTTCGTCCTCCTCGACGCCGAGGACCGCAAGCTGCGCATCCTGGTCGAGGCGCGCCGGCTATGCGCGGACCGGGGCCTTGAGCTGGTGGAGGACGCAGGCCTGCTCGACGAGGTGGCCGGCCTGGTGGAATGGCCGGTGCCGATCCTGGGCGACATGGACCCGGACTTCCTGTCCCTGCCGCCGGAGGTGATCCGCACTTCCATGCGCAATCACCAGAAGTACTTCGCCGTGCGGGATCCCGCCACCGGCCGCCTCGCGCCGCACTTTGTCACGGTATCCAACATCGCCGCGCCCGATGGCGGGGCGGTCATCGCTGCGGGCAACGCCAAGGTCCTGTCCGCCCGCTTGGCCGATGCGCGTTTCTTCTGGGATGAAGACCGGAAGGTCAGCCTGGAGTCCCGGCTGGAGAAACTGAAGTCCGTGACCTTCCACGCCAGGCTGGGCACCCTTGCCGAACGGGTCGAGCGACTAGAGCGCCTGGCCGGGGCCCTCTCTCCCCGGGTGGGCGCCGACGCTGCCAAGGCCGCCCTGGCCGCCCGGCTCTGCAAGGCCGACCTGACCACCGGAATGGTGGGTGAGTTCCCCGAGCTTCAGGGCCTGATGGGCGGCTATTACGCCCTCGAGGAGAAGCTGACCCCAGTGACGGCGGAGGCGATCCGCGACCATTATCGACCCGTGGGTCCGTCCGACCAGGTCCCGGACCGTCCCGTCACCATGGCCGTCGCCTTGGCCGAGAAACTGGACACCCTGACCGCCTTCTTCGCCATCAATGAGAAGCCGACAGGCTCTCGCGATCCCTATGCCCTGCGGCGGGCGGCCCTGGGCGTGATCCGCATCCTGCTGACCTCTGAGGTCAGGGCTCCGGTCCGGGAGTTGGTGGCGGACTGGTACCGGTCGCTGCGCTGCTTCGTCGACCCCGGCCGGGCCCTCTACGCCTCCTCACGCCGGACGACGGGATATCTCGGCTCGCGGCCCCGTGAGGACTCCGATGTCTTCCTGACCTATGTCGAGGAATTCGAGACTGCGCTGCTCGAGGCCGAGCCCATGGTCGTGGCCATCGACGCGGACTTCGACATCCGCTTTGACAGGAGCGCCGCCGCCGGGGAGGCCCCCAAGGGCGAGGTCCTCTATCGCTTCCGGCCCTATCCGGAGGTGTCCGCCGAGGTGCTCGACTTCCTGGCCGAACGCCTGAAGGTCTCGCTTCGCGATCAGGGACGGCGCCATGACCTTGTCGACGCCGTCTTCGCCCTGGGCGACGATGACCTGGTGCGGATCAACGCCCGGGTCGAGGCCCTGTCGGACTTCCTGACGACCGAGGACGGGGCGAACCTTTTGGCGGGTTATCGTCGCGCCTCCAACATCCTCAAAGCCGAGGAAAAGAAGGGCGACCTGCCAACGGGGCCGGCCACTGTCCTACCCGACGCTCCGGAGGAGGAGACCGCCCTCGTCGCCGCTGTGGCTGAAACGGCTCCGCGAGTGGCGAAATTGTCGGACGCTGAGGACTTTGCAGGCGCCATGCGCGCCCTTGCGGCCCTGAGGGCCCCTGTCGACGCCTTCTTCGAGAAGGTCCTGGTGAACGCCGAGGATCCCGGCGACCGGGAGAACCGGCTGAAACTTCTGGCGCAGGTCCGCGCCGCCATGTCCGAAGTCGCCGACTTCGGCCTGGTCAACGGTTAGGGGAGGGCGAATGCCCAGTCAGACGCGTTGGGTCTTCGCCTTCGGCGGGGGAACGGCCGAGGGGGACGCCTCCATGCGCAACCTCCTGGGGGGAAAGGGCGCAAACCTGGCCGAGATGTCGGCCCTTGGCCTGCCCGTTCCCCCGGGCTTCACCATCACTACTGAGGCCTGCAACCACTTCTACGCCCATGATCGGAGCTATCCCGAAACCTTGGCCGACCAGGTCGAGGCGGCGCTGGGCGGGGTCGAGGCCCTGACCGGTAAGCGGTTCGGCGATCCGGTTGCACCCCTGCTGGTCTCGGTCCGGTCCGGCGGCAGGGCCTCCATGCCCGGCATGATGGACACGGTGCTGAATCTCGGCCTGAACGACGCCACTGCGGAGGGTCTGGCCGCCCTGGCGGGCGATCGGCGCTTCGCCCTCGATTCCTACAGACGCTTCATCCAGATGTATTCCAATGTGGTGCTGGGTCTGGACCACCACCTGTTCGAGGAAATCCTGGATAATCATAAGGAGCGGCTGGATGTCACCGTCGACACCGCCCTTTCCGCCGAGGACTGGGACAAGGTGGTCGCCGACTACAAGGCCGCAGTTGAGGAAGAGCTGGGCGAGCCCTTCCCGCAGGATCCCAAGGTCCAGCTCTGGGGCGCCATTGGCGCGGTCTTCGCCAGCTGGATGAACGAGCGCGCTAAGTTCTATCGCCGAATGCACGACATCCCCGAAAGCTGGGGCACGGCGGTGAACATTCAGGCCATGGTGTTCGGCAACATGGGGGACTCCTCTGCGACAGGTGTGGCCTTCACCCGCAACCCGTCGACCGGCGAGAACCGCCTGTATGGCGAGTTCCTGATCAACGCCCAGGGGGAAGACGTGGTGGCGGGCATCCGTACGCCCCAGGCCCTGACCCGTGCGGCGCGAGAGGAAATGGGCGATCGCGCCCCCTCGATGGAAGAAGTTCTGCCCGAGGTCTTCTCCCAGTTCCGCGAGGTTGTGGAGCGCCTGGAGCGTCACTACCGCGACATGCAGGACGTTGAGTTCACAGTCGAGCTTGGTCGGCTCTACATGCTGCAGACCCGCAACGGTAAGCGCACCGCCAAGGCGGCGTTGAAGATGGCGGTGGATATGGCCGCCGAGGGCCTGATCAGCCGGGAAGAGGCGGTTATGCGGGTCGACCCCGCCAGCCTGGATCAGATGCTGCATCCCACCATCGATCCTGCGAGCCCGCGCGATGTCGTGGTCACCGGTCTTCCAGCCTCGCCAGGCGCGGCCACGGGCGCGGTGGTGTTTGATGCCGACGAGGCCCAGCGGCGGGGCGGCGCCGGCGAGGCGGTGATCCTGGTCCGCGAAGAGACGAGCCCCGAGGACATCCACGGCATGCACGCCGCCCGGGGCATCGTCACCGCCAGGGGCGGGATGACCAGTCACGCCGCCGTGGTGGCGCGCGGCATGGGCCGTCCCTGCGTCTCCGGCGCAGGGGACATCCGGATCGACGAGAAGGCCGGGGTCTTCCACGTCCGCGGGCGGACCATTCACGCCGGCGAGGTGGTGACGGTTGACGGCAGTCGGGGCGATGTCCTGGCGGGCGCCGTCCAGATGATCGAGCCTGAGCTGACCGGCGACTTCGCCACCCTGATGGGATGGGCCGACGGGTTCCGCCGCCTCAGGGTGAGGGCCAACGCTGAGACCCCTCTGGATGCCCGCACCGCCCGCCAGTTTGGAGCGGAAGGCATCGGCCTGTGCCGGACCGAGCATATGTTCTTCGATGACCAGCGCATCCAGGCGGTCCGGGAGATGATCCTGGCCGATGACGAGGCTGGCCGCCGCACCGCCCTGGCGAAGATCCTGCCCATGCAGAGGGCCGACTTCGTCGAGATCTTCGGCATCATGGAGGGGCTGCCCGTCACCATCCGCCTCCTCGACCCGCCCCTGCACGAGTTCCTTCCCCAGACCGAGGATGATGTCCGCGCGGTGGCTGAGGCCGGTGGGCTGGACGCTGACAAGCTCTGGCGCCGGGTCCGGGAATTGCACGAGACCAACCCCATGCTGGGGCATAGGGGCTGCCGCCTCGGCATCTCCTACCCCGAGATTTACGAGATGCAGGTCCGGGCCATCTTCGAGGCGGCCTGCGAGATCGCCGGGTCTGGCCGAACGGCGCCGATCGTGGAGATCATGCATCCCCTGGTGGCGAAGGGCGAGGAGATGCGCTTCCTGCGCAACCTCACCGACCGTGTGGCGAAGGCGGTGATGGCCGAGCGCGGGCTGAATCTGCCCTACGCGGTCGGCACGATGGTTGAGCTACCCCGTGCGGCCCTCAGGGCGGCGGACCTGGCGGAGTCCGCCGAGTTCTTCTCCTTCGGGACCAATGACCTCACTCAGACGACCTTCGGCATCAGCCGGGACGACTCCGGGCGGTTCCTGAACGCCTACCTGGAGAAGGGCATCTTTGAGAAGGACCCCTTCGTCAGCCTCGACCAGGAGGGGGTTGGCGACCTGATCCGCATCGCCGCCGAGCGGGGACGGGCGATGCGTCCGGGGGTCAAGCTCGGGATCTGTGGCGAGCATGGCGGCGACCCCGCCTCGATCCAGTTCTGCGAGGCCATCGGCCTTGACTATGTCAGCTGCTCGCCCTTCCGTACGCCGATAGCCCGCCTAGCGGCGGCCCAGGCGGCCCTCGGTGAGCGTGAGAAGGACCGCTAGACCAAGTCCAGGGAGGGGGACTTCATGACCCGTTTCGATCCGGAAGTCGCCACTGCGACCTACCTCGCCACCCTGAGCCCCGAGGCGCATGCTAGAGCCACCGCCTATACCCAGGGCGGTCACTGGCTGATCCTTTGGACGGCGGTGATCGGCCTGGCCGCCTATTGGCTGATCCTGCGTTCAGGAGTGCTGGTGCGTTTGCGCGAGCGCCTGGAGGCCCGGGGATTGGGACCTGTTCGGATCAGCCTCGCCGTACTGGCGACCGCACTGTTTGCCGAGACCCTCCTGAATCTGCCCTGGGTGATCTGGTCGGATTGGGCCCGGGAGAGGGCCTATGGGCTGAGCAGCCAGCCCCTGGTGGGTTTTCTCCGGGACTATGCGCTCTATACCGTCATCATCCTGGTTTCCTCAACATTGCTTGGGGCCTTCATCTACGCCCTGATCCGCAGGGCGCCCCGGTTCTGGTGGGCCTGGTCGGGCGGACTGGTGAGTCTGTTCTTCGTTCTGTCAATGGTCGTGTCGCCGGTCTTTATCGACCCCCTGTTCAACCGTTACGAGCCCGCGCCTTCTGGCCCCGTCAGGGACGCCGTCGTCGCCCTCGCCAAGGCCAACGGGGTGCCCTCAGATCGGATCTTCATTTACGACGGATCACGACAGTCCAACCGCTACACCGCGAACGTCTCCGGCCTCTTTGGCGGCGCCCGGATCGCGATGAGCGACGTGATGTTCAAGAAGGACGCAGATATCGCCGAGGTCCGCGCTGTGGTCGGACATGAGATGGGACACTATGTCCTGGACCATATCTGGAGGAACCTGTTCTTTTTCTCCGCCTTGGCGTTCGTTTGCTTCTTTCTTATTGATCGCCTTTTTCCCACCGCCGTGCGACTTCTGAGTGGACAGGGCGTGAAGGGCCTGTCTGACCCGGCGGGGTATCCGGTCCTGGGCGCCCTCATTGTTGTCTTGGGCGTCGTGGGCAACCCCCTCGCCGCCAGCTTCAGCCGCTGGGCGGAGGTCGAATCCGACCGCTTTTCTCTGGAGCGTGCGCGGGAGCCGGACGGACTGGCCCGGGCCATGGTCAAGACTATCGAGTATCGGGCGGCGACGCCGGGGCGGCTGGAAGAGACGCTGTTCTACACCCACCCCTCTGTGGGCTCGCGGGTCCGGATGGCCATGGAATGGAAGGCGGCCCAACAGGCCGAGCCCATGCCGGTGACGCTGGTTCGTCCGGACCCGGTCCCCCAGTAACGCCGGGCGTCTTCAGGCGGGACTCCGCCAGTCGGGTGACAATCCACACACTTGCTCCCCCAAGGGGGAGCTCCGACCGAAGGTCGGTGAGGGGGTCAGCTGAGGCGCCGTTGACCCCCTCCGTCCCGCTGCGCGGTCCACCTCCCCCTGGGGGGAGGAATTACGGCGCCCATTGCGGCCGAAGGGGGAGCTCCGGCCGGAGGTCGGTGAGGGGGTCAGCGGCGGCGGACGAAGACCGTCCCCGCGGAGTAGCCGGCGCCGAAGGAGCAGATCAGGCCCGTCTCGCCCGACGCAAAGTCTGCGTTCGCCCGGTGGAAGGCGATGATCGATCCCGCCGAGGAGGTGTTGGCGAACTCATCGAGGATGATGACGTTCTCCTCCGGCGTCGGATCGCGGCCCAGGACCCGCCGGCCGATCAGGTCGTTCATGTTGATATTGGCCTGGTGCAGCCAGAGCCGCTTCAGGGTGGTGGGGTCGATCCCCAGGTCGGCGGCGTGTGCGACGATCATCTCGGCGACCATTGGCACCACCTCGCGGAAGACCTTGCGGCCCTCCTGCACGAAGAGCTTGTCCGCGGCACCCTCGCTGCCCGGGGCGGTGCGGTTGAGGAATCCGAAGTTGTTGCGGATGTTGTTCGAAAACACGGTCTTTAGCCGGGTCCCCAGAATGTCCCAGCCGCCGCTCGCCTGGTCGGCGCGCTCGACGATTACGGCCGTGGCCACGTCCCCGAAGATGAAGTGGCTGTCCCGGTCGCAGAAGTTCAGGTGGCCGGAGGTGATCTCGGGATTGACCACCAGGACGGCCCGGGCCGAGCCCGTGGCGATGTAGTCGGCGGCGGTCTTGATGCCGAAGGTGGCCGAGGAACAGGCCACGTTCATGTCGAAGCCGAAGCCCTCGATCCCCAGCGCCTGCTGAATCTCGATGGCCATGGCCGGATAGGCCCTTTGCATGTTCGAGGCGGCGCAGACCACGGCGTCGATCTGCGAGGCGTCCTTGCCCCAGCGGGCGATGGCGTCCTTCGCGGCGGCCACGCCGATCTCTGCCATGACCGAAAGCTCGTCATTGGACCGCTCGGGGATCAGGGGGTGCATGACCTCAGGGTCGACGACGCCGGACCGGTTCATCACATAGCGGGACTTGATGCCCGAAGCCTTCTCGATGAACTCGACGGACGAGGGGGCCAGAGCCTCCATCTCGCCAGCGGAGATGGCGTCGGCATGCCGGGCGTTGTGGATCTCGACGAAGGCGTTGAACGCCTCGACCAGTTCGGCGTTGGTGACCCGCTCGGCGGGGGTGAAAAGGCCGGTGGCCGCGATGACCGCGTCGTGCAAAATGTCTCTCCGCTCCGATCCGGGTCCGTCAGGACCGGGGCGCACTGAATAGCACGGCGGGACGGGGCGGGAAGAGCAGGAGAGCGCCATGGCGCCGGAACTGGGGCTGATCGAGGGATATTACGGCCTGCCGTGGGACTGGCCGGCCCGGGAGCGGGTGATGCGCCGCCTCGCCGGGGCCGGATACCGGTTCTTCATGTACGCCCCCAAGGCGGACGCCTTCCTGCGCCGCAGGTGGCGCGAGACCCCGCCGGAGGCCGAGACCCGGTCCCTGGCCGCCTTCGCCGCCGCCTGCCGTGACGCCGGCGTCAGGTTCGGGGTCGGCCTGAGCCCCTTCGAGGTCTGGCAAGATTTCGGGACGGAGACCAGGGCCGCCCTTGCCGACAAGCTGGCCTTCCTGGACGACCTGGGGATCGAAGACCTTGGCGTCCTGTTTGACGACATGCGCGGCGACCTGCCGGGCCTGGCCGAGGCGCAGGTCGACATCGTCCACTGGATCGCCGGGCGGACCAAGGCCACGCGGGTGGTGTTCTGCCCCACCTACTACACGGACGACCCGGCCCTCGACATGGCCTTCGGGGCGCGGCCTGAAGGGTATCTGGAGACCCTCGGCGCGGCCCTTGACCGCCGGATCGAGGTCTTCTGGACCGGCGAGGAGGTGTGCAGCCGGGCCTACGGCGTGAATCACCTGGCGCGGGTGACCCAGCAATTGGGCCGCCGCCCTTTCCTCTGGGACAATTACCCCGTGAACGACGGCCCCCGGATGTCGCCCTTCCTCTACCTGCGGGCCTTTACGGGACGCCCCGCCGCCATCGGAGACCACCTTGCGGCGCACGCGGTGAACCCCGCCCTGCAGCCCGAACTGACCCTGCTCCCGGCCCTGACCCTGCCGGAGAGCTACCGCCTTGGCGACGCCTACGACTATGGCGCGGCCCTCGCGGCGTCGGCGCAGGCGGTCCTGGGGCCGGACCTCGCTGGCCTGGTCCGGCGGCACCTGATGCTGCTAAACGACACCGGCCGTGACCGGATCGACCCGGAGACCCTGGCCCGCCTCAGGAAGCGCTATTCAGGCTTCGACCACCCTGCGGCGCGCGAGATTGTCGACTGGCTCGACGGCCGCTGGGTCTTGACCCAAGACATGATGGCCGGGAATCACTAACCGGCGGCGATGGCGTCCAGGCGGGCGAGATGGGGCGCCCGCTCGGCCTCGCTCCAGAAGGCGCCCTGCAGGCTGTTGCGCGCCAGGGTGACCAGATGCTCGCGCTCCAGGCCGACAGCCCGGGCAGTCTGCACCCAGTTGTCCAGCAGATAGCCGCCGAAATAGGCCGGGTCGTCGGAGTTCACGGTGGCCTTCAGGCCCAGCTGCAGCATCCGCTTCAACGGGTGGGCGTCCAAAGACGGCACCCCGCAAAGCTTGAGGTTGGAGAGGGGGCAGACGGTCAGGACCTGACCTTCCCGCACGAGGCGCGCGGTCAGAGCCTCGTCCTCCAGAGCCCGGTTGCCATGGTCGATCCGGTCGACGTGAAGCAGGTCCAGGGCCTCGGCGACGTAGGCGGGAGGGCCTTCCTCGCCAGCGTGGGCGACCCGTTTCAGGCCCCGCTCGCCGGCAGCCTTGAACACAGCCTGGAATCCTGAGGGCGGAAACCCCGCTTCGGAGGAGTCGAGGCCGACGCCCAGCAGGCGGTCCAGCCAGGGCTCGGCGGCCTTCAGGGTGGCCAGGGCCGCGTCCTCGGGCAGGTGGCGCAGGAAGCAGAGGATCAGCCCCGTCGACAGGCCCAGCTCCGCCTCCGCCGCCGCCATGCCGGACAGGAGGCCTTCGATGGCGACACTGAAGGGCAGGCCCCGGTCGGTGTGGGTCTGGGGGTCGAAGAAGATCTCGCAGCGCACGGCGCCGTCGGCCGCAGCCCGGCGAAAATAGGCCAGGGCCAGGTCGTGGAAATCCGCCTCCGTCAGCAGGACGGCGGCCCCTTGGTAGTAGATGTCCAGGAAGTCCTGCAGGCGGTTGAAACTATAGGCGGCGCGGACGGCCTCGACATTGGGGAAGGGCAGGGCGATCCGGTTCCGGCGGGCGAGATCGAACATCATCTCCGGCTCGAGCGAACCTTCGACGTGCATGTGGAGCTCGGCCTTGGGCAGGCGGCGGATAAAGTCGGTCAGGGCGTCCATGACGGGAAGACAGCTCGCTCCGGGTCCGCCGTCAAGCTTCCGCTGGGTCCGGCTTGACGCCCCAGGCACCGTGCCTGACTCTTGGGCGTAAGAGGAGCCCGCCATTCCCATCCCCGCCTTTCTCAGCCAGCTTGCCGTCTCCGGCGTCGCCGTCCTTGTGATCGTCGCCCTGGCGGCCGCAGCGCGCCTTGCGAGGCCCACACCGACGTTGGATGAGGCGGCGGCGCGCGCCCTCCTGGCGGACGATTTCCCCGATGCGCACATTGACCGGGTCTGGCTGGCCGCCGATGGGGCTGCAGCCCTCGCCCGTTCCGGATCACGGGCCCTCTACCTGTTCCGGCTCGGCGACGCCTGGGTGGCCCGCGACCTCGCCTGGTCCGATGTCGCCAGCGCCCCCGTCCGTGGCGGGCGCCTTCACCTGCGTCTTTCTGACGTGAGCCCGCGCCTTACTCGACCCGTCCTGGCGGGCTGGTCCCCGGAGGCCGCCTGATGCTGGAAGCCCCCTTCGACCCGGTCAAGCTGGCTATTCCCTTCTTCATCCTGGCCATCCTCTTGGAGATCGGCCTGGGTCGCCTGCGTCTGGCCAAGGCGGAGTATGAGGCCCGCGACACCCTGGCCTCCCTGACCATGGGCCTGCTGCGCGGGATTCCGGCCCTCCTGACCGCCGGCCTGATCTTTGCCGCCACGGTCTGGGTCTGGGAACACCGTATCTTCACCGTGCCCTTCGACGCCTGGTGGGGCTGGGTGGCGATCTTCTTCCTCGACGACCTGATCTACTATGTCTTCCACCGCCTGAGCCATGAGCGGCGTTTCTGGTGGGCGGCGCACGTCAACCACCACTCCTCCCAGCATTACAACCTGTCGACGGCGCTGAGGCAGACCTGGACGGGCGGGCTCGCGGGGACCTGGCTCCTCTGGCTGCCCCTGGCCTTCATGGGGTTCTCTCCCGCCCAGATCGCCATCCAGCAGGGGATCAGCCTCGTCTACCAGTTCTGGATCCATACCGAGGCGGTCGGGCGGATGCCGGCCTGGTTCGAGGCGGTGTTCAACACGCCCTCCCACCACCGGGTGCACCATGCGCGCAACCCCCGGTACCTGGACCGGAACTATGCCGGCATCCTGATCATCTGGGACAAGATGTTCGGCACCTTCCAGGCTGAGCTGGACGAGGAGAAACCGCGCTACGGCCTGATCCGCAACCTGGGCAGCTTCAACCTCCTGACCGTGGCCTTCCACGAATGGATCGCCATCGGCCGCGACCTGGCCTCGGCCCGGTCGTTGCGGGAGGTCGCGGGCTACCTCTTCGGCCCGCCGGGCTGGAGCCCCGACAGCAGTCGCGACACCAGCGAGAGCCTCCGCGCCCGCTGGGCCGCCCGTCAGGCCGCCGCCAGGACGCCCGCAGAGTAGTCTAGACCCGCACCAGCATCTTGCCGGCGTTACGGCCCTCGAAGAGGCCGATCAGGGCTTCGGGCGCCCGCTCGAAGCCTTCCAGGACCGTCTCCTGGTAGCGGATGCGGCCGGACTTCAGCCAGCCGGTCATGTCGGACTGGAACTGCTCCTGCAGGTGGGGGAAGTCGGAGGCCACGAAGCCCTCCATCCGCATCCGGCCATAGATCAGGACCGACAGGTTCCGCACGCCCTCGCGATCGCCGTTGTAGGTCGAGATCATGCCGCAGACCGCGATGCGGCCGCGCAGGTTCATGCAGGCCAGTGCGGCGTCGAGGTGCGCCCCGCCGACATTCTCGAAATAGACATCGATCCCCTTGGGCGCGGCGGCCTTCAGGGCGGTGCGCAAATTCTCGGAGCGATAGTTGATGGCCGCGTCGAGGCCCGCCTCTTCCAGCAGCCAGCGCTTCTTGTCGTCCGAGCCGGTGGAGCCGATCACATAGCAGCCCTTGATCTTGGCGATCTGGGCGGCGACCGAGCCCACCGCGCCGGCGGAGGTGGAGACGAAGACCTGCTCGCCGTCCTTCAGGGCGCCGGTCTCCAGGAGGCCGCCATAGGCGGTGATCCCGGTGCCGCCCAGGGCGTGCATATAGACGCTGAGGGGCAGGTCGGGGTCGGGGTTGAGGACCTGGACGCCGCGGCCGTCGCTGTTGAAGCGCTCCGAGAAGCCCTGTCCGTGCCGGACGATGTCGCCTTCCCGGAACTTCGGGTTGCGGGACTGGACCACGCGTCCGATCCCGCCGCCGGCCATGGCCTCGCCCAGCTTCTGGTCGGCGTCCAGGCGGGGCCGCATGTAGGGATCGACCGACAGGATCAGGCCCTGGACCTGGATCTCGCCCTCTCCAGCGTCGGCGAGGGGCGCCTCGACGACGGCGAAGTCCTCGGGGACGGGCTTGCCGGCGGGGCGGCGGACAAGATGGACCTGGCGGGCGGTGGTCATGGGGGCTTCCTCCGTTTTCCCATCGTTAGGGGAGCCCGGGCCCGGGGCCAAGGGCCGGCGGTCAATCGCGCAGCAGGGGCAGGGAAAGGCCCGAGGCCGGGCGGGCGGAAAGGACATCCCGGCGGAACCGAAAAAGCTCGGCGGGGCGGCCGCCGGTGTCCTGGTCCAGGCGTCCCAGGCCTTCGACGAGGCCGGAACGCTCCAGGGCCCGGCGGAAGTTCTGCTTGTGCAGGGCCACCCCGGCGACTGCTTCGACCGCCCGCTGAAGGGCCGAGAGGGTGAAGGCCCCGGGCATCATTTCGAAGATGACCGGACGGTATTTCAGCTTGCCCCGGAGCCGGGACAGGGCCGTCGCGAGGATACGCCGGTGGTCGGAGATCATCGGCTCGCCCAGGGCCGGGCCCAGCCGGGCAATGGCCGGGTCCGGCGCCTCGCCGCGGTCCCGAGACGCCTCTGGCGCCAGCCCGGCCTCATAGAGCAGCTCGTACCGTTCCAGGGCGCGCTCCTCATTCCAGGGCGCATCGTCCAGGGCGAACAACAGGCGCACGCGCGCCATGCGGGTGGCGCTCTGTCCCGCCCAGCTGAGAAGGGCCGGTTCGATGACGACAAGGGCCTCGGGACGCCCCTCGCGCCAGTCTTCCCAGGGGAAGAAACCGGTGAAGGCCGACCAGGCGGCGCCCGGCTGGGCCGCCGTATCCGCCCGGGCGGTCAGGCCAAGGTAGCCGACGGAGATGACCCTGGCCGCCGCTGAGCCGTCCACCGCAGCGAGGGGGGCGTCCCGACCCTTGTCGCCGAAGGTGTAGAGCTGCTCCACATAGCCGGGATCAAAGCCGGTCTGCACTGAGACAAAGGCCCGGAGCGCGATCTCGAAGGTGCGGTCCGCCTCAGGATCAAACGGACCGAAGGGCAGGGCGGCCGGCTGGCCCGGCGTGCGAACCGTCAGCACCCTGGCCTCGCCCCCGGAAACTGCGGCGACCACCGCCGAGAGGCCGATGACAATGCGCTGGGCCACGGCCTAACCCGGCGCCGAAGATGGAGCGGCGGGCCCGAACCCGGCCGCCTCGGAGAGGCTTTGGAAACGCTCGACATACTGCGCCTGGGCGGGCGCCGGCGCCAGGGGCTCGATCTCGATGTCGTATCCGGGCGGAGGCGCCCCGAAGAGGGCGATGGACTCCTCCCTTCCGAAGCCCGCGAGCTGGACGGCCTCGAAGAAGGCGCAGACCCGGTCTGCGGTCTTGATCAGCCTGCGGATCTCAGCGGGCGTCCGCGCGGGCAGTCCGAAGCGGATGTGGATGGCGTGCTCCAGCCGTTGCTCGATCGCCTTGTAGTCATACCCCAGGGCGGCCTTGAAGGGACTGATCATGTCCCCGATAACGTACTCCGAGGCGTCATGGAGGAGGGCCGCGAGCCGCCATCTCGGGTCGAGGCCGGGGCTGAGATGGACACAGATCTCCTCGACCACAACGGAGTGCTGGGCCACCGAGAATGCGTGGTCACCTGTCGTCTGGCCGTTCCACCGCGCCACCCGGGCCAGGCCATGGGCAATGTCCTCGATCTCGATGTCGAGTGGGGAGGGATCCAGGAGGTCCAGGCGGCGTCCCGACAGCATGCGCTGCCAGGCCCGCGGAGGGCTTGCAGCGGCGCGCTTCAATGCAGATCTCCAGGGGCGAACATGGCCGACAGGTGCACCGGGGCTTGAGAAAGATCAATGAGGGTGCGCAGGCTGGACCGTTAACTTCCCCGGCAAGCAGGGAGACTGCGGATGAGTTGGGCGAGAGTGATGGCGCCGCTGGCCGGCGCCGAGGGCGACGCCGCCGTTCTGTCCGCCGCCGTGAAGGCGGCCGATCCCTTCGGAGCGGAAATGTCCGCCGTCTTCGCCCCCGCGGATGTGGCCGACATCATGCCTTGGCTGGGCGAGGGCTATCTGGGCGGCGTCCAGACCACCGCCATCGAAACCCTGAGGCAGGCGGCGACGACGGGCGAGGCTCGCTCCCGGGCCGCCTACGAGGCCTGCAACTACGCCAAGAAAACCTTTGTCGCCCTCCAGAGCCCGGTCTGGGCGGCCCTTTCAGCGGAGGCCCGGCTGTCGGACCTGGTGGTGTTCGGCGACGACCCGGCGCGGGGTCGGGGTCCGCTCGCCGAGTGCTTCCAGCAGATCGTCGCCGACGAGCAGCGTCCGGTGCTGATCGCCCGGCAGGGTTTCGAGGTCGGCGGCGTGGTCGCCGTGGCCTGGGACGGCGGCAAGGAGGCCAGTCGCGCCGCGCGCCTGGCGCTGCCCCTGCTTGAAAAGGCTTCCCGCGTCGTGCTCCTGGCGGCGCCCAAGGCGACTTCGCGCCACTTCGAACCCAAGCGCCTGCAAGCCTATTACGCCGCCCGCGGGGTTCAGGCGGAGGTCGAGGTTCTGGGCCAAAAGGGCGAGGCTGCAGCGCTGCTGCTTGCCGCCGTGAAGTCGGTCGACGCTCATCTGCTCGTCGCTGGCGCCTTTGGCCATCCAAGGTTACAGGAGTTCATCTTCGGGGGCACAACCCGCTCACTGCTCGCGGCCAACCAGCCGTCCATCTTCCTTTCGCACTAGAGGTTCAGTCCATGTCCCTGTCGCGCATCGTTATGCGGCTCGCCCGTAACCCCGGTTCCGAGTTTGGCGGCGACGACCGCCGGGGCTACACCCTAACGGCTCCGCTTACATCGGAGGGTCGGCTCGACGCTGAGGCCTTTGCGAAGGCGCGCTCGGAATGCTCGGTCCGCCGTTTCGCGCCGGACGAGGATGCCGTCATGGGCCGCCTGGCCCGCCGCGGCCAGAACTGGTTCTTCGACTATGACAAGGCGTCCAGCGATGATGACGAACCGGTTCACCGGCTCGGCGACCACCGCTTCGTCGTGGGCGAGTACGTCACGGTGACCGACGAGGACGGCCAGCCCCTGACCTACAAGATCGTCGAGGTCCAGAAGGCCTGAGCCTTCCTGTCAGGTCTGGAAATGCAAACGCCCCGGCCTTGCGGTCGTGGCGTCTTCACTTCTGGGTTCGGTCCAGCCCTTACTGGCCAGGACGCGGCGGGCCGCTTTCCCGGCGGGCCAGGAAGGCCAGGCGTTCGAACAGCTGCACGTCCTGCTCATTCTTCAGGAGGGCGCCGTGCAGGGGCGGGATCAGCTTGGTGGGATCGCGCTCCTTGAGCATTTCGTCGCTGATGTCCTCGACCATGAGGAGCTTGAGCCAGTCGAGCAGCTCGGAGGTGGAGGGCTTCTTCTTCAGACCCGGCACCTTGCGCATGTCGTAGAAGATCCGCAGGGCCTCGGAGACGAGCTTCTGCTTGATCCCGGGATAGTGGACCTCGACGATGTCGTTCATCGTCTCGGCCTCGGGGAAGCGGATGTAATGGAAGAAGCAGCGGCGCAGGAAGGCGTCGGGCAGCTCCTTCTCGTTGTTCGAGGTGATGATCACCACCGGCCGGATTTCGGCGCGGATCGTCTCGTTGGTCTCGTAGACGTAGAACTCCATCCGATCAAGCTCCTGCAGGAGGTCGTTCGGGAACTCGATGTCCGCCTTGTCGATCTCGTCGATCAACAGGACCGGCCGCTTCGGGGCCGTGAAGGCCTCCCAGAGCTTGCCCTTCTTGATGTAGTTGCGGACGTCCTTGACCCGCTCATCGCCCAGCTGGCTGTCCCGCAGGCGGGTGACGGCGTCGTACTCGTACAGGCCCTGGTGGGCCTTGGTCGTGGACTTGATGTGCCAGGTGATCAGCTCGGCGTTGAGGGCCTTGGCGACCTCATAGGCCAGCACGGTCTTGCCGGTGCCCGGCTCGCCCTTGATCAGCAAGGGACGCTCAAGGGCGATGGCGGCGTTGACGGCCACCTTGAGATCATCGGTGGCGACATAATTGTCGGTGCCTTCAAAACGCTGGCTCATCTGGGCTCCCCGAAAACGCCGGCCCTTGGGACGGACGCCAGAACAAATGTTTCAAACCTGCGGGCACACTAAAGGCTGGCCGGCGACATTCAAGCCGCTTCGTCCCTGCGGCCCCTCGACCGTCACGCGCGCGTCCCAAACTCCCGGGCGAGGTCCGCGGCGACCCGGGCCATGACCGGGCCCCACTCCGCATAGGCCTCGGGCTGGTAAACCCGGACCTGGGGATACCAAGGGTAACGATCCGTCCCCAGCATCGTCCAGGCGCCTTTGGCGGCGATCAGCCAGGCGGGCGCACCTGCCGCTGCGGCGAGGTTGAAACTGGCGTTGGAGAAGCCGATCACCAGGTCGAGGGCGCTGGAGAAGGCGGTGACATCATCAAGGTCCTGCTTCAGATCGATACCCGGCGGGTTCCAGATTTCGACGCCAAACTGATCCCTGGCCATGGCCAGCTCTGCAGCGCAGTCACCGTACTGGAGGTTGACGAAGCATAATCCCGAGGTCTGCAACACCGACCCCCAGGCGTCGAAGGGCGAGAAGTAACGGCGCCGTCCTGCGGACAGAACGGCGCTCTTCCAGAGCAGGCCGATCTTTGGCCCTGACGGCGCATCCTGCAGGATACGCCGCCAATAAAGGACGCGTCCGGGATCCGGCCTGAGGTATCCGCCTCTTCCTGCGAAGGCGCCCGGGTTCGGCCGGTACTCCTTGAGCAGAGAGGCGATGGGGGTCCAGAGGTTGCAACCTCCCTCCGGCAGCCCGGGCACAACTCGCACCCTGCGCCCGCCGACCTCGACGTCCCGGTAAGGCTCGACCCGGATGCTCGGGAAGCTTCGCGCCATTAGACCAACCAGGCGAGGCTCTACGGCCAGGATCAGCTCGCCGGCGGGGCCGACCCGTTCGATCAGGTCGGGGAGAAGTCCGGCGAACATGACCTCGTCGCCGAGGCCCTGCTCACCCAGGACCAGGAGTCGCCTGCCTGAGATGGAAGTCCTGGGTCGCCAGGGTTCCTCGGGTCGGAGGGTGCGGATGTATCCCTTCCAGTTGGGATCGTTGCGGGCTTCGTAATCCTCCCAGCCTTCGGGAAGGTCGCCCAGAGAAAGGCGGGCCAGGGCGCGGGCGACGAGCATGGCGGGCCTGTCTTCGGGCGGTGGCGGTGCATCAAGGGCCGTGGTGATCTGCACGATCGCCTCCGCCGCCTGTCCCATCACCAGGAGAGTGTCGCCGAGGTTGTAGGCGGCGGAGGCCATTCCGGGCGCCATCTGCAGAGCTTCTGAAAACAGGAGATTCGCAGTCTCAAGGTCCCCGGTCTCGGACACCAAGCCACCGAGGGTGTTGAGGAGGTTGGGGTGGCCGTGCTGCCCCTCCAGGAACCTCCGCAGAAGGTCGATGGACTCATCAACCCTGCCCTGGGCGGCCAGGGCGATGGCCAGATTGTTCGTCCCCTCGGGGTTCCCCGGGTCAGAGACCAGGAGCGCCCGTATCAGTCTCTCGGCCACTTCGCTGAGGCCCATGGTCAGAGCCAGACGGCTCAGATTGAGCAGCACGGTCGAACTGCTGGGAAGCAGGGTGAGCGCGGCCTCATAGCAGGAAAGGGCGGTGGGGAAGTCCTTTCGGGCTTCGTGAGAAATCGCCAGGACATGCCAGGCTTGGCCATTCCGCTCATCGGTATCGAGGACCTTGAGGCAAAACCTCGCGGCCTCTTCGAGATCACGACGCCTGAGCGCGTCGATGGCCAGGGTCAGGGTCGCCGCTTCCGCCCCCTCCCCATCGACGATCTGGCCCATAGTCGCGCCCAGCATGGCGTCAGAGTCGCTGGATCCCATAAGGGCCAGGCCCGAATGGCCGCCCGGCCGGGGATCACCCCCCTGCATGGGCAGTCGCCTCGCCGACCTGTAGGTGGCCGTGCCCGCCGGTGACAATTTCCGCCCTCAAGTCGGCGGCGACCTTCGCCATCACCGGCTCCCACTCCGCATAGACCGCAGCTTGGTACAGCCGCACCTGGGGGTACCAAGGGTAACGATCCGTCCCCAGCGTCGTCCAGGCGCCTTTGGCGGCGATCAGCCAGGCGGGTGCGCCCGCCGCCGCAGCGAGATTGAAGGTGGCGTTTGAGAAGCCGATCACAAGATCAAGGGCGCATGACAGGGCGGTCACGTCGTCGAGGTCCTGCTTGAGATCGATGCCCGGCGGGTTCCAGATTTCGACGCCGAAGCGCTCCCGGGCCAGCTGTAACTCCTCCTCGCATTCGCCGTATTGAAGGTTCACGAAAACAACGCCAGGCGTCCTGAGGATCGGCTCCCAGGCCTCGAAGGACGAGAAGAACCGGCTTCGGCCTCCCGTGAGGACGCCGCTCTTCCAGAGCAGGCCGACCTTGGGCCCGACCGGCCCGGACGCCAGGATTTCGCGCCAGTAGGCCACCCTCTCCGGCGCGGGCTTCAGATACCCCGTCCTCTGTGGGAAGTCTTCCAACCGGCTTCGGAACCGACCCAGAAGCGAGGCCATCGGCGACCAGCACCCGATCTCGAAGTCGCCCTCGTCCAAAGCTGGAACCAGCCTTACTTTGCGGCCGGCGGCGCCGACTGTCCTGTGGGTCTCAACCCGCACAGTGGGAAAACTCCGGGACATGAGGGGCGCCAGCCTCGGCTCAACCGCCAGGGTCAGGCGGCCCTCCGGCCCGAGGCTGTCCAGCACTTCAGGGAGAATGCTCGCGAAGAGGACCTCATCCCCGAGCCCCTGCTCACCGATGAGCAGAAACGAAGCCCCCGCCAGGGGCTGACCCGGTTTCCACTTCGGCCTCTCCACCGCGAAGTACAAACACTCGGGGAAGTTGATATCGTTGCGGGCCTCATAGTTCCGCCAACCCACCGCGATGCGGCCAATGGCTAACTGCGCAAGCCCCTGGCTCATGGTCATCATGGCCTTCTCATCTGCGGGGAGGGGCCGTCTGAGAGCGCTCTCGAACTCCCTCAGCGCCGTGCGGGGATCGCCCGTATCGAGCCACAGGGAGCCGAGATTGTAACGGACCTGGCCAAGGCGGGGACTCAGGCGCAGGGCCTCCCGGTAGAAGATCTTGGCGTTCTCGATGTCTCCTTCTTCCTTCAACATCCCTGCGAGGCTGTTCCAGAGGCTGGCGTGGGTCGGGTGACGGGAGATGAAGTCCCTGAGCATGGCGATGGCCTGCGGCTGGCGGCCCTGTGACTGGATGGCGACCGCCAGATTGTTGACGGCCTCAACATCGTCAGGCTTTCGGGACAGGAGGTGAAGGAACAGCTGTTCTGCGATCGGATGCATGCCCATCCGAATGGCCAGCCGCCCCAGGTTGCTCAGGACTTCAAGGTCATCGGGGAGGAGCTTGAGCGCCGCCTCGTAGCAGTTCAGCGAAGTGGTGAAGTCCCCGCCGGCCTCTTGCGCGATGGCCAGAATGTGCCAGCCGATCCCGCAACGTTCATCAATCCCGAGCGCTTCCAGCGCCAGGGCGGCCGCCTTCTCTGTTTGATGCGCCTTGATATGGGCGAGGGCGCGTTCAAGGAGCGGGACAATCCGACGGTTTCTCTGCTCCTGGAGACTTCCGCTCAAAAGGGTGAGCGCATCGGATGAGGCGCTTGAACCCATCAGGTTGGCGGCGCCTCCGGGGGCGGGCCTGCCGACAGGCGCAGTGTAAACTTCTGGCATCATCTATCCTCAGGAAGGTTCCACAAGACACTGAACGCGGAGAAGTTAACGCGCTGCTAACCACGATTTGCCAGCCGATAAGGATATCGTTAACATGTGTAAGTCTATTCGGAGCGGCGCATCCGGCGCATAGCCTCGATCTCGTCAGTGAGTCCGATTCGTGCCTCTCAAGCTGTCCCTGAAGCCAGGCGAAAAGTTCGTTCTGAACGGCGCCGTCGTTCAGAATGGCGACAGGCGAGGCGTGCTGGTCCTGCAGAACAAGGCGTCTGTCCTGAGGGAGAAGGATATCCTACAGCCGGAAGACGTCAACACGCCTGCACGCAGGATATACTTCCAAATCATGTTGATGTACATAGATCCGTCAGATAATGACAATTACTATGACGAATTCGTGCTTCGCATGAGTGAATTCATGGACGCTGTTCGGAATCCGGAAATTCTCGCTGAGTGCGTCACTATATCGAGTTGCTGTCTGCAGCGAGATTATTATAAGGCTCTCCTGAGCTGCCGAAAGCTCATCGCATATGAGGATATGAGGTTGCGGAATGAGCCTGCGGGCGTATCACCAGACAGCCACTAGCGCCGAAAGCCCGAGAGACACCGAGTTTCGTCTATTCTCACAGGTGACCCTCGCCCTCGTGGAGGCCTCTCATATGGACCCGAAAGATTTCGCGGGACGGGCGCCGGCTCTCGATTGGAACCGCCGACTCTGGTCCGCGCTCGCCGCAGACTGCGCCGATCCCGGAAACCAGCTCCCCGCCGAGCTGAGGGCCGGGATCATTTCCTTGTCCATCTGGGTCGGAAAGTACACCAGTCAGGTGATCCGTGGTCAGGAGGATATTCAGGACCTGATCGACCTGAACCGGACGATCATGCAGGGTCTCAGCGCGAAGAGCGGGCCAGAGGCTTGATCCTCGTCCCGAGTTCGGAGCCGAAAAGTCGCATGAAACGCATTCTGGTCACCGGCGGCGCCGGCTTCATCGGCTCACACCTCTGCGAGCGCCTGATCGACGAGGGGCACGAAGTGCTCTGCGTCGACAACTTTTACACCGGCGCCCGGCGCAATGTGGCGCATCTGCTCGGAAACCCGGCTTTCGAACTCCTGCGTCACGACGTGACCTTTCCGCTGTTTGCGGAGATCGACGAGATCTACAATCTGGCCTGCCCGGCCTCGCCGGTGCACTATCAGTTTGATCCGGTCCAGACGACCAAGACGTCGGTGCACGGCGCCATCAACATGCTGGGCCTGGCCAAGCGCCGGCGGGCCCGCATCTTCCAGGCCTCCACCAGCGAGGTCTATGGCGACCCGGCGGTTCACCCGCAGACCGAAGACTACTGGGGCAATGTAAACCCCATCGGCGTCCGGTCCTGTTACGACGAGGGCAAGCGGTGCGCGGAGACCCTGTTCTTTGACTATCACCGCCAGCACGGGCTGAAGATCAAGGTCGCACGGATTTTCAACACCTATGGCCCGCGGATGCACCCCAATGACGGCCGGGTGGTATCCAACTTCATCGTTCAGGCGCTCAAGGGCCAGGACATCACCCTCTATGGGGAGGGCCTCCAGACCCGGTCCTTCTGCTTCGTCGACGATCTGGTTGTGGGCATCCTCCGGCTGATGCAGACGCCGGACGAGGTCACCGGTCCGGTCAACCTGGGCAATCCGGGCGAATTCACCATCCGGGCCCTGGCGGAGCGGGTCATCGCCCTGACGGGCTCCGGCTCTCGGTTGGTGCACATGCCGCTGCCCGCGGACGACCCCCGCCAGCGGCGCCCCGACATCAGCCTGGCCGGCAGGCTTCTGGACTGGAAGCCCGCGATCGAACTGGACGAGGGGCTTTCGCGCACCATCGCCTATTTCGACAACCTGCTCGCCGGCGACCGGCGCGGGGTGTGAGTTCTCAAGAGGTTTCCGGTCGAAGCTGACCGTGGCGGCAGCTCATTGGCACAGGGCCATGCCCGCAGCGCGGCGCACAGCCGAGCCCAATCGGTCCGGCGGTTGCCGGGGGCGGGGTGGGCCGATCACCCCCGCCGGGACGCAGGGCCTGCTGGATCGACAGGCCTCGCCCGCCTCCCTCCGTGGACCAAGGGGCGAATTTGCCGGGCGGACCCGGCAAAACTTGCCGATGGCCCGGCGCCTTCTGCCGGGCGCTCACATGGCTAATGGCGGGTTAATCCCATAAAAACAAAGCGTTATGGGGCGCCAAAGGCGCCTGACGCCTGGCTCAGTCTTTGCTAGAATGGTGGTGGAGCAAAACGCTCCCCGCCATCAGTAGGATGAGCGGACATCCAGAATGAAGGTTAGCAGAATGACCAGCATTAACACCAATTACGCCGCCATGTTGGCGGGCCAGAACCTGAACGCCACCACCAAGGGGCTCGGGCAGGTCCAGAACCGTATCTCCACCGGTTTGAGGGTGTCGTCGGCTAAGGACGACGGCGCCATCTACGGCATCGCCCTGCGTCAGCAGGCCACCTCTGCATCTCTGAACTCGGTGCGGGAATCCCTCCAGCGGGTTCAGTCTGTCACGGACGTCTCCCTTGCAGCCGGTGAAACGATCACCGACCTGCTCGTGCAGATGAAGGCAAAGGCTCTTGCCGCTGCCGACAACTCGATTTCGGCAACCGACCGGCTGGCTTTGGACACCGACTTCAAAGCGCTTCGGGCACAGATCCAAACCGCCGCCACCGTCTCCGGGTTCAACGGCGTTTCCCTGATCAGCGCCTCGTCGAACAACATTCAAGCTCTCGCCGACGATACTGGAACGCAGTTTATCACCGTATCAGCGCAAAGGCTCAATGTCTCTGGCACCAACGTGACTGTGACGAACTCGACCTCGATCGGCACGGTCTCGAGGGCTTCACTGGCCCTGTCGCTCGTCAATGCCTCGATCAACGCAGTGGCTCTGGCGCTCTCCAGGCTCGGGACCGGCGCGAAGGCGCTGGAGAACCACACGAACTTCATCAACAAGCTGCAGGATGCGGTTGATAACGGTATCGGCAACATCATTGATGCCGATATGGCCAAGGAAGCCTCCAGGCTTCAGTCCATGCAGGCCAAGCAGCAGCTGGGCTTCCAGGCTTTGTCGATCGCCAACCAGGGTCCCTCCAACCTGTTGGGTCTCTTCCGATAAACGACGGGCCGCGCGTCGCTCCGGTGACGCGCGGCGGGTTCGGGGCGGCGCTCGCCGCCGTCCAGGACGCCGTCGCCACCTCGATGAGCCTTTCGCATCGGCGGCGGTGCACATGGAAAACAAGATCAGCGCGACGCCCCCACCGACGGAACCTTTGACAGCTCAGTTGCGGCAGCCGGTTGCGCCATCTGCGGACAAAGAGACCGAGCTGTCCGTCCTGCGCTTCGAACCCTCGCCGGGTTATGATCGTCGGCTTGTCATCGAACCCGCAGGCGGATCCTATGTCTACAAGGTCATCGATCGCAAAACGGGGGAGGTGCTCTGGCAATATCCCTTGGAGGAGGTCCTGAAGAGACGTAGCCAGGAGTCCTACGCCTCGGGAGACATCATCCGAACCTCGGTCTGACCTTCAGCCGGATCATGTTCGTTCAGGGAATTGGTAAGCCGCTCCGGGCAACCGGTAGCGGCTTTCTGCATCTGGGGTATTAACCTTTTGCAAACCATGTCGGGACCAAATGGCGCTGTCTAGAAGGGCACGGATTTGGCGAGTCGCGCGCCTCGCGCGCCCCGCTCAGTCGCCACGGAGGCCAAAATGTCGCTGACAATCATCACCAACAAGGCGGCGATGTCCTCCTTGCAGAACCTGAACGCCACCACCGATAATCTCGAACAGGTCCAAAGCCGCCTTGGCACCGGATTGCGGATCGCCACTTCGAAGGACAACTCCGCCATCTGGGCCATCGCGCAGACTCAGCGGGCCGATCTGGGCGGTCTTGCGGCTGTGCGAATGGGGCTCGACCGGGCCATGTCCATCGGCGACACCGCCCTCACGGCGGGTCAGAGTGTCGCGGAGCTCCTGGTCAAGATGAAGGAAAGAGTGGTTGCAGCACAGGACATCTCGATCAACGGCGTGTCTCGCCAGGGTCTGCAGGACGACTTCAGCGCGCTCCTAAGGCAGGTCGCTCAGGTCGTCCGGGACGCCGCCTTTGACAACGTCAGATTACTGGACAACTCGCTTCCTGGGGGTGTCCGGTTCCTCGCCGACGCTGAAGGCACAGCCTTTATCACCCTTGCCAACCAAGACCTCCGCCTGGGACAGGCCGTCATCACCCTCTCAGTAGCCGCCTCGATCCTGACCCTGACCGCGGCCTCGGCTTCGTTGAGCCGGTTGAACGCCTCTATCGATAATGTCAGCCTCGCCCTCTCCGAAATGGGAGTTCAGCTGAAGCAGCTGGAGCAACACAATACCTTCGTCGGTAAGCTTTCGGACTCAGTTGAGGGGGGCGTTGGCAACCTGGTGGACGCCGATCTCGCCAAGGAAAGCGCCCGCCTCCAGGCATTGACCGTCCATCAGCAGCTTGGCGCCCAGGCCCTCTCGATCGCCAATCAGGCGCCGCAGATCATTCTCTCACTTTTCCGATCCGGTTGATGACTTCTTGACATTTCTCAGGTAGACTTCGGGCTCTAGGTGGCGCTTAAGCGTCGGAAGGGTTCAGACTATGGGCTTTATTGGGGGTCTGCCTACGTCTTTGCTGTCCTCGCTGTCGCAGTCAGCGCAGGCGGGGGGCGGCTCTGCCTCTGCGACTGTCCCCAATCGTCGCTATGCGCCCACCGCGCCCTGGTCCTCCACGGCGAAGCCCAATCCGGCTAACAATCCCGAGCTCCTTTCCAAGGCCGCCAAGGACGCTCTTCGCGGCGCAAAATTCATCGATGAGGGGGCGGCAAAGCTGGACCTCCCAAAGGCCAGCAGCGACTACAAAAAGGTGTTCGCCATCTACAACGGCCTGAAGACGCTGTCTCAGCTTGTAGAAGACGCCCAGTCGAAGACGATCTCCAGAACGAATGCCGCTGAGCTGAACAGGGTCTTCCAGAAGGGCGTGGCGGAGGTCGTTCGCTATGTCGAGTCCGCGCGCTTCGAAGGGATGAGGCTGGCTATCGGTGAGGTCAACAGCTCCGTCCGGGCGGGGTCGGCCGGCCGGACTGCGGCGTCTCTCTATGAGACCCCGCCCCTGGTGGCGACGGACCCGAGCGGGGTGTCTGACGCCCTGCTAGGCACCGTGAAGTTCACCATGACGATCGTGAAGAACAATGTGACGAAGACGATCGATGTCGACCTGACATCATTGGCTCCGGCCGACCGGACCCTGCCCAACTTCGTGAACCTGGTGAATGCGCAGCTGGGGGCGGAGGGGCTGACCACCCGTTTTGCGACCCAGCGGATTGCGGGTCAGGATCGCACCACGACCGTGGGGGGCAAGACGATTACGATCGGCAAGGACCCCGACTCCTGGGCCCTCAGGCTCAAGCTCGACAGTTCCGAAACAGTCACCCTGACCCCGGCGGCGACGGTTCCGGCCGTCTACATCGCCCAGAAGGCGGGAAACCCTGATCCGGACGGAAAGCCGGCCACGAAAGACGGCGTGCTCAACAACCAGCTTCTCAAGTTCCAGACCGGTCCTGACACTCTCTCGCCCCCCAACGTCCTGCAGTCTCCGCAGGGGCTGACCTCAGGTCAGGTCTGGTCCAGGCCAATCGACGCCGCCCTGGCCTCCGTGCGATCCATGAAGACTCTGGCTGACGGCTCTGTTCTGATTCTCTCCGACGTGACGGGTGATTTGGCGGGCCGACAGATCCGGGGTGACCGGGACGTCGTCCTGCAGAAGTTCGATTCCGCCGGAAAGCTTCTCTTCTCCCGGGATCTGGGGGCTTCAGACGAGGCTTTTGGCATGTCTATGGCGGTCGCCGATGACGGGCGGATCGCCATCGCTGGGAAGGTGAAGGGAAAGCTGGAAGGGGCGGGGGCAGGACCTGTCACGGAGACCAAGGGAGACGTCAGCGACAGCTTTGTCACGGTCTTCAACGCGGCGGGTGAGGAGCTCTGGACCCAGCGGCGAGGGTCCGTTGGAGACGACGAGGCCGCTCACCTGGCCTGGGATTCCGGCGGCAAGCTCTATGTGGCCGGAAATTCCAGCAACGGCCGGGGCGGTCAGGCGGCGATCGGGCAGTCGGACGTCTTCCTGGAGACGTATGTGACGGGCCCCAATAACGCGGTGACCTACACCGCCTCGACCATCGTCGGCGGCGCCGGCAAGGATGTCGCCCGCGGCCTCATCATTAATGGCTCGGACCTCTACCTCGCTTCGAATGAGAGCGGTAACGGAGTTGTCAGGCGGTTTGATCTGTCGACGGGTTCGCCCGTTCTCCAGGCGACACGGGATCTGGGCAGCCTGCAGGGCGGCGATCTGACGGGGCTGGGCATGGCCAATGGTCAGCTTATCGTGGCCGGAAACACCGGCGGCGCAAGCATCGACGTCAACAATACTGTTCGCGCCTATTCGGGCGGGCGCGACGGCTTCGTCGCCCGCATGTCCGCCTCCCTGATTGGCGTCGTCGATGATCGCCTGACCTACTATGGCGGGACAGCCGAAGACGTCATCACCGGGGTTTCGATCCAGAACGACCGGGTCTTTGTGACGGGAACGAGCAAGGGCGACCTTCCGTCCATGAACAAGGTCGGGACCATCGACGGTTTTGTGGCTGAGGTGGATCCGTTGACCGGCAATACCCCTTGGTCCCGTCGTTTCACGGGCAAGGACGGCTTCGTCTCGCCCTCGGCCATCGCCGTGGATATCGCAGGCGCCAGTGTCCTGGACCGCCTTGGCCTGCCCACCGGAACCCTGAACGTGGCCGACTCCATTCGCCTGGACGCCGTCAGCTCCATCCGGACAGGGGACCAGCTGAAGGTGCGCAGGAGCCTGAATGGTCCGACGACCACCATCACGGTGAAGGAAGGGGACACCCTGACCACGCTGGCGGACCGGATGAAGACGGCCCTCGGATCCCAGGCCGATGTCCGCGTGATGACGGTCGATGGCGGTCGTCGTCTTCAGATCAAGCCTGCAACGGATCGCGGCGTTTTCGAACTGATCGCCGGTCCCGAGGGCAAGGACGCCCTTAGGGCCCTCGGCCTGGCTGAGGGCGTGCTCCGTGCGACCGACATTGGCAAGGGTGGAAAGATTCTGCCCGCAGATGGCCGCAGCCCGATCTTCGGGCTCAAGATGAACCCCAAGATCAATCTGGACAACCCAGCGGAGATAAGGCACGCCGCCGCCGAGCTCGCTGGCGCCGTGAGTCAGTTGCATACGGTGTACCGGGAGTTGCGGGAGGCTTCCACGCCTGCCTCGGTGAAAGCGGCGGAGGCGGCGAGGGCGGCGGGCAAGTCGCAGGTTCCGGCCTACCTTCAGAAGCAGATCGCCAACTATACCGAAGGCCTCAACAGGCTCACCGCTTAGCCCTCAGCCCGCCTTGCATCCGGGGCGTCCAGCCTCTAGCGAAGGTGTATGGAAGTCACCCCGGAACCGAAGTCCAGACGGCCCATTCTGGTGGGCGCCCTGGCCGCCCTTGCTGCGGGGCTGATTTCAGCGGTCCTGCTCCTTGTGCTCGGTCAGCCCGGGAAGGGGCCTCCGCCAGCTTCCGAGGGGGGGCTTGTGGTCGAGGCCGGGCCCCGGGCAGAGGCGCGTCTTTCGCCAGGCGTCCGCCTTCGCTGCTATGTCGCCGGGCGACTGGTCGGAGACCTGCCCCTCGAAGAGTGCGCTCGTCGCAACGGCGTGGCTTCCGGAGCTTTGGATGTCGGCCTTGATTCCTCCGGAGTCCTCGGCGCTGGCGGCGCCGTTTTGACGCCCCTTCCGCCGCAAGAAGCGCCTGCGCCTGTCGAAGTTCTCGCACCGGCGGAGCCGGCGTCTGCGGCTTCCCTTCCCGCCGTTGGACCGCCCTTGGCCGCATGCTGGGGGTACACCGGCGCGGAATGGCGCCGGCTTCCGGGTGAGATGACCCAGATCGCCTGCGTCCAGACGCTCTTCTCAGGGACCTGCGAACGCCAGGGGGAGGCCGCCTACGGGCGATGGGGCGGTCAGACCCTCCGGCTTGTGCCCGGGCGCGTCGAAGTTTCCGCAGACAATCGATCCTTCCGGCTCCTCGTGGAGCAGGGTCCCAACTGCGGGTTCCCCGCCGGGTGAGGCAGGCGCGCCAAAGGGGACTCCCGTAACCTTTGGCGGAGATGTAGAGTAAAGCCCATGCGCGCGTCCCTGATCCTCCTGGCCCTGGCTGTGACCGTTGGCCTTTCGGCCTGCGCCAAGCAAACCAAACCGCCGGGTACGCTGGGGACCTGCTATCACGTCCAGCCCACCAAGGATGGCCTGAAGTACAACCCCCTGCCGTCGGCCCAGCCGGATCTCGAGCACTGCGCCGCTGCACTGGAAGCCATGCGTATCCGCTTCCTCAACATGGGCGGCAATCAGACGCAGATCGCCGGGGCCTACCAGAGCAATTTCCTCTTCCTGGTCTCTGCCGGGATCTACACCTCCCCCTCCTGGGAGGGGCACCGGTTCCTGGCCCTCGTCCGGTCCGGCGACGGCCGCCTGGTCGTCCCCGGGGCCATGCCGATGGCGCCTGCCGGCTGAATTCCCCTGTGGATGACCCGGTCTCGGCCAGAACATAGCCGGAACATTTGCATTGCCCCGCCGCCAGCCCTCGGCTAGCCTCACCTGGGGGTCAAAGCCCGCATCTACGGAAGCTGATGGAGAGTCGCATGGCGGGTAGCGTTAACAAGGTCATCCTCGTGGGCAATCTGGGGGCGGATCCCGAAGTGCGGAGCCTGGGCTCTGGCGACCGTGTCGCCAACCTGCGGGTCGCCACATCCGAGACCTGGCGCGACCGTGGCACCGGCGAGCGCAAGGAAAAGACCGAGTGGCACCGGGTCGTCATCTTCAACGACAACCTGGTCAAGGTCGCCGAAAACTATCTGCGCAAGGGTTCCAAGGTCTACATCGAGGGCGCGCTCCAGACCCGCAAATGGTCCGACGCCTCTGGCCAAGAAAAGTTCTCCACCGAAGTCGTCCTCCAGAAGTTCCGCGGGGAGCTGACCATGCTGGATGGCCGGGGCGATGACGCCGGCGGCCGTGACGGCGGCGGCGATTACGGCGGAGGGTTCCAGTCCGGCGCCCGCGCCCAGCCCTCGGGCCCGCGCGAGGATTTCTCCGCCGACCTGGACGACGAAATCCCCTTCTAGGCCGAGGGTTTCGTCCCTGCGCCCAGGGCCCTTCCGGGGGTGAGGGAAACCCTGGCTGCGGTTGGCCCGCAGGCCCGAAAAGGGTAAAGAAATACAGGCTAATCTCTGCCTGATTCTAAGGGCTATTCCCCCCGTTGAGCAGCATCGGTTCCCCCCCGTCCGAAGACGGACGCGCGCCTGGCGTGGCGCCGATCACCATCGAGGACGAGCTTCGCCGCTCCTACCTCGATTACGCCATGAGCGTGATCGTCAGCCGCGCCCTTCCGGACGTCCGTGATGGGCTCAAGCCGGTCCACCGGCGGATCCTGTTCTCCATGAACGACCTGGGCATGAGCCCCGACCGTCCCTATTCGAAGTCGGCCCGCGTGGTCGGCGACGTCCTGGCCCGTCTGCACCCCCATGGCGATCAATCCGTCTATGACGCCCTGGTGCGCATGGCCCAGCCCTTCTCCATGGGGCTCCTGCTGGTGGACGGCCAGGGTAACTTCGGCTCGGTGGACGGCGATCCCCCGGCGCAGATGCGCTACACCGAATGCCGCATGACCAAGGCGGCCACGGCCCTCCTGGCCGACCTCGACCTCGATACGGTCGACTTCAAGGACAACTACGACGGCAAGGAAAAAGAACCTGTCGTCCTGCCATCGCGGATCCCGAACCTCCTGGTGAACGGGGCCGGCGGCATCGCCGTCGGCATGGCCACCAACATCCCGCCGCACAACCTCGGCGAGATCGTCGACGCCGCCCTGGCGCTGATTGAGCGGCCAGACATCCTCCTGGACGACCTGCTCGACATCGTTCCCGGCCCCGACTTCCCCACCGGCGGTGAGATCATGGGCCGTTCGGCCTCCCGCACAGCCCTGATGACCGGGCGGGGCTCGGTGGTCATGCGCGGCACGGCGGCCATCGAGCAGGTCCGCAAGGAGCGGGAAGCCATCGTCATCACCGCCATTCCCTATCAGGTGAACAAGGCGGTCCTGGTCGAGCGCATCGCCGAACTGGTGCGCGACAAGCGGATAGAGGGCGTGGCCGACCTCCGCGACGAATCCGACCGCCAGGGCATGCGGGTTGTCGTCGAACTCAAGCGCGACGCCTCTGCCGACGTGGTCCTCAACCAGCTGTACCGGTTCACGCCCCTGCAGACCTCTTTCGGGGTCAACATGCTGGCCCTGAACCGCGGCCGTCCCGAGCTGATGGGCCTGCGCGAGATGCTGCAGGCCTTCGTGGATTTCCGCGAGGAGGTGGTCCTGCGGCGGACCCGGCATGAGCTGTCGCGGTCCCGCGACCGGGGCCACGTCCTGGTCGGCCTGGCCATCGCCGTGGCCAATATTGACGACTTCATCCAGATCATCCGGTCTTCCAAGGACCCTGCCGAGGCGCGGGAGCGCCTGGTGGCCCGCGACTGGCCGGCGGGCGACATGCTGCCCCTGGTCGAGCTGATCGCCGATCCCCGTTCCCTTGTGGTGGATGGCGACAAGATCCGCCTGACCGATGACCAGGCCCGGGCCATACTGGCCCTAACCCTCTCCCGCCTCACAGGCCTGGGGCGCGATGAGATCTTCGAAGAGGCCGGCGAACTGACCGGCGGCATCTCCGGCCTGCTGGCGATCCTGGAGTCCCGTGAGCTTCTGATGAGCATCGTCCGCGATGAACTCGTGCAGGTACGGGCGGACTTCGCCATCCCCCGCCGGACGCAGATCGTCGACGGCGGCGGCGACCTCGAGGACGAGGACCTCATCGCCCGCGAGGAGATGGTCATCACCGTCACCCACGGCGGCTACGTCAAGCGCACGCCCCTGGTGACCTACCGGACCCAGCACCGGGGCGGGCGCGGCCGTTCAGGCATGGCGACCAAGGACGAGGACGCCGTCACGCGCGTCATCTCGGCCTCGACGCACACGCCCATGTTGTTCTTCTCCTCCGGGGGTAAGGTCTACCGGCTCAAGGTCTGGCGGCTGCCCGTCGGCGCGCCCACGGCGCGAGGCAAGGCCTTTGTGAACCTCTTCCCGATCGAGCCGGGCGAGACCATGACCTCCATCGTCGCCCTGCCGGAGGACGAGGCGGAATGGGGTGGCTTTGACGTCATGTTCGCCACCCGCTCCGGCCATGTCCGCCGGAACCGGCTCAGCGACTTCGCCCAGATCAACCGCAACGGCAAGATCGCCATGAAGCTCGACGAGGGGGACTCCATCGTCGGCGTCGCCCTGTGCCGGGCCGAGGAGAACGACATCCTCCTGACCACGGCCCTCGGCCGCTGCATCCGATTTGCGGTGGACGAGGTGCGGGTCTTTGCGGGCCGGGATTCCACCGGCGTCCGGGGCATCCGCCTCGCAGAGGGCGATCAGGTCATCTCCATGGCCATCCTGAGGGCCGTGGACGCCGCCGCCGAGGAGAGGGCGGCCTATATCCGCCACGCCAACGCCATGCGCCGCGCCGCCTCAGGCGAAGGCGGTGACGTCGAAGAGGCGGTCGCCGTTGAGGACGAGGGCGAGGTCGAGGCCGTCTCCAGCCTCGTGGCTCTCAGCCCTGAGCGCATCGCCGAGCTGGGCGCGGCTGAGGAGCACATCCTCACCGTCTCGACGGAGGGGTTTGGCAAGCGCTCCTCCGCCTACGAGTTCCGCCGGACGGGGCGGGGCGGGCAGGGGCTCCTGGCCCAGGACCTGTCGCGCCGCGGCGGGCGGCTGGCGGCCTCCTTCCCGGTCGAGGATCACGACGAAATCCTCCTCGTGACCGATCAGGGCCAGCTGATCCGCACCCCCGTCGCCCAGATCCGGGTCGTCGGGCGCAACAGCCAGGGCGTCATCATCTTCCGGACCACCGAGGAAGAGCACGTCGTCTCTGTCGAGCGCCTGGCCGACCCCGGCGGCGCCGAGGATGAGGCGGCGGAGCCCGAAGGCCAACCCTGACCGCGCACGGTGGGGTGCGCGCCGGAATTTTGTTCTTGCCAGACCCCCTCAACCCGGCGAAAGGCGAAGTCGGGTTCAAGTTGGGGAAACCTCGATGGCGATGCGTGTGGGCCTTTATCCAGGCACCTTCGATCCGATCCATAACGGCCACATCGACATTATCGGTCGGGCGGTGAAGCTGGTGGATCGCCTTGTGCTCGGCGTGGCCATCAATTCCGGTAAGGGGCCCATGTTCTCCCTCGAGGAGCGGGTCGCCATCGTCGAGGCCGAGGCCGCTGAGCTTAAGAGCGGAGCCGAGATCGTGGTCCAGCCCTTTGAGGGACTCACCATGAACTTCGCCCGTGAGGTCGGCGCGAATGTCATCGTGCGCGGCCTGCGCGCCGTGGCCGACTTCGAGTTCGAGTTCCAGATGACGGCCATGAACCAGCAACTCGACCGCGAAATCGAAACCGTCTTCCTGATGGCCGACCCCCGCCATCAGGCCATCGCCTCCAAGCTGGTCAAGGAGATCGCGACCCTGGGCGGCGATGTCACCAAGTTCGTCAGCCCGCGGGTGAAGGAAGCGCTTCTCGCCAAGGTGGGACGTTGATCCGCCCCGCCCGTTTCGGCCTGGCGGCCGCCGCCGTCCTGCTCGCCCTGGCGCCCGCCGCCCTATCCGCCCCAAGCCCGCAGCCCGCCAACCCGGCGCCATCGGCGTCTGACTTTCGCACGCCAGACCCGCAGGACATCCTGGTCATCGATACGAACAAGGGGCGCGTCCTGGTGGAGCTGGTCCCGCTCGCCGCGCCCGCTCATGTGGTCCGCGTGCGGGAGCTGGCGCGGCAGGGGCTCTACAACGGACGCAGCTTCTTCCGCGTCATTGATCAGTTCATGGCCCAAACCGGTGATCCTAAGGACGACGGCACAGGGGGCAGCGAACTTCCGGACCTGGCTGCTGAGTTCACCTTCCGTCGCGGGGCCGACACGCCCTTCTTCCAGGTTGCCGACCAGGCGGTGGCGGAGATCGGATTTATCGGTTCCCTCCCGGTGATGACCCAGAGCTCTCAGCTCATGCCGATGACCGCCGATGGCCGGATCTCCGGCTGGGCCCTCTACTGTCCGGGGGTCGCGGGCATGGCCCGAGGCGGATCCCCGGATAGCGCCAACAGTCAGTTCTTCCTGATGCGTCAGGCCTATCCGTCGCTTGAGAAGCGGTACACCGCCTTTGGCCGCGTGATCGCTGGCCTGGATGTGGTGCGGGCCATCAAGACGGGTGAGCCGGTGGATCCACCCCAGGATGTCATGACCCGGGTCCAGGTGCTGGCGGACATGCCGGCCGCCTCGCGCCCCAAGGTCCGTATCATCGATCCCCGCAGCCCCTGGTTCGCCGCCGAGGTCGCCCGGGTCCGCGCGAGCCGCGGAGCCGACTTCACGGCCTGCGCCATCAGCATTCCCTCGGAGGTGAAGTAATGGATTCCGAAAACACCCTTCTGCTCGAAACCGAGACCGGCCAGGTCACCATCAACCTCCGCCCAGACCTGGCGCCCCAGCATGTGGCCCGGATCAAAGAACTGGCGCGTGAGGGCTTCTATGACGGCATCGTCTTCCATCGGGTGATCCCCGGCTTCATGGCCCAGGGCGGCTGCCCGGACGGTTCGGGAACGGGGAGCTCCTCCAAGGCCAACCTGCCGGCGGAGTTCTCCCGCGAGCCGCATGTCCGGGGCGTCTGCTCCATGGCGCGGACGAACAATCCCAACTCGGCCAACAGCCAGTTCTTCATCTGCTTCGACGACGCCACCTTCCTCGATGGCCAGTACACGGTCTGGGGCGTTGTGACCGAGGGCATGGAGCACATCGACGCCCTGCCCAAGGGCGAGCCGCCCCGTGCGCCGGGCAAGATCGTCTCCATGAAGGTGGCCGCTGACGCCTGATCGGCTTGACGCGCAGGGACAGGCGCAGGCATCTGCCCCGCCCATGCAGCTCTCGGATTTCGACTTCGAGCTTCCCGACGACCGCATCGCTCTGCGGCCGGCGGAACCGCGCGACTCCGCGCGTCTGCTGGAGGTGCGTCCCGGCGGCGCCCTCCTGGACCACCGTGTCCGGGACCTGCCGTCCCTGCTGCGCGCGGGCGACATCGTAGTGATCAACGAGACCCGGGTCATCCCGGCGCGTCTCAGGGGGCGCCGGATCCGCGCCGGGTCAGACGTCGCCGTCGAGGCCACCCTGCACCAGCGGATGAACCCCGGCGCCTGGCGCGCCTTCATGCGGCCCGGAAAGAAGATTGCCGCCGGCGATGCGCTTCGGTTCGGGGATCTTGCCGCCCGGGTCGCCGGGAAGGGCGAGGCCGGTGAATTCACCCTCGAGTTCGCCGTCTCCGGTCCGGACCTCGACGCGGCGGTTGAGCGGGTCGGGGAAATGCCCCTGCCGCCCTACATCGCCTCCAAGCGCCAGCAGGACGCCCGCGACCAGAGCGACTACCAGACGGTCTACGCCCGCCGGGAGGGCTCAGTGGCCGCCCCGACGGCGGGTCTTCACTTTACCCCGGATCTGCTTGAACGGCTCGAGGTTTCGGGGATCCACCTCGCCCGCGTCACCCTGCATGTGGGCGCAGGAACCTTCCTGCCTGTGAAGACCGAGGATGTGTCTCAGCACCGCATGCACGCCGAATGGGGGGAGATCACCGCGAACACGGCCGCGCAGGTCAACGCCGCCCGCGCCGCCGGGGGAAGGGTGGTCTGCGTCGGTACGACCTCGCTCCGCCTCCTGGAGAGCGCCGCAGCCGAGGACGGGCGCCTGGAGGCCTGGACCGGGGAGACCGACATCTTCATCACTCCGGGCCGACGGTTCCGCATCGCCGATGCTCTGATGACCAACTTCCATCTGCCGAAGTCGACCCTCTTCATGCTGGTCAGCGCCCTTTCGGGACTGGACGTCATGCAGGCGGCCTACGCCCACGCCATCGCCTCAGGCTACCGCTTCTACTCTTATGGCGACTCCAGCCTGCTCTGGAGGGCGAATTGAGCGCCTTTCCCTTCGATATTTCCGCCCGAGACGGCGCCGCCCGCACAGGCGTCCTGAGGACAACGCGAGGCGATATCCGCACGCCCGCCTTCATGCCCGTCGGCACGGCCGCCACCGTAAAGGCGCTGACAGTGGACCAGGTCAGGTCCACCGGAGCGGACATCATCCTGGGCAATACCTACCACCTCATGCTGCGGCCCGGGCCTGAGCGCCTGGAGCGGCTGGGCGGCCTGCATCGGTTCATGCGCTGGGAGGGCCCAATCCTGACGGATTCCGGGGGCTTCCAGGTCATGTCCCTGTCAGGCATCTCAAAGGTGACGGAGGAGGCGGTCACCTTCCAAAGCCATATTGACGGCTCTCGCCACGTCCTTACGCCGGAGCGCTCAGTCGAGATCCAGGCAGAGCGCCTCGGCGCAGACATCGTCATGCAACTGGACCAGTGCGTTTCCTGGCCCGCGGAGGAGACCGCAGCGGCGGCGGCCATGCGCCTGTCCGATCGATGGGGACGCCGGTCCAAGGCCGCCTTCGGCCACCGCGAGCGTCAGGCTCTTTTCGGCATCCAGCAGGGCTCAACCTTCGAGGCCCTTCGCCGGGAGTCCTCCGAGCGGCTGGTCGAGACGGGCTTTGATGGCTACGCCATCGGCGGCCTGGCGGTAGGCGAGGGCCACGCCGCCATGTGTGAGGTGCTGGACTATGCTCCGGGCTTCCTGCCCCAGGACCGGCCCCGCTATCTGATGGGAGTGGGAAAGCCGGTGGACCTCGTGGAGGCTGTGGCCCGCGGGGTCGACATGTTCGACTGCGTCCTGCCGACCCGCTCGGGCCGGCATGGGCAGGCCTGGACCTGGGAGGGACCGGTCAATCTGAAGAACGCCCGCTTCGCCGAGGATGACAGCCCCCTCGACGAGACTCTGGATTGTCCCGCCTCAAGAGATTACTCGAAAGCATACCTCCATCATCTTGTGAAATCAGAAGAAATTCTCGGTCAGGTCATGTTGTCATGGCACAACATCGCCTTTTTCCAGGGGCTCATGGCGGCCATGCGAATGGCGATTGTGGAGGGTCGATTCCAAGCCTTCAGGAAGGATTTCCACACGCGACTGAAGGCCGAGACGGACCGCCCCTGAAGACTATTACTTCGTGGCCGCCTTCTTCCGGGCCGGCGCCGCGGGCGGCGCACAGCGCAACTGCTCCCCAAGGCCCTTCAGATAGGCGCGCCGGACTTCTCCAGCGGAGATGGCGGCGCGCATACGCTTCTGATGTCTCTCGGCCCCGGACAGCCTCCGCACCCAGCCCCGGTAGGGAATCACGCTGGAGGCGAAGTCTGCGATGGCATCCAAAGCCGCCTCCCCGCCCTGCTCTCCTAGGCTTTCGGTATGGACCTTCATCTCATCGACATCAGGACCAAGCGCCCCGTTCAGCGGCAGGAGAAGGGATGTGATCCGCCCACAGGTCAGGGGATTCGGTCGCGCATAGGGGCCCTTGGCGGCCTCCAGAAGCACGGCGGGAATCTCGTCCCGCACGACGTTCACGTCTTTCAGTGGAGAGGAAAGGGCGCCGCCCAGCCCCGCACCCGTGACCTCCGCGCCGTCCTTGAGGTCGCTAGACCTCGGCGTCGGAAGGCTGGCGCAAGCCCCGAGTGCAAAAAGAGGTAGCAACAGGAGTAGCCGTTTGCGCATGTCGCCACTCTGACCCAGTCCGGCCGACTTGGCCAGCACCTTCGCCAGCCTTGCCCCAGCCCCGCCCCAGCCCTATGGTCCGCGCCGCTTCGTCCGGCGCACGCTGCGCCGCACGGGGGCCGGTAGCTCAGTGGTAGAGCATCCGACTTTTAATCGGATGGTCCTGGGTTCGAATCCCAGCCGGCCTACCATCCCCTCTGTCGTGTTCCTCAATAGGTATGGCTGCTCGGATCGGGCAGGCCGAGGATGCGCTTGGAGATGATGTTGTTCTGCACCTCGGAGGAGCCCCCGGCGATGGTGCTGGACTTGATGCGCAGGTAGATGCGGCCAGCTTCACGCTCCTCCTCGGTGAAGTCCTCGCCCGCCCAGCCGGCGCCGGCGAGGCCCATGGCTTCGACCATCATCTCGCAATGGTCGGTCATGACCCGCGAGTTGGCGTTCTTCATGATCGAGGTCGCCGCTGACGGGCCGTTGGCGCTCTTCGCCTCCAGAGCCACCCGGCGCAGGGTCAGGGCGTAGGCCCGGGCGTCCATGTCATGCTGGGCCAGGCGGGTGCGGAAGTCGGGGTTGGCCAGCCGGCCGTCCTCTTCCTGGCCATAGTAGCGGCGGGCCACATCGCGCAGGTGGCCGGTGTCGAAGCGCGGGCGGCCGTCGCCGCCGCCGGACAGGCTGTTGCGCTCATGCTGGAGCAGGCGCTTGCCCACCGTCCAGCCGCCGTTCAGGGGGCCGACGAGGTTTTCCTTGGGGACCTTCACGTCGGTGAAGAAGGTCTCGCAGAAGGGGGAGGAGCCCGAGATCAGCAGGATGGGTCGGGTCTCGACCCCCGGGGTGCGCATGTCGATCAGGACGAAGGAGATGCCCTCGTGCTTGCGGCTGGCGTCGGTGCGCACCAGGCAGAAGCACCAGTCGGCGTGCTGGGCGCCGGAGGTCCAGATCTTCTGGCCGTTGACCAGGAAGTGGTCGCCCTTGTCCTCGGCCCGGGTCTGGAGCGAGGCCAGGTCCGACCCCGCGCCCGGCTCGGAATAGCCCTGGCACCAGCGAAGCTCGCCCCGGACGATGGGCGGGATGTGCCACTGCTTCTGCTCTTCGGTCCCGTATTCCAGCAGGGTCGGACCGAACATCATCACCCCCATGCCGCCGATGGGGTTCCAGGCGCCGATGCGGGCCATCTCCTCGCGCAGGATGCGGGCGTCGGCCGCCGACAGGCCGCCACCGCCGTAGGCCGCCGGCCAGGTGGGGACGCCCCAGCCCTTCTCGCCCATCCGGGTCTTCCAAATCGCATAGTCGCCCTCAACGGGGACAGGCGCTTCAGAGGCGGCGATGTCATGCCGGTTCTTCAGGGAGGGCGGGAAGCTCGCTTCGAGCCAGGCGCGGGCCTCAGCCCGGAAGGCCGTGTTGTCCTGGGCGCCGAAGTCAGCCATGGCGATCTCCTCCCGTCCGGGCGGTGGTTCCGCCCTGTCCTGACACCATGAGACGACCGGGGCGAGCCCCTGTCAACGCGCCGGGGGCAGGACGTCCTCGATCGCCTCCAGCCAATGGCGGAGGGGAGCGGGAGCGTGCGCCGACAGGTGCATCCAGCAGCCGATATTGGCCGTGAAAACAGCTTCCGGAGCGCCGGAAGTCAGGGCGGCGATCCGGACCTCGGCCAGCCGCCCGGCCATCTCCGGGTTCAGGAGGGACCACGCCCCGGCCGAGCCGCAGCACAGGTGGCCATCCGACACCGGCTGAGGATCGTAGCCCAGTCGGCGGAGCAGGGCGGGGATCCGCCCGGCCAGCTTCAGCCCGTGCTGGAGGGAGCAGGGCTCATGGACGGCGATCCGGGGGCGGGCAGGGGGCGTCGCGGCCTCCAGGGGCAGGGCCTCCAGGACCTCGATGGGGTCGCGCACGCGGTCCGCCAGGCGGCGGGCGAGGTTCGCATAGGCGGGGTCGTCGCGCAGCAGGTCAGGGTAGTCATGCAGGTAGGCGCCGCATCCCGAGGACGTCGCCAGCACCGCCTCGGCACCGTCGTCCAGGAGGGGGGCCCAGGCGTCCAGGTTGCGTCGGGCAAGCGTGCGGGCCTGCTCACGGGCGTCGAGGTGGCCGGGTACGGCCCCGCAGCACCCCGCCTGCGGCGCCTCGACGAGGCTGATCCCGAACCGGTCGAGAATCCGGGCGGCGGCGGCGTTGAAGTGGGGGGCCGCGCCGGACTGGACGCAGCCGGTCAGGAGGACCATCCGCCGGGCGTGACGGACGGGGGGGCGGTCGGCAGGCCCCGGGGCGGGTGGGACCTTGTCCTTCAGGACGCGGGGCAGGACGGGGCGCAGGGCTCGACCCAGGCCGGAGAGGAAGCCGAAGGCGGGCGACAGGGCCAGGGCGCGGATCGCCGCCCTCTGCAGGCGGCCTGCGGCGGGTCGGGGCGCGGCCTCCAGCACGGCGGCGTGCCCCACCTCGAATAGCCGGTGGTACTCGACCCCCGACGGACAGGTGGTCTCGCAGGCCCGGCAGCCGAGGCAGGCGTCCAGGGCCTCGCGGGATAGCTCCGTGACCGGCTCGCCCTCCAGGGCCTGCTTCATCAGGTAGATGCGGCCGCGGGGCCCCATCAGCTCTTCGCCGGTCAGCTGGTAGGTGGGGCAGGTGGCGTTGCACATGCCACAGTGGACGCAGGCCCTCAGGGCGGTCTCGGCGACCTGCCGGGCCTCGCCGGCCAGGGCATCGGTCAGGCGGGTGCGCATTCAGACCTCCGGATACATGCGGCCGGGATTGAGGATCCGGTCCGGGTCCAGGGCCGCCTTGATCCTCTGGTGCAGGGCCAGGAGTGGCGGCGGCAGGGGCTGGAAGGCGGGGTCGGCGGTTCCCCTAAGCCTCTGGATGTGGCCGCCCAGCCGGGCCGCCTCGTCCCAGTGGCCGGGCGACGGCGCCGCCGCCCTCAGCCAGCG
>VYLB01000017.1_pt1 | contig 40178 bp, 39 predicted proteins | sample 5114431 | NCBI WGS metagenome assembly VYLB01 (sample SAMN12291786, study PRJNA351875) | freshwater metagenome | isolation source: freshwater lake | place: USA: Michigan, Gull Lake | collected 2013-08-08
TGTCGGGCGGGGCGCCCGGCCGGGCCTGGGCCCTGGCCTCCGAAGGGGCGCTGGAGATGGATGACGCCGCCCGCGCCCTGCTGCAGGGCCTGCCCGACCTCGACCGGACCCTCGCCCTGTCCCTGGCCGACCGCTTCCGGGGCGGGGAGGGCGCCCGCAGCTTCGCCCTCCTGGCTGAGCGCCTGGCCGCCCGGGTCCACGACCTTGTCCTGCGCCGGGCGGAGGAGGGGATTGGCGGCCTGGACGCCTGGGCCGAGGCCTGGTCCACCCTCGACCGCCTGCCCCGCGAGGTGGAGGCCCTGAACCTCGACCGGGCCGAGGCCCTCTTCACGGCCCTGGCCGACCTGCGCGCCGCCGCCCGTACCTGACTTGACCTGACCTGAGCCCATGCTGCTTGAACCATGCTGATCGACAGCCACGTCAACCTCCACGCCCCCCAGTTCGACGCCGACCGGCAAGAGGTGATCGACCGCGCCCGGGCCGCCGGCATCGGCCTGATGATCAACATATCGGACCGGCTGACAACCTTTCCGGCCAACCGCGCCATCGCCGAGGCGCCCGACATCTGGTGCACGGCGGGCGTCCACCCCCACGAGGCCAAGGACGTCCCGGACCTTTCGCCCCAGACCCTTCTCGACCTTGCCGCCGACCCCAAGGTGGTGGGCATCGGCGAGACGGGCCTCGACTTCCACTACGACCTGTCGCCCCGGGACATCCAGGCCCGGGTATTCGCCGCCCACATCGCGGCGGCGCAGGAGAGCGGCCTTCCCCTGGTGGTCCACACCCGCGAGGCGGATGACCTGATGACGCAGATGCTGGAGGAGGCCCACGCCCGCGCGCCCTTCCGCATGCTCCTGCACTGTTACACCTCGGGGGCGGAGCTGGCCCGGCGGGCGGCGGCCCTCGGCGCCTGGTTCTCGGTCTCCGGCATCGCCACCTTCAAGGCCGCCGAGGACGTACGGGCCGTCATCCGCGACATGCCCGCCGACCGGATCATCGTCGAGACCGACTGCCCCTATCTCGCCCCGGTCCCCCATCGCGGACGGCGCAATGAGCCGGCCTTCCTGCCCGCCGTCCTGGCCGGCCTCGCCACGGTGCGCGGCTGGAGCCCGGAAGAGGCCGAGGCCCGCTGCGAGGACGCCTTCTTCGCCCTCTTCGACCGGATCCCCCGGCCATGAGCGGGACCCTGGAGTTCACCATCCTGGGCTGCGGCTCCTCCGGCGGGGTGCCGAGGGCCGACGGCGACTGGGGTCAGTGCGATCCGGCGGACCCCCGCAACTTCCGCACCCGCTGCTCCATGCTGGTCCGCCGGACAGCGTCTGACCCCGCCCAGGCCACCACCGTCCTGGTGGACGCCTCGCCGGACCTGCGCTGGCAGACGGCCCAGGCCGGCGCCCGGCGGCTCGACGCCCTGCTGCTGACCCACGACCACGCCGACCAGACCCACGGCATCGACGACATCCGGGCCTTCTTCATCCGCCAGAGGGCGCGCATTCCCTGCCACATGGACGCCGCCACCTTCGCCTCCATGGGCCGCCGGTTCGGCTATGTCTTCGAGGGGGAGGGGGGCTATCCCGGCATCGCCGACCCCGTCCTGATCCCGCCCCATGGCCAGGCCTGGTCGGTGGACGGCCCCTCGGGCGCCATCCCCGTCGTCACCTTCGACCAGGACCACGGCGGCCTGCGCTCTGTCGGCTACCGTTTCGGCGACGTGGCCTATTCCAGCGACGTGGTGGGCCTGCCGGAGGACGCCTTCGAGGCCCTGGCCGGCCTGGATGTCTGGATCGTCGACGCCCTGCGTTGGCGCCCGCACCCCACCCACGCCCATGTCGACCTGGCCCTGGAGTGGGCGGCGCGCCTGAAGCCCCGGCGCACCATCCTGACCAACATGCACATCGACCTCGACTTCACCGCCCTCAGCGCCCGCCTGCCGCCGGGCGTGGAGGCGGCCTTCGACGGCCTGCGCTTCGAACACCAACTGGGGAAGGGGGCGTGACCCCGCGCCTGAAGCTGGCCTTCCTCGCCTCCCGCAACGGCTCAGCCTTCCGCGCCGCGGTGGAGGCGGCGAGGGCAGGGCGCCTGAGCGCAGACATCGTCCTGCTGGTCAGCAATTCGGCCAAGGCGCCGGCCCTCGATTTCGCCCGCGAGCGGGGGATTGCCTGCGAGGTCATTGCGACGGCCGCCGACCCCGAGGCCGCCGACCAGGCCCTTTCCGACGCCCTGGCCGCCTCGGGCGCCGACTGGGTGGTCCTGTCCGGCTACCTGCGCCGCATCGGCCCCGCCGTCCTGGCGCGGTTTGCCGACCGCATCCTCAACATCCATCCCGGCCCCCTGCCGGCCTTTGGCGGGGAGGGGATGTATGGCCGGCGCGTGCATGAGGCGGTCATCGCCGCCGGCGTCCCGCAGAGCGAGGTCACCATCCATCTGGTCGATGGCGAATACGACCACGGACGGGTCCTCGGCCGCTGGCCGGTGCCCGTGGAGGCGGGGGATACGCCGCAGGCCCTCGAGCAGCGCGTGACCGCCCTGGAGCCCGAGGTCATGACCCGGACCCTGATCGACCTTGCCGAAGGTCGGCTGGAGCTGTCTCAGGCGTCCTGAAGCTCGGCCTTCGCGGGCACCGGCAGGCGGTTGCCGGCGGCCGCGGCGCGCTTTGCCCCACGGTCGATTTCCTTCATCAGATCATGGCAGTAGACGCCGAAGTCCACCTGGATCGTGTGGCGCTTGGAGGCGTAGTACTGGCCCATGTGCAGGGCCTCGTCCTCGGCGGTGATCTTCTCCATCTCGGCGGGCGAGGGGGGCAGGTAGCGGCCCGTCAGGTAGGCGCCCACCAGCTTGGCCTGCTGCTCGGCGAAGTTGACCAGGGTCGGCAGGGGCTGGGCCAGGCCCATGTAGAAGAGGTTGGGCACGCCGGGCTTCATCATCCGCTTGTAAAGCGGCAGGCGATGCTCGGAATCCGGGACGAAGGCCGGATCCTCGAAGAAGGGGAACTTCATGTCGTAGCCAGTGGCGTAGATGATGACGTCTACGTCCTCGACGCTGTCGTCGGTGAAGCGCACCTGCCGACCCTCCAGGGCCTTGATCCCTGGACGGAAGGTGATGTCGCCGCAGCCCGCCCGGGTCAGGAATTCGCCGCTGACCGAAGGATGGGCCTCCAGGGGCTCATGGTCCGGCTTGGGCAGGCCATAGTCCTCCATGGCGCCGAGGGTCTTCTTGATGGTCTGGCGGGCGAGGGCGAGGCCCAGCTTGCGCGGCATCCAGGGGGGCATGGCCGCCTTGTCCGCCGGCCGGCCGTTCATGTACTTCGGCAGCACCCAGACCCCGCGCCGGGCCGAGACGATCAGCTTACCCGCCAGGGGCCGCTGAGACAGCTCCGAGGCGATGTCCATGGCCGAATTGCCCATGCCGACCACCACCACGGTCTTGCCGCGCACGTCGACGGGATCAAAGGGCGTCCGGTAGGCGTGGGAGTGGAAGGAGACCCCGTCGAAGTGCCCGGGATACTCCGGAACCCGCGGGCTCCAGTGGTGCCCATTGCACACGAAGAGAATGTCGTAACGCCTTGTTTCTCCGGTCGAAAGCGTCACGTTCCAGACGCCGCCGGCCTCGCGCACCGCCCGGGTCACGCCGGTGTTGAAGGTGATGGTCTCGCGCAGGCCGAAATGGTCCACATAGTCATGGAAATACTGCAGCAGCTGGCTGTGGTGCGGGAAGTCCGGCCAGTTGGCCGGCACAGGATAGTCCTCGAAGGCCAGCCGCCACTTGGAGGTGTCGATGTGCAGGCTCTGGTAGCAGGCCGAGTGGCCGTTGGGATTGTTGTAGTACCAGTTGCCGCCGATGTTGTCGGACAACTCGAAGCAGTCGTACGGGACGCCCAGGTCCTTCAGCTTCTTGGCGGTGGTGAAGCCGGTGCAGCCAGCGCCGATGATGCAGGCCTTGGGCAGTTGGGGCGTCTGGGCCATGCAGGGTCTCCGATCCGTTTCCCGTTCGATTTCAGGAGTCTGGGGCCGATTGCGCCAAGGTCAAGCCTGACCCCGGGTCAGCCTAGCTTCCAGACGCCGTCCGGTCTGCCTGCCTGAGGTTGGGGACCCTTCCAGGCCCAATCCAAGGATGAGGAGCGCACGATTTCGTGCCGTGTTGAGCTCTGGTAAAGCCCTGTCCATGGGCTCTGCAGGTGATGGCGTGAAATTCTCTACGACTCCGCCGGAGAAGCTGTCTGATGGCGTTATCCGCCTCGACGGCTTTCAGATCGCCGACGCCGAGGCGCATTGGCTGGGCGAAGACGACGAGATGCGGTTGCGATTCGAGGCGCCAAGGCGCGCAACGCTCGCGGAAACCCAAGCGGCGATGCTGCGGTGGATCGAAGCCTGGACCACTGGAGGTCCGATGTTCGCCTACGCGGTGCGCCGCCACGACGGCTTGCTCGTCGGAGGTTGTGAACTTCGCTGTCTCGCGGCGGACCGCGCCAACGTCTCCTATTGGATCTTCCCCAGGTTCAGAGGGGAGGGTTACGCCGCTCGCGCCCTCATCCTGCTTGTCCAGGCGGCTTGCGCGATCAGGGGCCTCCAGAGCCTCGAGGCGCACATCGATGTGGACAACATCGCGTCGCGCAACACCGCGTCCAGGGCCGGCTTTGTAGCCATGGGAACCGTCGTCGACGTGTCAGAAAAAGGCGCGCCGGTGGAACGTCTTCTCTATATCTGTTCGACCAGTGGTTCGGTCTAGAACCGGGCCGTGGCCAGACCCGTTGCGCCGCCAACCGACGAATTCAGGTATCTGAATCCAGCTCAAAGCGCCATTTGCGCCGGATCGCCGGGGCGAGATCGACCTCCCAGTTCCGGGCCAGCAACAGGATATGCCCGAGCACGTCCGCCGTTTCATCCGCCAGCTGCGCCTTCAGTTCAGCCTCGCTTCGGTCGCCCGTCCGCGCCCGGCCGGACAGGCGGGACCAGGCCTGGGTCAGCTCGCCGACTTCCTCCTGCAGCTTCAGAATGTACCAGTCGGCATCGCGCCGGAGGCCGAATGCCGCCACATAGGCCTGAGACGCACGCTCAAACCGATCCGCCAGATCCTGCAGGGAACCCAGCCCCGTCGCCTGTGTCATGAAGTCCTCGCTGGAACGTCGAGCCTGAAAGGCCGGATGGCTGGTAGAGAAACAGGGATCACGCCGCTACCGGTAGTTGCATTGCAACGCCCATTCTTTTTGACCAGCGCACCCTGGGTTGGTAGTCAATCGGTTAACTCCCTTGCAGGTCTGGGCAACGGAAGTGACTTGGGATCGAGGCTGGGAATGGTGACCGAGGACAAGTCAGAGCTCTTGAGGTCGCTGAGCATTGATCGCTCCGGTGGAGACAGGGACGATGGCGCCGCCAGGTTCGGGCCGGTTGTTCTGGGGGCCCTGGCCGCCGTAAGTCTCTTGATCGGCGGCGGCGCGGGCTGGATTTTGAAGCCGGCTCCCCAGGTTAAGCCTGTCAGTGTTGAGGCCGCTCCAAGCGGTCCGAACAAGACGGTGTCCCCGACCGGTGGCCTTACCGCGTCGGGCTATGTGGTGGCCCGAACCCGGGCGACAGTCGCCGCCGAAGTTACCGGTCGGGTGGTCGAGGTGCGGGTGGAGGAAGGTCAGTCGGTCCAGGCCGGTCAGGTCCTTGCCGTGCTGGATGGATCCCTGGCCCGGGTGGATGCGGCGTCCACCCGGGCCAGGGTCGTCACCGCCCAGGCGGCTCTTGAGTCCGCCCAGGTGCAGTACGTCCAGGCGCAGAGGGACCTCGCTCGATATCAGACCCTGGCCAAGACCGGCTATGTCAGCGAGGCCAACCTCCAGGCGGCGGCCCTGAAGGCCAAGGTCGCAGCGGCCCAGGAAGACCTGGCGCGGGCGCAACTTTCCGCCGCCAACTCGGACTCCAATCGCACTCAGGTCCAGCTCAGCAAGTATGAGATCCGGGCGCCCTTCACCGGCATGGTCATAGACAAGGCTGCGCAGCCGGGGGAGATCATCTCGCCCCTGTCGGCCGGTGGCGGCTTCACCCGGACCGGCATCTGCACCATTGTGGACATGGACAGCCTCGAGATCGAGGTGGACGTGAACGAGGCCTATATCGGTCGGGTCTCCCCAGGGCAGAAGGTTCAAGCTATTCTGGACGCCTATCCGGATACTGTGCTTCCCGCCTACGTCATCGCCACGATCCCGACCGCCAGCCGCGACAAGGCGACAGTGCGGGTCCGGATCGGCTTTGACATCCGGGACGCCCGCATTCTTCCGGAAATGGGCGTGAAGGTCACATTCCTCGACGAGAAATCTTGAATCGGCCCCGCAGGAGCCCCCGATGAGCGCCCTCATTCAGCTGAATAACGTCGTCAAGAACTACAAGCGCGGCAAGGAGGGCATTTCCATCTTTGAAGGCCTGACGCTGGCCATTGAAGAGGGCGATTTCGTCGCCATCATGGGTCCGTCGGGCTCAGGAAAGACGACCCTGCTGAACCTCCTGGGGGGTACGGATCGCTGCGATGGCGGCGAGATCTGGTTCGACGGTGAGCGGATTGACGGCTACTCCGAGGGCCAGCTGGCGGCCTGGCGGGCGCGCAGCGTCGGGTTCATCTTCCAGTTCTATAACCTCATGCCGGTGCTAACGGCGGCGCAGAATGTCGAACTGCCCCTCATGCTGACGACGCTGCCAGCCAGGAAGCGTCGGGAGAATGTGGAAACCGCGCTGAAGATCGTCGATCTGTCCGATCGGGCCAGGCACAAACCCAAGGAACTGTCTGGCGGCCAGCAGCAGCGCGTCGCCATCGCCCGCGCCATTGTCTCGGACCCCAAGCTCATCCTGGCGGATGAGCCCACCGGGGACCTGGATCGCTCGACCGCGAATGACATTCTGCGGACCCTGCAACTTTTGAATGAAGAGCTGGGCAAGACCATCGTCATGGTCACCCACGACCCGGAAGCGGCCCGTTTCGCCAAACGAACCTTGCACCTGGACAAGGGCAGCTTCGTCGAGGCCACCTCATGAGGGATTTCGACCTCGTTCGGAAGAACCTGTTCCGAAAGCCGCTCAGGACCATCCTCCTGACAATTTCGATCTTCATGGCCTTCCTGATCTTCGGCATGCTGACCAGCCTCAATGTGGCGCTGAACGCGGCGTCGGAGACCGGGACGTCCAACAATCGGCTGATCGTGTCCAACAAGATCAACTTCACCCAGCCCTTGCCGATTTCCTATGTGAACCGGGTGGCGTCGGTTGAGGGCGTGACTGGGGTCACACATCAAAGCTGGTTCGGCGCCTATTATCAGGACCAAAGGAACAGCCGGTTTGTCGGCTTTTATGTGGACCCTGAAACCTACCTCAATCTCTATGGCGATGAGGTGAAGCTTTCCGATGCGGAAAGGAAGGCCTTTATTTCGGAGCGCACAGGCGTTCTGGTCGGCAAGTCTCTGGCCGACCTTTATGGCTGGAAACTCGGCCAGACCATTCCCATCAGTTCGAACCTCTATGTAAAGCCGGACGGCGGCCGTACCTGGGACATGAAGGTCGTCGGAATCTTCACGGGCGCCAAGCCCACGGACTCGACGGCCGCGATTTACTTTCACTACGATTATGTCAATGACACCCGGACCTTCGGGCGCGATACTATTGGAAACATCGCCCTTCGCTCGGCCTCGCCTGACCTCAATGACAGCATAGCCAAGTCCGTCGACGCCATGTTCGCCAACTCCTCGGCGGAGACGTCCACGGTGGACGAAAAGACCTTCGCCCGCGCCTTCCTGAAGCAGGCGGGGGATCTCAACTTCATCGTCACCATGGTGGTGGCCGCCGCCTTCACAGCCATTCTGATGATTGTCAGCACGACTCTGGTTTCGGCTATGCGGGAGCGGACAAAGGAGATCGGCGTCATGAAGACCCTGGGCTTCTCCAGTCCGCGGGTCCTGCGCATGGTGCTTGGCGAGGCCCTCTTGCTTTCAACCATGGGCGCGGTTCTGGGGCTGGGGGTTTCCGCCATCATCCTGAAGGGCATCTCCAGGTCCCCGGCGGGCTCGCAGTTCGGCGACCTGTCCATGGCCCCATCGGTTGCGGCGACCGGCCTGGTTTTGGCGATCTCCCTCGGCCTCGTGACAGGGGCCATACCTGCGGTGTCGGCGCTCCGAATGAGCATTATCGACGCCCTGAACCGGCGCTAGAGGACATTGAGGATGAGCCTGCTTCGTCAGACCGGTTCCGTCATTGCCCTGAATGTGCGGTCCATTCCTCAGCGCCTCTGGATGTCCCTGGCGACGGTGGTGTCCGTCGCCCTGGTGGTTGCGGTCCTGCTGGGTTTCTTGTCACTCGCCAATGGGTTCAATCAGACCCTCAAGGGGTCCGGCGCCTCCGATGTCGCCATTGTGCTGAGGGACGGCGCTGAGGCCGAGTTGAACAGCACCATCTCCCGGGAACAGGCCGACCTTCTCGGGCAAGGACCCGGCGTCAAGGCTGGGCCGGATGGCGGCCCGCTTGTGTCCTCTGAACTCATGCTGGTGGTGGACGGCATCAAGAAATCGTCTGGCACCAAGGCCAACATGCCCCTGCGCGGAATTGGCCCGGACGGCCTGCAGGTTCGCAAGCAAGCCAAGATCAGGGAGGGCCGGATGTTCACCCCGGGCTCCAATGAGATTGTGGTCGGCGCCGGACTACTGCGGGAGTTCGCCGGGTTTGAGCTGGGGAAGTCCATTCGCTTCGGCACCCAGAACTGGACCGTGGTCGGCGTTTTCGAGGCTCCAGGAACAGTGTTCGAATCCGAGCTCTGGGCGGATGCGCCCGTGGTGCAGAGTCTGTTTAATCGCGGCACATCCTTCCAGACAGCGCGGGTGGCTCTCACCAGTCCGGCGGCGATGCCGGCCTTTGTGAAGTACGTGAAGGATGAGCCTCGCCTGCAGCTCAAGGCCCAGAGTGAACTCGATTTCTACGCCGCCCAGGCGGAGCGTTCGGGTCTGCTCATCAGGTATTTCGGCTGGCCTCTGGGGATCATCATGGCCATCGGTGCCTTGGCCGGGGCCCTGAACACGATGTACGCCTCTGTCTCCAGCCGGGCCGCCGAGATAGCGACCCTCCGGGTCATCGGCTTTTCCGGGTTCTCCGCCTTCATCGGAACCATGGTTGAAGCCCTTGTCCTGTCGGCCCTGGGGGCGCTGTTGGGGGTGGCGATCTGCGCGATCGGCTTCAACAACCTGTCAGCTTCCACCCTGGGCGCCGGCTTCACCCAGGTCGCTTTCCGTCTGCAGATCGGACCCGAAATCATCGGTCAGGCGGTTTTCCTCGCCCTGGTCATCGGCCTGATCGGCGGGATCTTCCCCGGCTGGCGGGCCATGCGCCAGAAGCCTGTGCTGGCGCTTGCAGCCTAGAGCCTGTTCCTTTCAGACGGAATGTCTGAAAGGACAAAACAGGCCCTCATTTCAACATGTTAGATCATGTTTCGATAGCCGGTTCCCGCTTATCGGAACATGATCTAGGACGGGATTTCCAGAGAGGGGGGACGGCAGGGCCGGCTCGACCGTCGGCTAGCTGACCCGAAAGACGCCGTCGCTGCGAAAGCCGATATAGCTCTCGACGGTGCAGCGATGATTGTCGATCATCTCCGGAAGGTCGTTCAGCGCAAACCACTTCAGTGCAGTGGTCTCCGCAGCGATCTTCTCCATGTCGACCCTGTCAAGCGCCTCATCTTCGAGCTCGACCTCGAACAGAAGCGAGTAGCAGTGCAGGACGTCGCCATTCGGGTAGCGTACAATCTCGCGCTCGGGATCGGAGGAAAAGCCAAAGCAACGGTAGGCGGCGACCTTCAGGTCGGTCTCCTCGAAAACTTCTCGGCGCATACAGTCGACAATCGATTCTCCGATCTCGGGAGACCCCGCCGGCAATGCCCAGACCCCAAAGTCCAGCCGGCGATGCAGGAGGATATCTTCACCGCTGCGACGTCGTATGACCGCGCGAGCCCCGGGCACAGCAATGAGACTGTGGCCCACGTGCTTGCGCATCTCGGGCACATAAGGCCGACCGCGGTCGGCGATGTCAGTTTTCGCGATGGCGATCTGCATGACGCAATACCCCTCGTTCGCCCCCTAGGGGCCTCACCGTCCTGATCCGTTGTCGCTCCGCGCACGGGCTGTCCGCCTGGCGGGGTCGTCAAGCCGCGGAGCGGGCTCAGGAGGTTTGATCTCTCCTAGACTGTCAAGCGCACGACTTCTGCCAGGGGGGCCACCCAGCCGACATTGATGGCCTGCGCCGGGCCCCGGACGGCCTTCCCAGCACTGTATCTATAATATATATACACCCATATGGTGCCGCCTTCACCGCTCCTGGCCTTTGGGCCGATCTCGCCGGCGACGCCGGGGCCGCTCTATGAGCAGCTGATCCTGGCGGTGAAGCGTGAGGTGGCGGCGGGGCGCCTGAAGCCGGGCGACCCGCTCCCCTCGCTTCGCGGGCTGGCCGCTGACCTGATGGTCAGCCTGATCACCGTAAAGCGGGCCTATGAGGAGCTGGAGCGCGACGGGATCATTTATTCCCGCCAGGGCCTTGGGGCCTTTGTCGCCGCGACCGGTCTCGACCAGGTCCGGGACGAGAAAATCAAGTCCGCCGACAGGGCCTTGCGCGAGGCGCTCGCCGCTGCGCGGGCCGCAGGTCTGGCGGACGCGGACGTCGAATCCATGCTGCGAACAATCATCGAGAACGGGGGAGGGGAGTCATGACGTCACCGGCAATTGAGCTGCGGGACCTGCATTACAAGGTAGGGCGTTTCGAACTTGGCCCGATCACGACCACTGTTCCTCGGGGCTGTGTCCTGGCCCTCATCGGGCCCAATGGCGCCGGCAAGACCACGCTGCTCGACCTGATCATGGGGCTGGGCCGCCCAAAGAGCGGGGCCATCCAGGTCCTGGGGCTTTCCCAGCCCTCGGATGAGATCGCCATCAAGTCCCGTGTGGCCTACGTGAATCCGGACCTGAACTTTGTGGCATGGGGAACCATCGGGCGGGCCCTGGATTTCGTTCGCGGCTTCTATCCAGACTGGGATGCTGGGCGCTGTGCACGCCTGCTGGTAGCCTTCGAACTCAAGCGAAACGACAAGATCGCCGCCATGTCGTTCGGCGGCCGCATCAAGCTTTCCCTGATCATGGCCCTTTCGCGGGAGGCGGATCTCCTGCTGCTGGACGAGCCGACAGTGGGCCTCGACGTCATCGCCCGGCGGATCCTCTTCCACGAGATCCTTGAGATCGTGAAGAACGAGAACCGGACCGTGGTGATCTCCTCCCATGAGTTGGACGACCTGGAGCGACTGGCCGATCGATGCGCCATCATCTCCAAAGGCCAGCTGATCGCCATGGCGCCGATGGATGGGCTGCTGGATCGATACCGACAGGTTGACGTGATGAGGGTGGGGCGACTGCCCGAGTGCCTGGGTCTCCAATTGATCGCGCGCGACGGGGACCGGGTCCGACTGCTGGTCGACCGGGAAGCCGGCGGCGAGGCTGAGCTTGAGGCCTTCGGGCTCAAGCCACTCGCGGATGTCTCCATGACGCTGGAGGATCTGTTTCTCGCTCTGACGTCTGGCCCGATGGAGATGGCGCCATGATGAACGCCAATATCCGACGCCTGGTGTTTGACCTGTCCCCGCGGGGGTACGTTTGGGGCCAGGGCTTTGGCTGGCTCCTGTTGGCGATCGTTGCCGCGGCGGGGACTTCGATCCCCGAACATTATTCGTCGGGCGCCCTATTGGGCTTATTTGCATCCATATGGGGATGGATATGCACAAGCAAGTTTGATTTATGGCAAAAGCTACCAATTGCAATCAAAGAATTAAAGTTAACTCAGTTCGTATTGATATTTGGGATACCAACAATATTAGTTATAACTAGTAATTTTTCTGGTTGATTGATTACATTTATATTATATAAACATGTTGAAATCAACATTCTATATATCGCCGCAATATCTTGTCAATTATTGACTGTAATATCTATGGGATTCCTTTTTTATTCGCTATGTGTTTCATCGGTTTTTCGGAGACGTTTTCTCGCTTCTTTATCGTTTTTAGTTTTTTTAATCATCTTCGTTCTGAGTGTGGGACTAACAATTAAGACAAATTACTCCCAGATGATTCTAAATTCAATGATCGCTTTTGGGATCATTGCCCTACTGGCTTGCCTAGCAGCTCTCGTTTGGAACCAACATCTGCCTTTGATTTCACCGGGGAAATCGTATCCGAGCTGGAAGACAAGACCGCCAGAAAAGTCCGCCGCCGCGCGACAAGGGGCCTATCGACCGCCGGGTGGCCGCTCTGGAGTCTGGAGGCTCTTCGCGTCATCAATCGGGCGCATCGCGCCGTATGCTGGAGTCGCTCTTTGCCTCCTCGCGCTTGTCGTGCTCACCCCGAAGTCCGGGCTATTTCTGGTCTTCGATAGGCCGATATTCGCCTTGATGCTCGCACCGCTGCTTTGCTCGGCTGTGGCGGAGCTTGCGCTCTGGGAGCCGCAAAGGGTGCGAGGCGGCTTGCCCGTTTCAGCCCTTGGCAGGACGTTTGCCTTGCAGCTCGTCGCACCCACGTTTCTGCTGCCAATGTGGGGCTTGATCATTGCCCTGCCGGCCCTTCTTCGCCCAGACGCCATGACATCTCACTGGTGGATTTTGTGCGGGTTTACCGCATTGTTTGGGTTGAGTTTTGGTGCGGCCAGCGTTCCGGCAAACCTGCGCGTTGGCCAGATCGGCGTAACGCTTCTCTGGTTTGGTTTTTGTGCCATAGTCGTAGGAATGATCATCTCTGAGCCCGGGCGATTTGGGGAGAGGTGGACCCTGGAGGGAGAGCTCAGCCTGTTTGACCTTACGATAATTGGAACGCTGGTCATCATCCTGATCTCGGGCTGGATATGGACCTATCTGGAGTTGGCATTATCTCGAAAAGCCTATCTGGCCCAAATTCGGATACCTCCCCGTTGGCGGGGCGCAGACGTCTAGGATATCCACTTGGACCGTATATCTGCAGGAATGGCAGGGCCGTGAGCCTTGGGGCTCTCTCGATTTCTGATAATATTCCTTATGCGAGTTCTGGATCGGCTCGACGAAAGCCAGTTGGGGTCGTCTGGACCGTCACTCAGCCCACGTATGTCGTGGCTACCCTGCCACGTCCCATAACAGCTCATCGGCCTGCGGACGCTCCAGCCAAGTCGCGCAAAGTTCCATATGTTCCCTGGAAACTGGGAAGGTATCGGGCGGCAAGGCCGCGTTCCGCGCCTCGACCCGTTTCACGAGCTCCTGGATCGGCGGGTCGAGGAAAACCAGATGAGCCTGCGCCCCTGCCGCCCTTGCCCGCGCCCGCGCTTCATCCCGATCGGACCGGTGGAAGAAGCCAAAGTCCAAGACGACATCACTCCCCAAGCGCAGCACTCGCTCGGCAACCGCAAGCTGGACCTCAGTGACAGCCTCACGGCGCTTGAAGTCATAGCCATCGCCGACGATCCGAGACATCCAGACGTCGGGAGACAAAACCAAAGCGGGTCGCTCACGCTCCAGGCGGCGGGCCAGGGTCGTCTTGCCTGAACCCGGCAAGCCCATCAGCATGAAGAGTGTCGTCATTTCGTGGGATCCCGTGTTCTGAGGCCAACCAAATCAGGTCAATGAGGGCGAGGCAGACCCTGTAACTCGGGTATACGATTAACGGGCGCAGGATCGAGGTAACCCGGAATGCTCATTGTTTTTGCAGGGCTACCTGGGACCGGCAAGACCACAGTTTCACGTGCAGTCGCAGGTGAGCTCGACGCCATGTACTTGCGCGTCGACACAATCGAGCAGGCCATTATCGGTGTGTTCCCGACCATCGATATTGGCCCTTCTGGGTATGTCGTCGCAAATGCCATTGCGGAAGCCAACCTCAAGCTCGGTCGTCGCGTTGTTGTGGATTGCGTGAACCCGGTCTTCGAAAGCCGGTTGGCTTGGCGAGAGGTCGCCGGCCGGACATCGGCTCGGTTGATTGAGATTGAGATCATCTGCTCGGACTGCCTTGAGCATCGTCGCCGTGTTGAAACACGCGAAGCCGACATTCCGGGCCATACGCCACCTTCATGGGAGGCTGTGGTCGCGCATCGATATGAGGAGTGGGACCGGCCTCGGTTAATCGTCGACACGGCGTCGGGGAGTCCGGCATCCGCGGTCGCCGCAGTTCTGGCTGAAGTGTCGTCCCTGCCCCGCCAGCTGTAGAGGTTGGGACAGTCAGCTCCCGGCGACTCTGTTTGGAGTTCCGCTATCCAAGGATGGAGATCAGTCGGAGCAGATAGCCGTCGGGATCACACACGACGAATTGGTCCTGCCCACCTTCAAGCTCTCCAACCCGATACCAGCGGCGTTCCAAAGGAATGAGCACGGCAGCCCGATTTTCGACGACCCGGGCGTAGGTGGCGCGCACGTTCGCAATCTCGATCTGGAAATTGACGCCCCGACCGAAGGGTTGCTCCAGAGGCGCGGTTCTGAACCGCCGACCTGGCCCGTCGGCCTGTTCAAGCATCAGCCTCGCACCCGCCAGATCGATCATGGCGAACCGCTCTTCTGGGCGGTCGTAAAGCACCTGAAAGCCCAAGATCTCGCAATAGAACTTGAGGGAAACCGACAGGTTGGTGACGTCGAGTTCGGGGATGATGAGTGGCGCCGTGGACATCGTCTGATCCGAACCTCCGAACGAAAACCGTGATTCTAGGGCGCCCGCTCCCCCTAAGCTGGGCGCGCTTCGGTGTCGAGGGCGGCCAGCCCGAGCTGGGAGACGTCCTGGTCTTTATGCGCCAGGGCGGCGGTCACGTGGGCCTGTACATCGGCGAGGATTCCCGCTGCTGTCATGTCCTGGGAGGCAACCAGGGCGACCGGGTCTGCATTGCCCGCATCGCCAAGGAGCGCCTCTATTCTGTTCGCCAGCCGCCTTATGTGAACAAGCCCCGCTCTACGGCGACCTATCGCCTCGCCGCCAATGGCGAGGTGTCCTGCAACGAGGCCTGAGACCATGACCGAAGCCGCCCCACCAACAGACGCCATCCCGGGATACGACCGCCCCGCCGTCGAAGCCTGGCTGGCGGCGAACTGCCCCGAGCTGGCCGGCCCCTTTGAGTGGGTGCGGCTGGCGGGCGGGCACTCCAATCTGACCTGGCGGCTGACCGATACCCGGGGCCGACAGGCGGTGATCCGGCGTCCGCCCCTGGGCGAGCTCCTGCCTAAGGCCCACGACATGGGCCGGGAGTTCCGGGTCCTGTCGGCCCTGAAGGACACCCCTGTCCCGACGCCCCGCCCCCTCGCCTTCTGTGAGGATCCGTCGGTCACCGGCGCGCATTTCTACGTCATGGACTTCCTCGACGGGCATCCCCTCTACATCGTGGAGGACGTCAAGGAATGGGCGCCCGAGGCCAAGCGCCGCGACCTCGCCTTCGCCTTCATCGACGCCCTCGCCCAGCTCCACGCCCTGGACCCCGCCGCCGTGGGCCTGGGCGACCTGGGCAAGCCCGAGGGTTATGTGGAGCGCCAGATCAACGCCTGGGGCCGGTCCTGGGCGGCGTCCGTCGGCCCGGCAGGCTTTGACGACCCCCGCGCCCACGAGGTCGAGGCCTTCCTGCGCGCCCGCCTGCCCGGCCAGGTCCCGGCCCGGATCGTCCATGGCGACTTTGGCATCCACAACATCCTGGTAGGCCGCAGCGGCGGGCTCCTGGCCGTCATCGACTGGGAGATCGCCACCCTGGGCGACCCCCTGGCCGACCTCGCCTACGCCCTCAACCCCTGGCCCGATCCCTCAGATCCCGAGCCGCCAGCAGACACGACGCCCCACGCCCAGCCAGGCTTTCCCACCCGGACCGAACTGGCGGAACGCTACGCGGCCGCCACGGGCGCCGACCTCTCCGGCCTGAACTACTACGTCGCCTTCAACCGCTGGAAGAGCGCCTGCATCGTCCACGGCGTCTACGCCCGCTATATGGAGGGCAAGAAGAGCACCGAGGGCGTCGACACCGAGGGGCTCAGGCTCAGCGTCCTGCGCAGCCTGGAACTGGCCGCCCGGGCGGCGGCGGCTGAGTAACAAGATCGCCTGGCCCGTGAGAATCTCGCAGATCATTTAAATGGGAGGGGCCGGACCCTATCTGCGGGGCGTCCGGAGATCCCGACACTGAGGATGGGCTTGTCCAGTCCGTCCCGCCCAGCCGCTCCCCTCGATGAGGGGCAATCGGAGTTCGATATGCGCAGACTGCTTCTCGCCACCATCGTGGCCCTTGCCGCCGCAGGTGCGGCCGTCGCTCACGACTACGCCGCCGGCGACCTTCGTATCGCCCATCCCTGGACTCGCCCCACCTCCGCCGGGGCCCCCGCCGCCGCGGGTTATATGGAGATCCGCAATACTGGCCGCACCGCTGACCGCCTGGTGTCGGCCTCCACGCCCCACGCCGCCCGCGTGGAGATCCATCAGTCCTCCATGGAGGGCGGGATGATGCGCATGAAGGCCCTGCCCCAGGGCGTGGAAATCCCGGCAGGCGGGGTCGTCAAGCTGGCTCCCGGCGGCCTGCACCTGATGCTGTTCGGCCCCAAGGCCGCCGTGAAGCCAGGCGACCGCATCCCCGTCACCCTCACCTTCGCCAAGGCCGGCAAGGTGAAGATGGAACTGGCGGCGGAGTCCAGGCCTGCGGCCAAGCCCGCCGCCATGCCCGAGGGCCACCGGCACTAGCCGGCGGCCAGGGCCGCTCGGATGTCGGATTCGAGGGCCTCAGGCGCCACGGTGGGAGCGTAGCGCTTCAGAACCTTCCCATCCCGGCCGACCAGAAACTTGGTGAAGTTCCACTTGATGCTCCGGGTGCCCAGGAGGCCCGGGCGGCTCTCCGTCAGCCACCGGAACAGGGGATCGGCCTTCGGGCCGTTGACGTCGATCCGGGCCAGGACCGGAAAGGTGACGTCGTAGGTCAGGCTGCAGAAGCTGGCGATCTCCTCGGCGTCCCCCGGCTCCTGGTTGGCGAACTGGTTGCAGGGGAATCCCAGCACCACCAGTCCCTGCTCGCGATGACGCCGCCAGAGGTCCTCCAGCCCGGCGTACTGCGGCGTGAACCCGCACTTCGAGGCGGTGTTCACCACCAGCACGACCTGGCCGGCATAGGCCGACAGGGCGTGATCGCTCCCGTCCGCCGCCTTGACGGTGAAGTCCTGGACCCCTGACATCCCGGGATCCTGCCTCAGGTATTGTCCTCGACGGGGGCGTCGGGGCCATTCTTCTTCATCGAATCGATGGCGTTCTGGGCGCTGGCCTTGGAGGCGTAGCCCTCGGTCGAGAACATGACCTCGTTGTTGAACTTGAAGCGCACGCGGAACTCCTCCGCCTTGTCCTTGTAGATTTCGAACTTGTGAGCCATCGGGTATCCCCTTCCTGAAATGCCGTGATGCTCCACCCTCGCGCTACGGGCTCAGGGGCGTCAAGGCGCCGCATTAATGGCGGGACTCTGCCACCAGAGAGAGACTTTCTGATGACCAACACCGTCGGGTCGATGGAGACACTCCTCGAGATCATGGCCCGCCTCCGTGACCCGAAGGACGGTTGCGCCTGGGACCTGGAGCAGACCTTCGCCACCATCGCCCCCTACACCGTCGAGGAGGCCTATGAGGTGGCCGACGCCATCCAGCGGGGCGACCTGGCCGACCTGCGCGACGAGCTAGGCGACCTCCTCTTCCAGGTGGTCTTCCACGCCCGGATGGCGGAGGAAGGGGGCGCCTTCGCCTTCGACGACGTCGCCCGTGCCATCGTCGAGAAGATGATCCGCCGGCACCCGCACATCTTCGGCGACGCGGGGCAGAGAACGAGTGGCGAGCAGGTCCGGGCCTGGGAGGAGGTCAAGGCCGCCGAGCGCGCGGCCAAGGCGCCCCGGGCCGGCCTGCTGGACGACATCCCCGCCGCCCTTCCCGGCCTGACCCGGGCGGTCAAGTTGTCGAAGCGCGCCGCCGGCGTGGGCTTCGTCTGGCCGGATACCCACGCCGTCCTCGACAAGCTAGAGGAGGAGCTGGCCGAACTTCGGGCGGAGGTGGCCAAGGGCGACCGCGCGGCCCTGCGCGAGGAACTGGGCGATGTACTTTTTGTGATGGCCAACCTGGCCCGCGACCTGGACATCGATCCCGAGGACGCCCTGCGCGAGGCCAACGCCAAGTTCCTGCGCCGCTTCCGCCATATCGAGGCCCGCCTTGCCGAGGATGGCCGGACGCCGCACGACTCCGACCTTCAGGAGATGGACGCCCTCTGGAACGAAGCCCGCGCCCAGGACAAGACCCGCCCCCGCTGACCTCTCCCGAAGGGGAGGCGGCGGGCGTAGCGGGCCGGAGGGGGTCAGCTGAGCGGCCATTGACCCCCTCACCGACCTTCGGTCGGAGTTCCCCCTTGGGGGAGCAATTGGGCGCCGTAATTCCTCCCCCAAGGGGGAGGTGGACCGGGGCGAAAGCCCCGGGACGGAGGGGGTCAACGGCGACCCAGCCGCCTCGTCACCCCTCACCGCCCCGAAAGGCGCAGGTCAGGCCAGGACGCCGACGCCCGGGAAGAGGCGTTCCAGCTGGCCCTGGGCCTGGTCGGAGAGGCTGACGGTCAGGGCGACTGAGCCATCCTCGGCCTCGCGCCTCTCCATCACCCGGCCATGGCGGTAAAGCCAGGCGATCAGGTCGCCCTGGCCGGCGGCCGCGTGGATCTCCACCGGCGCCGCCTCGTCAATGAGGCCGGAGATCCGGGTCAGGAGGGCCTCGCAGCCCTCCCCCGACACCGCCGAGACCAGGACGGCGGCTGGCCGGGCGAGCCGTGCGTCAGCCCGCCGCTCCTCGCGGGCCTCAGCATCCAGTCGGTCCGCCTTGTTCCAGACCTCGATGACCCGCCGTTCCTCCAGTTCAACGCCCAGGCGGTCGAGCACCTCGCGCACGTCCGCCGCCTCGGCGTCGCTGTCAGGGCTCGCAATATCCCGGACATGCAGAATGACATCGGCCTCCTTGACCTCCTCAAGGGTGGCCCGGAATGCCTCCACAAGCTCGTGCGGCAGGTCGGAGATGAAGCCCACGGTGTCCGAGAGGACCACCGGTCGCCCACCGGGAAGCCTTAGGGTGCGCAGGGTCGGGTCCAGGGTGGCGAAGAGCATGTCCTTGGCCTCGACCCCGGCGGCGGTCAGCCGGTTGAACAGGGTGGACTTGCCGGCGTTGGTGTAGCCCACCAGGGCCACGGACGGCGCCGGCGCCCTTTTCCGGGCGGCGCGCTGCAAGGTCCGGGTGCGGCGCACCTCATCCAGCTCGCGCTTCAGACGCCCGATCCGCTCTGCAATGAGCCGGCGGTCGGTTTCGATCTGGGTCTCGCCCGGGCCGCCCATGACGCCGAAGCCGCCGCGCTGGCGCTCCAGGTGGGTCCAGGTGCGAACCAGGCGCGAGCGTTCATAGGACAGGCGCGCCAGCTCGACCTGCAGGCGGCCCTCGCGGGTGCGGGCGCGGCGGGCGAAGATCTCCAGGATCAGGCCGGTCCGGTCGATCACCTTGACCTTCCAGGCCTTCTCCAGGTTGCGCTGCTGGACGGGTGTAAGGCTGTCGTCCACCACGACCACATCGGCCTCTGCGGCTTCGCAAAGGGCGGCGATCTCCTCCACCTTGCCAGAGCCGAACAGGGTGGCCGGTGTCAGCCGGCGCAGGTTGACCACCAGACCCTCGCGGATCTCCAGGTCCAGGGCCCGCGCGAGGCCCTCGGCTTCCTCGAGCCGGGCGGCGGGGCTGCGCCCCTGTCCGCGTCCCTCACGCTCGGGATGGATGACCAGGGCGCCCTGGACGGGCGCTTCGCGACTGGTGCTGCGACCGGTCAATCGGCGTCGTCTTCGTCCGGCTCATAGAGCTGGACCGGCTGGGCGGGCATGATGGTGGAGATGGCGTGCTTGTAGACCAGCTGCGACTGGCCGTCGCGGCGCAGAAGAACGCAGAAATTGTCGAACCAGCTGACCACGCCCTGCAGCTTGACGCCGTTGACGAGGAAGATGGTCAGGGGGGTCTTGGTCTTGCGGACGCTGTTGAGGAAGGTGTCCTGCAGGTTCTGTTTCTTGTCGCCGGACATGGCTTTTTTGTTCTCTCTTGTTGGGCGGGGCGCCTCGCCCCCGCCATCGACCGCTAGATCGCCGCGGCTCTGGCCTCGGCAATATAGAGGTTACGAAGCCGGGTTGCCACAGGTCCCGGGCGCCCCGTCCCCACGGGCTTCCCGTCAATCGCCACCACCGGCATGAGCAGGGCGCCGGCCCCGGTGAAGAAGGCTTCCCGGGCCGTCATGGCTTCCTCCAGGCTGAAGGCCCGTTCCTCGATCCGGATCTTTTCCGTCCGCGCCACCTCCAGCAGGGTCGCACGGGTGACCCCGCGAAGGATGTTGGCCGAGGTGTCGCGAGTCACCAGCACGCCGTCCGCTGTGATGATCCACGCGTTGGACGACGCGCCCTCAGTCACCAGGCCGTCGGTGTCAATGAACCAGGCCTCGGCCGAGCCCGCCTCCCGGGCGGCCTGCTTGGCCAGAACATTGGGCAGGAGGCCCACCGTCTTGATGTCGCACCGTCCCCACCGGTTCTCGGGTGTCGTGATCACCCCCACGCCGGCGGCGGCCCGCGCCTCCGCCGCTGCAGGGTCGGTCCGCTTGACCGTCACCACGACCGCCGGAGGGACCGGCTCGGTTGGAAAGGCGTGGTCCCGCGGCGCCACACCGCGGCTCACCTGCAGGTAGACCAGGCCGTCCTCGATGCGATTGCGGCGGACCGTCTCCTTAAGGACAGTGGTCAGGGCGGCGCGGCTCATGGGCATGTCGATGGACAGTTCGCCCAGGCTCCGCTCCAGGCGGGCGAAATGCCCCTCAGGGTCGCACAGTCGCCCGTCGGACATCGCCCAGACCTCGTAGACGGCGTCCGCCAGCTGGTAGCCCCGGTCCTCAATGTGCACAGCGGCGTCCGCATGGCGCACATAGGCGCCGTTCACATAGGCGATACGTCCCATCAGCCCTCCTCCCCTTCCGGGATCATTTTCGCGCCAGACAGGCCCAAAGACTTCAGTTTTCTGTGCAAGGCCGAGCGCTCCATGCCGATGAAGGCCGCCGTGCGCGAGATGTTGCCCGAGAAGCGCAGCATCTGGGCGTGAAGGTAGTCGCGCTCAAACACCTCCCGGGCCTCACGCAGCGGCAGGGCGATCATCCTTTCGGCGCCAAGCCCCGAGGTCGCCCGCTCCCTCGTCTCGGGCTCGGGGGGGATCATCTCGGCGGTGATCGGCTCGGCGGGATCCCCTGAGGCCAGGATCAGCAGCCGCTCGATCTGGTTGCGCAACTGGCTGAGATTGCCCGGCCAGGTGCGCACCTGCAGCGCCGCGACGGCGTCATCCGACAGCCGGCGACGCGCCAGGCCAGCGCCCTCTGAGATCCGCTGGACGAAGAAGTCTACAAGCTCCGGAATGTCCTCCCGCCGTTCAGCCAGGCCGGGCACGCCTAATGGCACAACATTTAGCCGGTGGAAGAGGTCCTCACGGAAGCGACCCTCGGCGATCTCGGCCCTCAGGTCCAGGCAGGTGGAGGAGACCACGCGTACGTCCACCTGGACGTCGGTGACGCCCCCCACGCGGCGGAACCTCTGATCGACCAGGACCCGCAGGATACGGCTCTGGGTCTCCCGGGGCATGTCCGCCACCTCGTCCAGATAGAGGGTGCCGCCATGAGCCCGCTCGAAGACCCCGATCTTCGCCGGACGGCCTGCCTCGCCCTCCTCGCCAAACAGCTCGATGTCCACCCGCTCTGGCGTCATGCCCGCCGCGCTGATCACCAGGAACTCGCTCCGCGCCCGGGGACTGGCGGCATGGATCATCCGCGCCACGGTCTCCTTGCCGGCGCCAGGCGGACCGGAGATCAGAACACGGCTGTTGGCGGCGGCCAGTTTGTTGATCAGGCCGCGTAGCTGTTGCACCGCCACAGAGCGGCCGATCAGCCCATCGGGAGTCACGGCGCGCGCCCGCAAACGCCGGTTCTCGCGCCTCAGATTGGCCGCTTCCAGGGCTCGCTCCACAACGAGTAAGAGCCTGTCCGACTTGAAGGGCTTCTCGAGGAACTCGTAGGCGCCGCGCTTGATGGCGCTGACCGCTGTTTCGATATTGCCATGGCCGGAGATCATGATCACCGGCAGGTCGGCGTCGAGCCCCTTGACCATGTCCAGCAGCTCCAGCCCATCCATGCCGCCGCCCTGCATCCAGATGTCCAGGATCAGCAGGGCGGGTTTGCGGGCCCGGATTTCCGCCAGAGCGGACTCTGAGTCATCAGCCGTGCGGACAGCGTAGCCCTCGTCGGCCAGTATGCCCGCCACCAACTCACGGATGTCGGCCTCGTCATCCACCACAAGAACGTCAGCCGCCATCACACAGTCTCCGGATTTGTATTCGTTCGGGGGGAGGCCATCGCCGCCAGGGGCAGGCGCAGGAGGATCCGGGCGCCGGGGCCTTCCTTAGCGTCGGCCAGCACCAGGTCGCCGCTGTGGTCCTCCATGACACGCTTGACGATGGCGAGGCCAAGACCCGTCCCTTTCTCCCTTGTCGTCACATAGGGCTCAGTCAGCCGGTCTCTGTCCTTCGCAGGAAGGCCAAGGCCGTTGTCCTCCACGATGAAGGCCAAGCCCGTCTCGTCCGGACGAATCTCAGCCAGAATTCGGCCTGCCGGCTCCGGCTGGACAGCCATCCGCGCACGGACCGACTCGGCGGCGTTCTTCAGTACATTCGCCAGGGCCTGGGCCAACATCCGGCCATCCACCCGCAGGATCGTGGCTGGCAGCGGCTCGTCGATCACCCACTCAAGGTCCGGGGCGGCCACTCGCCGGGCGAAGACCGCTTCGCGCAACAGCTCGGCCGCGTCATGGTCGGACAGCTGGGGCGTCGGCATTCGGGCAAAGGCCGAGAACTCGTCGACCATCCGGCCGATATCTCCGACCTGTCGTACGATCGTCTCCGTACAGCGGTCGAAGGTCTCGAGGTCTGCAGGCTCCACATTCCGCCGGAACTTACGACGGATGCGCTCAGCGGACAGCTGAATGGGGGTCAGGGGGTTCTTGATTTCATGCGCGATCCGCCGCGCCACATCGCGCCAGGCGGCGTTGCGCTGTGCTGAGACCAGGCGGGTGATGTCGTCGAAGGTCAGCACCAGCCCCTCCCCCGTCCGGCTGGCGCGCACCCGGAGCCTCAGGGTTTCACGTCCCCGGTTGATATCCACCTCTCCCTCAGCGTGGCCGACCGTACGGGCGATGGAGAGAATCTCGCCCACCTCCGGCGCTGCAGCTTCCAGGGTCGTTGGCGAGGCGAAGACGGGATCCTCTGGAAGGGCGAGAAGCCTCGCCGCCTGCCGGTTCGCCGCCGAGATCCGGCCGTCCGCACTGGTCGCGACCACCCCCGCCGAAACCTCGGACAAGACCGTCTCAATAAACTGCCTTCGCCGCCGCGCCTCGTCGCTCGCCCGGGTGAGGGCCTCCTGCTGCTGAGAGAGATCACGGGTCATGTCGTTAAAGGCCCGCGACAAGACGGCGATCTCTTCCGGGTCAGCCTCGGCGTCCACTCGGGCGGAAAGGTCCCCCCGGGCGACTCGCTCGGCAGCCTGAACGAGGCGTCCGACCGGCGCAGAGATCGAATGGGCCGCTCCCATGCCCAGCCAGACCGCACCAATCAGCACCAGGAGAGCCGTCTCCACATACGCCAGGGCGAAGGCGCTCTGGATACGCTCGCGGCTCTGTGCAGCGTCGCGGTAGGACACCAGGGCCTGCTCGGCCTCAGAAAGATTTTCAACGACGCCCTCGCCCACAGGACGGATGAGATAGAGGTAGGCGTCGGGGTAGGCTTTCAACCGATACAGTGTCCGCGTCAGATTGGCCGAGACGAAGATGTCGCCCTCATCCGCGGCCCGGAAGGCCGACTCGGGCGGGGTCAGAAAGCTGGGCGCGCCCGGGGCTTCGGACCGGGCCAGCACCCGTCCCTCACGGTCGATCAGGTAGGCCGCCGGAAAGTCGTTGTCGGCGGCCTGCTGGGCCAGAAAGAGGCCGAAGGTCACCGGCGAGTCCCCCAGGGCGCCCGCCGCTCCGTTGAGGTCCCCCGACATCAGAGTCACGTGCTCGCGCACATAGCGCTTCTGTTCTTCAAGATAACTTCGGAACACCGTCGCCGAGTTTTCCACCACGGTCTGGACCCGGGACGAGAACCAGTCCTCTACTCCCCGATTGACCAGGACCCCGTAGAAAAGAGCGACCACCAGGGCCGGGACCGTCGCGGCCGCTGCAAAAAGGGTGACGAAACGTAGACGCAGGCGTGCGGCGGGGTCGGCCGTCCGGGCTCTCAGAAGGCCCAGCACGGTTCGCCCAGCCGCGATCAGCAAGCCCGCAATCAGGATGAGATTGATCCACAGGATCCAGAGAATATTCAGGCTGGCCGGGGCAAGGGGCCCCGACTGGGGCGGAGAGGCGGCCAGGAGGATCGCCAGTCCAGTCAGCGCCACCGCGACCAGATAAACTCCGCCCGTGACCATTCGCGATCCCGCCAGGGCGCGAAACCGGTCCATTTGGCCTCTCACAGCCTCACGGATCGAACTCAGAGACAACATAAATCCATCGTAAATCCGAGTGTGCTTTCAGATCAACATGTCGTTGCCAAAAAGCGTCAGACCTGAGGTCGTGTTCCGATGCTGAGGAACCGGTCATCGGATCGAAACACAATCGAACCTGGGGCCATCAGGGCCTGTTTCTCTCTTCAGGCGCTCCCTCTGACGGGAACAGGCTCTAACGCCGGCCCCGGTTCATCTCGACACCGAGGTCCTGTATCTTCTTGCGCAGAGTGTTGCGGTTCAACCCCAGAACCTCCGCAGCGCGGACCTGATTTCCGCGGGTTCCGGACAGGGTCAGGGCGATGAGCGGACGCTCCACCTCCTCAAGGATCCGGTCATAGAGGCCCGCTGGCGGCAGGCCCTCGGGGAAGGTCGCGAAGTGGCCCGCCAGGTAGCGCTCCACCAGGCCTGAAAGGGTGACGGGACCCTCCCGCCCCTTAAGCGGCGCCTGCTGATCGGCCAGCTCAAGCTCGACGATCCTCGCTGTGATCAGCTCCTCGCCATAAAGGGCGCAGATCCGGCGGATCAGGTTCTCCAGCTCTCGGACATTCCCCGGCCAGCTGTGGGCCTTCAGCCGCTCCAGGGCGCCGGCGTCGATGGTCTTGGCGGGCAGGCCCTCGCGGTTGGCGCGCAGCAGAAAACTCCGGGCCAGGTCCGGTATGTCTTCGGTCCTGTCACGCAGGGGCGGGATTCTCAGGGGCGCCACGTTCAGCCGGAAATAGAGGTCCTCGCGGAACAGGCCCTGCTGGATCAGGGCCCTCAGGTCCCGGTTTGTGGCCGCGATGATCCGCATGTTGGGCCGCCGGCCTGTGCGCGGGTTGATCGCCGTCTCCGAGCCATCGATCACCCGAAGAAGCCGCGTCTGGGCGTCCAGGGGCATGTCGCCGATCTCGTCCAGGAAGAGGGTCCCGCCGTCGGCCTCGACCAGCTTGCCGATATCCCCGTCGCTGCGACCGAAGAGCTCGGCCTCCACCCGCTCCCGGGGCACCGCCGCCAGGTTGATCACCACGAACCTGCCGTCCCTGCGGCGGCCCATGTCGTGCAGGGCCCGGGCGACAAGCTCCTTGCCGGTGCCGCTCTCCCCCAGGATGAGGACGGTCAGGTCCGCCCCCACCAGGCGGGCGATGGTCCGGTAGACCTCCTGCATGGGCGCCGAACGGCCGATCAGCGGCAGGCGCTCGTCCCGCGCCGCCCGCGCCTGGGCCCGCGAGGCCTCAACGTCCGCCGGTCGCGCCAGGGCCCGACGGGCCACCGCCGTGATGTCCTCCAGGTCAAAGGGCTTGGAGACGTACTCGAAGGCCCCGGCGTCGGCGGCGTTCACCGCCGTCAACAGCGTGTTCTGCGCGCTCATGACGATGACCGGGAGGCGGGGGCGTTCCTTACGGATACGCGGCAGGACGTCAAAGACGTTCTCGTCCGGCATGATGACGTCAGTGATGACGAGATCGCCCTCCCCCTCCGAGACCCACTTCAGCAAGGTGGCGGCGTTACCCGTCGCCCGCACCTGGTAGCCCAGCCGGGTGAAGGCCTGGCTGAGGACCAGGCGGATGGAGCTGTCATCATCGGCGATGATGATCTTCTTGGCGGCTGTAGCGGCGTTCATGCCGGCTCCTCCGTGACGATGGGCAAAAGCACCCGGAAGGCCGTCCGGCCGGGCTCGGATTCGAAGTCGATGAGGCCGCCGTGCGCGGAGACGAGCTTGGACACCAGGGCCAGGCCCAGCCCAACCCCGCCGTTCCGTCCCGTGACGAAGGGCTGGAACAGGCTGTCCCGCAGGTGCGCTGGAACCCCGGGGCCATTGTCGATGACCCGCACCTCCAGCGGCGTGCTGCGAAGCCCCCGTACGCCCCCGGTGCGGATCCGCACCCCGTGGCGGAAGGCGGTGCGGATGATGATCTCGCCCCGGCCGTCGCCCCGCCGGTGCGCCGCCTCGGCGGCGTTCTTCACCAGGTTGAGGAAGATCTGGATCAGCTGGTCCTCGTCCCCCGGCGTCAGCGGCAGGGAGGGGTCATAGTCCTCCACCACCGTGAGGCCCTCGCCCACCCCGTTCACCGTCAGGGTGCGCACCCGGTCGAGGACGAGGTGGATGTTGATCGGCTGGCAGATCGGTGCCGCATCGTCGGAGAAGGCCTCCATCCGGTCCACCAGCCGCTTCACCCGGTCAACCTCGTCGACAATCAGCTGGGCCAGGGGGGTGTCCTCCACCCGCGCCTCGGTCTTCAGCAGCTGGGCTGCGCCCCGGATACCCGCCAGCGGGTTCTTGATCTCGTGGGCCAGCATCCGGCCCAGCCCGATGATGGTCTTCAGGCCGGCGCTCTCCGCCCCGCCCCTCTCGCCGCTGAGGGCGCCCGAGCGGACCGTGAGGGTTAAGAGGACCAAACCCTCGTCCAGGGGCGTGGCCGAGCCGTCGGACCGGAAGGCGGCATGGCCGAAGAGGCTGACCTCAAAGCCCCGCTCCCGGACCGGGCCGCCCTCGGCCCGCGCCCGCTCCACCAGCGCCAGCAGGGGTGAGTCCGGCGCCACGGCGGCGGCCAGGCCGCCCCGGGTCATAACCCCCAGCGACTGGCCGAACAGACGCTCCGCCGCCTCATTGGCGGCCCGGACCTGGCCGTCCCTCGCCACCACGATGGCCGGCTCGGGCGCCAGGTCGAAGGCTGCGGCCCTCAGGGCCTCGCCTGCGGGAACGGGGGTCAAGCTGCAGCCTCCATCATCCAGAGTTCGGTCAGTCCGCGCTCGACCTCCCGGGGATCGTCCATGCGGCACAGCCGGCGTCGCGCCTCCAGCCGCACCATCGGGTCGGCGGGCGTCGCCGCCTCGTCCACGTACGCCGACAGGTGCTTTCGAAAGACCCTGAGGCCCGTCCGGTCCCCATAGAAGCTGAGGCTCTCGGACAGGTGGTCAAGCACCACCCCCAACCGGGCGTCCCGCCCAGGCTCTTCGAAGTCGCCGCCGGAAAGTCCGGCCTCGATCCAGGGCGCGATCCAGGGCCGGCCATAGACACCGCGCCCGATCATCACCCCGTTAGCGCCCGACGCCTCCAACGCCCGCGCGGCGTCGTTTGCATCCCGGATGTCGCCGTTCACGATGACCGGCACGTCCACCTCGGCCTTGACCTCCGCCACCGCCGTCCAGTCCGCCTGGCCCTTGTAGAACTGGCATCGGGTGCGGCCATGGACGGTGATCGCCCGTACACCCCGGGCCTCGGCCCCCGCCGCAATCGCCGGGGCGTTGCGCGAGGCGTCGTCCCAGCCGAGCCGCATCTTGATGGTCACAGGAATGTCCACCGCGTCGACCACCGCCTCGATCAACCGGAAAAGGAGCTCGGGCTCCCGCATGAGGGCCGATCCGGCCAGGGCGCCGTCCGTCACCTCCCGGGCCGGACAGCCAAAGTTCAGGTCGATCACATCGGCACCGGCGGCGGCCGCCAGCCGGGCCCCGGCCGCCATGTCCTCCCGCGTGCGACCCACTAGCTGGACCACCATCCGCGGCAGGCCCTCGCCCACAGCCGCCCGCCGCACCACGTCCGGACGCCCCGCCGCAAAGGCCGAGCAGGCTACCATCTCGGTCGCCACATAGGGCGCGCCGAGGCGTGAGGCTGCGCGCCGGAAGGGTAGGTCCGACACCCCGGTCATCGGGGCGATCCAGACCCGGCCTCCGATCTCGACATCACCGATACGGATCGCCCTGCTCATTTTACAGTCACTTTCATCGCCCTATTTTTAGGCAATTTGAAACGAAGGTAAAGGGGGCGTGCCATCCGGCCCCACTGGACAGCCGCGTCTGCACCCCTAAACAGCGAACATGACCTTTTCCGCCGTCATCGTGGCCGCCGGCGCCAGTCTCCGGGCCGGGCCGGGCGAGCCCAAGCCCTGGCGCGACCTTGGCGGTCGTCCGGTCCTGGCCTGGTCCGCCCGGGCGCTCTCCGCCGCCGGGGCCCGGCGGTTGGCCGTGGTGACGACGGCGGACCGGATGGAAGCCGCCCGGACCCTTCTGGCCGGTCTTCCGGGCCTGGTGGTCGTCGAGGGCGGCGCCCTGCGCTCCCTTTCCGTCCGGGCAGGTCTCGCCGCCCTGGACGGGGCCCCGGAAGAACCGGTCTTGATCCACGACGCCGCCCGCCCCTTCCTGGAGTCGGCGGTCATCGCCCGGGTCCTCGCCGCCCTTAAGGGCGCTGACGGCGCCATCGCCGCCCTGCCCGTCCCCGACAGCCTCAAGCGCGGAGACGGCCAGATCATCGGGTCCGTGGACCGGGAGGGCCTCTGGCGCGCCCAGACCCCCCAGGCCTTCCCGAGGGGCGCCCTCCTCGCCGCCTTCCAGGCCTGGTCGGGGCCGGAGCCCACGGACGAGGCCGCCGTGATGGAGGCCGCCGGCGCCCGCATCGCCCTCGTCCCCGGGGACCCGCGCCTCTTCAAGCTCACCTGGCCGGAGGATTTCGCCATGGCCGAGTCTCTCGCCCGCCCCGCCCGCGAGGTCCGCATGGGCCAGGGGATCGACGCCCACCGCTGGGGCCCGGGCGACGGGGTCTGGCTCTGCGGCGTCCGCATTCCCCACGACGGCGCCCTCATCGGGCATTCCGACGCTGACGCCGGCCTGCACGCCCTGACCGACGCCCTGCTCGGCGCCATGGGTGAGGGCGACATCGGCCAGCACTTTCCGCCCTCGGACTTGCGCTGGAAGGGCGAGCCCTCGGCCACCTTCCTCGCCCACGCCGGCGCCCTCCTCGCCGCCCGGGGCGGTCGTATCCTGTCCCTGGACCTCACCCTGGTTTGCGAACGCCCCAAGGTGGCGCCTTATCGGGAAGCCATGCGCCAGGCCGTCGCCGGCATCCTGGGGATCGACGTCTCCCGGGTCAGCATCAAGGCCACCACTACAGAGGGCATGGGCTATACCGGCCGGCAGGAAGGCCTCCTCGCCCAGGCGGTGGCCGCCGTCGAGCTTCCCGCAGCCTGATCACCGCCCATGGGGGCTTGCGCCCGCCCCCCGGCCGGTGGTCAGGTCGGTTGGCCCGCGCCAGACCGGAGTCGAGACATGTTTTCCATCGAGATCGAGACCCTCGCCCGCCTCCTGATCGACGAGGCCCGCGAGCGCCAGTTGCGCCTGGTCACCGCCGAAAGCTGCACGGGCGGCCTCGTCGCCGGCGCCATCTGCGCCATCCCCGGGGCGTCTGACGTCTTCGAGCGCGGCTTCGTGGTCTACAGCAACCGCGCCAAGCAGGAATTGCTGGGAGTCCCCGGCGAGATCATCGCCGACCTCGGCGCCGTGTCCGAGCCGGTGGCCCGCATGATGGCCGAGGGCGCCTTGGAGAACTCCAACGCCCACCTTGCGGTGGCCATCACCGGTGTGGCCGGCCCCGGCGGCGGCACCCGCATGAAGCCCGTCGGCACCGTGCACATCGCCACCGCCCGCGCCAATCACGGCCTCCACCATCGGCAGGAGTTCTTCCAGTTCGAGACCCGCGAGGAGATCCAGCTGGCCGCCGTCCAGTCCGCCCTGGAAGCCATGCGCGAACGGATCAACCGCTAGACTCAGCTGACCCCCTCAGGCCCGCTGCGCGGGCCACCTCCCCCTGGGGGGAGGAATGAGAGAGCCATTGCCCCTCCAAGGGGGAGCTGTCGGCAAAGCCGGCTGAGGGGGTCAACGGCCCCTCAACCGCCCTTCGTCCCGAACAGCGCCTGCGCCCGGTCCTCGAAGCAGGCCAATAGGCGGCCCGCCGCCCGGTCGAAATTGCCCGCCAGCAGCCCCTCCAGGAGCCGGCTGCGCAACTCGAACTCGATGTCGAAGTCGATCCGCGTCCCGCCGTCCTCAGGTACGAAGTCCCAGCGGTTGCGCAGGCGGCGGAACGGCCCGGCGATAAGGTCCGCATCGATCCGCTTCAGGGCCGGGTCCCGCCGCACCCGGGTGGAGAACCGCTCCCGGACCGGACCGAAGGCCACCTGCACCTCGGCGTCCAGCCACTCGGCGCCGTCCGCCTCCGTCCGGGCGTTCCAGGTGCGAAGCGACCGGACCCAGGGCAAGAACTCCGGATAGCGGGCCACATCGCCCACCAGGCCGAACAGCGCCTCTGGGGCGTAGGGCGAATGCCGCGAGAGCCGGTGACGCACCGGCCCTATCCCTGGCGGGCCAGCCGCGCCGCCTTCAACCGGGCGAAGTCCTCGCCGGCATGGTGCGAAGACCGGGTCAGGGGGCTGGCCGAAACCATCAGGAAGCCCTTGGCCCGGGCCGCCTCCTCATAGCCGCGGAATTCGTCGGGATGGACAAACCGCTCCACCGCCGCGTGCTTGCGGGTCGGCTGCAGGTACTGTCCGATGGTCAGGAAATCGATCCCGGCCGAGCGCATGTCGTCCATGACCTGAAGCACCTCCTCCCGGGCCTCGCCCAGGCCGACCATCAGGCCCGACTTGGTGAAGGCTTCGGGATCGGCCTCCTTCACCCGCTCCAGCAGGCGAAGCGAGTGGTAGTATCGCGCGCCGGGCCGGATCGAGGGATAGAGCCGGGGCACAGTCTCCAGGTTGTGGTTGAAGACGTCCGGGCGGGCGGCGATCACCATCAGGGCCGCCTCCACCGGCTTGCGCAGGAAGTCGGGTGTCAGGATCTCCACCGTCGCCCCAGGCGCCCGGGCGCGGATCTCGCGCACCACCTCGGCGAAGTGCGCCGCGCCCCCGTCGGCCAGGTCGTCCCGGTCCACCGAGGTGATGACCACGTGCTTCAAGCCCATCCTGGCCACCGCGTCGGCCACCCGGGCGGGCTCGGTGGGATCCAGGGGCTCGGGGCGGCCGGTGGCCACGTTGCAGAAGGCGCAGGCCCGGGTGCAGATCTCGCCCATAATCATCATTGTGGCGTGGGACTGGGTCCAGCACTCGCCGATGTTGGGGCAGGCCGCCTCCTCGCAGACCGTCACCAGGCCATGGGCCTTCACGATGGCCCGGGTCGCCGCATAGCCCTCTGATCCCGGCGCGCGCACCCTCAGCCAGTCCGGCTTGCGCAGGACAGGGGTGTCGGGGCGGTTGCGCTTCTCCGGGTGGCGCGGGCGCGGCCCGGAGCGGGTGTCGATGACGGTGGCCATGCCCCTAGATCAGCCTTCCCGGCCGCCGGATCAAGCCGCTGCTGCGCCGCCGGACCGGATCACGACCTGTAACCGGTCTTTTCAATCCGCCGGGGGCCGTCTAGTTTTGGCCAAGAGAGAGAATTCAAAGGGAGAGGCCCGTGGCGAAGCTGGGCGACGACATCGGGGGCGGCGGCACGATTTTCAGCGCCCTGGTGGACGCAAGGACGGCCTTCGGGGCCAAGAAGCTGATCCTGGAGGACCAGGACCGCAATCCCATGTCCTACACCGACCTGATCCGCGCCGCCTTCGCCCTGGGGCGCCGCATCGCCGCCCTGACCGAAAAGGGCGAGCGGGTCGGCGTCATGCTTCCGGCCAGTTCGGCTGGCGTGGTCACCTTCTTCGCCCTGCACGCCTTCGGCCGCGTGCCGACCATGCTCAACTTTACCTCCGGCATCCGCAACCTCAAGGCCGCCTGCGAGCTGGCCGGGGTCAAGCGGGTCCTCACCGCCCACAAGTTCATCGAGCAGGGCCAGCTGCATGATCTGATCGACGCCCTCGAGACGGTGGCGACGGTCATCTATCTGGAAGACGTGCGCGAGAAGGTCGGACTTTCAGACAAGCTGTTCGCCGCCGCCGCCGGCGCCCTGCCCGCCCGCTTCGCCGCCGCTCCCCGGCCCAAGGACGTTGGCGTCATCCTCTTCACCTCAGGAAGCTTCGGCGTGCCTAAGGCGGTGGTTCTGACTCAGGAAAACCTGATCGCCAACGTCGCCCAGGTCGCGAACATCATCGACATCAATCCCGACTGGATCATGTTCAACCCCCTGCCGATCTTCCATTCCTTCGGGCTGACGGGGGGTATCCTCCTGCCGTTGCTGACAGGAATGAAGGTGTTCGAGTACCCGTCCCCGCTCCACGTCAAGCAGATCCCGCCCCTTGTGAAGGATACCGGGGCCGCCATCCTGCTGGCCACCGACACCTTCATCAACCAGTACGCCAGGGCCAGCGACGGCGATGAGCTTATGGGCCTCAAGTTTATCGTCGCAGGCGCTGAAAAGGTTCGGGAAGAGACCCACAACCTCATGCAAGACCGCTTTGGCGGTGTGCCGGTTCTGGAAGGCTACGGGGCGACCGAGGCCGCGCCCATCATCGCCATCAACCTCCCCAACGACAATCGTCGCGGGACGGTGGGCGCCCTCATGCCCGGTATGGAGGCGCGCCTGGAGCCTGTCGAGGGTATCACCGGCGGTGGCCGGCTGCTGGTGCGCGGCCCCAACGTCATGGCCGGATACCTGCGCCCCGATGGAACCCTCGAGGCTCCGGTCGACGGCTGGCTCGACACCGGCGACATTGTCAGCATGACCGACGACAACTGGATCACTATCCTGGGGCGCGCCAAGCGCTTCGCGAAGGTCGGCGGCGAGATGGTCTCCCTCACCGCTGCGGAGGACCTCGTCCTGTCCCTCTGGCCGGACAACCGCCACGCCGTCATCGCCATGCCGGACCCCAAGAAGGGCGAGCGGCTCATCCTCTTCACCGACCGCACCGATGCGGCCGCCACGGCCATCGTCGAGCACGCCCAGTCCCTCGGCGCCCCCGAGATCGCCGTGCCCCGCAAGATCGTAAAGGTACCGGAAATCCCCGTCCTGGGCACGGGCAAGACCGACTACGTCACCATCCAGCGCCTGGCCGAGGTCGAGGGCAGAAGGGCGGCGTAGGGGCGGCTCCTCAGCAGACCCCCTCAGTCAGCTTCGCTGACAGCTCCCCCTGGGGGGAGCAATGGCCCCCTAATTCCTCCCCCCAGGGGGAGGTGGCGCGCGTCAGCGCGACCGAGGGGGTCACCGACCGCCCCCGCTCTGCACCTTCCGCGCCGGACACCGCAATGGCGCCCAGATGGATAGGGCGTCTGCTCGCAACAGGAGCGCGCTCCAGTCCAACACCTCCCGCCTCACCGCCGCCTCGACGGTCTCACCCGGCTCCAGACGCCCTCCTGGCGTGATGTGGCGAAGCCATCGCGCTCCCGCACCACAACGACGGCCCGGCACCGCCCCCGAGGCGGACGGAAAGCTCGACGCCTTTGTCCGTCAGCGATACGCTGGCCGGGAGGCCTCGGAGGGCAAGGCGATCCTGTCCGGTCAGGTCAGTCTGCCGGATGTGGCCCGATCCGCCCTGACCCGTAACCTCGAACCCCAGCCGGTCTCACGCTGGCAAGAATTTCTTGAGAACTACGTCTCACCCTTCGCCTGACAAACTCGACAACCCAGGGATCAGCCTATGTCCGAACTCGCGCCGAAGAAGGGGTTCTCGCCCGAAGACCAGGAGGCGCGCATCGACGCCATCCTCGCCGAGGCGACGCTTGCCGAGAAGGTGGCCATGATGTCGGGCCGCGGCTTCTTCGCCCGGTACGCCAAGAGCGGCAAACGCTGGGGCGGCCATCCCTATCGCGCCGGCGGAGGGTGCGAGCGACTGGGCGTCCCGCCGCTCTATTTCACGGACGGCCCGCGCGGCGTGGCGCGAGGGAACTCCACCTGCTTTCCCTGCTCTATGGCGCGCGGCGCCACCTTCGATGTCGATCTGGAGCGGCGCATCGGCGAAATCATGGGCATCGAGGCGCGCGCCCAGGACTGCACCCTCTCCGGCGCGGTCTGCATGAACCTTCTGCGCCACCCGGGGTGGGGGCGCGCCCAGGAGACCTATGGGGAGGACCCCCATCATGTGGGCGAGATGGGCGCCGCTCTTTCAGTGGGGATCCAAACCCACAATGTCATCGCTTCGGCCAAGCACTACGCCCTGAACTCGATGGAGAATGTTCGCTTCACCGTGGATGTCCGCTGCGACAGCCGCACCATGCGCGAGGTCTATCTTCCCCATTTCAAGCGCGCGATCGACGCCGGCTGCGCCAGCGTGATGAGCGCCTATAACCAGTGGAACGGAGAGTACTGCGGACAGCATCGCGAGCTCCTGACCGACATTCTGCGCGGCGAATGGGGCTTTGATGGCTTCGTGCATTCCGACTGGGTCTATGGGCTTCGAAATGTCTACGCCGCATCCGCGGGCCTTGATGTGGAGAACCCTGAGCCGCTGATCTTCGGCGAGGGGCTTCAGGCCGCCGTCGAGGCCGGCCAGATCGAGCCCAGCGTGATTGATACCGCGTGCCGCCGCATCCTGCGCACGCAGTACCGTTTCGCCTGCGCCGAAGACCCTCTGGAAGCCTACACGCCCGACCTGGTCGCAAACCCCGGGCATGTGGCCGTCGCCCTGGAGGCGGCCCGAAAGTCGGCTGTGCTTCTGAAGAATGACGGTGTCCTGCCCTTCGATCCAGGCCGCGTGCGCAAGCTCGCCGTGCTTGGCCGCCTTGCCGACCTTGAAAATACTGGCGACTTCGGATCCTCCCGTGTCTTCCCCCCTTACGTGATCACGCCGGCGGAAGGTCTGCGCCGTCGTCTCGGCCAGGATGCTGTGATCCTGGCGGATGAAACCGACCTGACGGCGGCCCGCAAAGCCTGCGCCGAAGCCGACGCCGTCGTCGTGGTCGTCGGCCGGACGCATGAGGACGAGGGGGAGTACATCCCCGGAGGCGGCATCGACCTTGGCCGTGTCGACAGTCCGGCGCTTCAGGCGATTACGCGGGCGCAGTCCGCTGCGACCAACGACCCGGACATTGGCGGGGATCGCATCGATCTTGATCTGAACCGCGATCAGATCGCCCTCATTCTGGAGGCGACGGCGAGCGGGAAACCGGTGGTGGTGGTCATCATCGCCGGGTCCGCAGTGATGGTCGAGGACTGGGTCGACGCCGCCCCGGCGATCCTCCAGACCTTCTACGCCGGCATGGAGGGCGGCACGGCGCTGGCGGAGCTTCTGTTCGGCGACGTCTCACCCTCGGGCCGCCTTCCCTTCACGGTCGCACGCGCAATTGAAGACTATCCCTTCTTCGACCGGACGGCGCGCGAGATCGAGTATGGGCCGCTGCATGGGTACACCCTCCTGGAGCGCAACGGCGTGGCGCCGCGGTTCGGGTTCGGCCACGGCCTGAGCTACACCCGTTTCGCCTACCGGGCCCTGAAGCTGCGCCGCCTCCCGGGCGCCATCGCCGTCCAGGTCAGCGTCAGCAACATCGGCCCCGTGCTTGCGGACGAGACCGTCCTGGCCTTTGTCCGCCATCCTGCGGGCGCCCTCGAAGGCCCGGAACGTCTCCTCCGCGCCTTTACCCGGCTGACCCTGGCGCCCGGAGAGCACAAGACCCTTCAGCTGGAGATTCCCCTCGACGCCCTCAGACAGTGGGACCCACAGACCCGGGAATGGGTGTTCTTCCCTGGCGGCTACCATGTCGGCCTGCAATCACGGGAAGGCCAGAGTCTCGAGCAAGGCCTTACGCTATGAACAGGAAGAGCCGCCCACGGTCCTGAGCATCGGCAAGACCGACAAGGGCGGCGTAGCCCGCCCGCCCCAATTTTTCCCCCCAGGGGGAGGTGGCGCGCGTCAGCGCGACAGAGGGGGTCACCGCCCTCAAACGTGAAGCGCCCGCCCAAAGGCGTCCAGCGCCGCCTCGTGCATGCCCTCGCTGATCGTCGGGTGGGGGAAGACCGTGGCGAAGAGGTCGGCCTCGGTGGCTTCTAGGGTCATGGCGAGGGCGTAGCCCTGGATCATCTCGGTGACGTCCGCGCCGATCATGTGGGCGCCGACCAGGGCGCCGTTGGCGGCGTCGAAGACGGTCTTGATGAAGCCCTCGGTGTGGCCTGCGGCGATCGCCTTGCCGTTGGCGCGCAGGGGGAAGCGTCCGACCTTGACGGACAGGCCCCGGGCCTTGGCCTGGGCCTCGGTCAGGCCGACAGAGGCGATCTGGGGCGAGGCGTAGGTACAGCCCGGGATGGGGGCGGTCAGGCCGGAGGGCTTGAGGCCCGCAATGTGCTCGACGCAGTGCACGCCCTCGTGGCTGGCCTTGTGCGCCAGCCAAGGCGGGCCGGCCAGGTCGCCGATGGCCCAGAGGCCCGGCACGCCGGTGGCGCCGTGGGAATCCGTGACGACGTGGGTCTTCTCGATGGTGACGCCGAGGGCCTCCAACCCCAGGCCCTCGACATTGCCGACTATGCCCACGGCGACGATGGCGACCTCGGCCTTGAGGACCTCGGTGGCGCCGCCGGCCTCGACGGTCAGTTCGACGCCCTTGCCGCGGGGCGCGAGCCGGCGGACCGAGGCGCCGGTGCGGAAGGCGATGCCGCGGGCCTCGAAGGCCTTCTGGGCGGCGGCCGAGACCTCCTCGTCCTCCACGGGCAGGATGCGCGGCAGGGCCTCGATGACGGTCACTTCTGAGCCCAAGGCCTTGTAGAAGCTGGCGAATTCGATCCCGATGGCGCCGGACCCCACGACCAGGAGGGAGGTTGGGACCCGGTCGGGGACCATGGCCTCGCGGTAGGACCAGACGCGCTGCCCATCGGGGACGAGGCCCAGGTCCGGCAGGGTCCGGGCGCGGGCGCCCGTGGCCAGGATGACGTTGGCGGCCTTCAGGGTGCGCTCGCCCCCCGCCTTGAGCGCCACGCGGACGAGGGGCGCAGGCGAGCCGGCCTCCAGCCGCGCCTCCCCCTCGATCACGGTGATCTTGTTCTTCTTCATCAGGAAGGCGACGCCGGCGTTCAGCTGGCCCGCCACCTTCCGTGACCGGCCGACGACGGCCTCGAGGTCAAAGCTCACCTTCTCGGCGCGCAGGCCGTAGTCCTCGAGATGACCAAGGGTTTCAAAGGTTTCCGCCGACTTCAGCAGGGCCTTGGTGGGGATGCAGCCCCAGTTCAGGCAGATCCCGCCCAGCTTGTCGCGCTCGACAATGGCGACCTTCAGGCCCAGCTGCGCCGCGCGGATGGCGGCCACATAACCCCCGGGGCCGGCGCCGACGACGACAAGATCAAAGTCCACGGCGGCCTCCCTAGACGATCATGGTGACGGGCTCTTCGATCAGGGCCCGGAAGGCGGCCAGCCAGCGGGCGCCAATGGCGCCGTCGATGACCCTGTGGTCGCAGGTCAGGGTCACGGTCATCAGGGTGCGCGCGACGACCTGGCCGTCGCGGATCACCGCCCTCGCCTCGCCCGCCCCGACCGACAGGATGGCGCCCTGGGGCGGGTTGATGATGGAGCCGAACTGGCGGATACCGAACATGCCGAGGTTGGAGATCGAGAAGGTACCGCCTTGGAATTCCTCGGGTTTCAGCTTCCGGGTCCGGGCCCGCTCGGCCAGGTCCTTGGCTTCCAGGGCGATCTCCGCCAGGCCCTTCTGCTCGGCCCTCTGAATGATGGGCGTGATCAGTCCGCCGTCGACGGCCACGGCCATGGAGATGTCGGCGTGCCGATGCAGGGCGATCCCCTCGGGCGTGAAGGAGGCGTTGGCCTCGGGGACCTGCTTCAGGGCCAGAGCGGCCGCCTTGATCACCAGGTCGTTGACGCTGACCTTGATCCCCTGGGCCTCCAGGAGGCCGTTGATCCGGGTCCGGGCGGCCAGGAGGGCGTCGATCTCCACATCAATCGTCAGGGAGAAGTGCGGAATATCCCTCGCACTTTCCGTCAGGCGGCGGGCGACGGTGCGGCGCATGCCGTCCAGCGGCACCAGGGTGTAGCTGTCGGCCGGATAGCCGAGCTGGGCCAGGCTGGGGGCGGGGGTGGACGCCGGGACCGAAGCGACCGGCAGGGCGGCGCCTGCGGCCTCCACATCGACCCGGATGATCCGGCCGTGCGGGCCCGAACCCTTCAGGGACGCCAGGTTCAGTCCCCGCTCCGCCGCCAGCCTTCGGGCCAGGGGCGAGGCGAAGATCCGCGACGATCCTTCTGTTTTCACGAGTGTCTTCGGCGCTTCTTGAGAGACTGGCGCGGGCGCAGTGATCGCCGTGACGGACGCTGGCGGCGGCGACGCCATCGCACTCCCCGACAGCCGGGCGATGGGCGTGTTGACCTTCACCCCCTCGGTCCCCTCGGCGACGAGCAGGGCTTCGACAACCCCATCGTCCACCGCCTCGACCTCCATGGTCGCCTTGTCGGTCTCGATCTCGGCGATGAGATCCCCCGAACGGACGGAATCCCCAACCTTTACAAGCCACTTGGCGAGGATTCCCTCCTCCATGGTGGGGGACAGGGCGGGCATCAGGATGTCGGTCATGGCGCGGCCTCCCGGGACAGGTGGGCCAGGCCGGCGGCGTTGGCCTCCCAGTTCCGGCCGTCGAACTCGGTGAGGTCCATGTCGACGGCCTCGTCCAGGCAGCGGGCGTTCACCGACCAGCCATCCGGGTTGGAGCGCGGCCGGTAGAAGCTCTTCACGCCGCAGGTGCTGCAGAACAGGTGCCGGGCGACGCCGGAGTTGAAGGTGTACTCGGTCAGATCCCCCTGCCCGGCCGTCTGGCGAAACCGGCTCTCCGGGACGATCAGGTGGATGAAAGCAACCTTCGAACACATTGAACAGTTGCAGGAATGCGCCTCAGGCCTCGGCGGCAGGGCGACCTCGAAGCGGACCCGTCCGCAATGGCAACCGCCGGTTCTCCAGGCCAGGACGCTCACCGGTAGCAGACCTTGAGGGCCGCCTCGACGATCCGCTCCACCGACGGCAGGGCGAGGGCTTCGAGGTTGGCGGCGTACGGCAGGGGCGTATCGGCCTGGGCGACCCGCAGGGGCGGCGCGTCCAGCCAGTCGAAGGCCTCGGCGACGACCCGGGCGATGATCTCGGCGCCGACGCCCATGGGCGCCCAGCCTTCCTCGACACTGACGATCCGGTTTGTCCGCTTCACGCTCTCCAGGACGGTGGCGTGATCCAGGGGCCTGAGGGTCCGCAGGTCGACGACCTCGGCCTCAATGCCTTGTTTCGAAAGAACTTCCGCCGCCTCCAGGGCCAGGCCCACCATGCGCGAATGGGCCGTCAGGGTGACGTCCCGACCCGGCCTGCGCACCAGGGCCTGACCAATCGGTACGGTCCAGTCGGGATCGTCCGGGACGTCGAACTCCTGGCCATAGAGCATCTCATGCTCGAGGAAGACCACGGGGTTGGGGTCGCGGATGGCGGCCTTGAGCAGGCCCTTGGCGTCGGCGGCGTCGTAGGGCGCCACCACCTTCAGGCCGGGCACGTGGGCGTACCAGGACGAATAGTCCTGGCTGTGCTGGGCCGCGACCCGGGCCGCGGCGCCATTGGGGCCCCGGAAGACGATGGGACAGGTGATCTGCCCGCCTGACATATAGAGGGTCTTCGCCGCCGAATTGATAATATGATCAATGGCCTGCATGGCGAAGTTGAACGTCATGAACTCGACGATGGGCTTCAGGCCCGCCATAGCCGCGCCCACGCCCAGGCCGGCGAAGCCGTGCTCGGTGATGGGCGTGTCGATCACCCGCCGCGGCCCGAACTCCTCCAGGAGGCCCCGGCTGACCTTGTAGGCGCCCTGGTACTGGCCGACCTCCTCGCCCATCAGGAAGACGGTCTCGTCCCGGCGCATCTCCTCGGCCATGGCGTCGCGCAGGGCGTCGCGGACGGTGGACCGGCGTCCCGCGGGCGGTGACGGGG
>VYLB01000098.1_pt1 | contig 40118 bp, 32 predicted proteins | sample 5114431 | NCBI WGS metagenome assembly VYLB01 (sample SAMN12291786, study PRJNA351875) | freshwater metagenome | isolation source: freshwater lake | place: USA: Michigan, Gull Lake | collected 2013-08-08
ACAGCCCAAGGTGCGCCGCAATAGCGACTCTTGTTCTGGTGTGGGGTAAAATCGAAACGAGTAGGCTTTTTCCATGTCTTACATTTTAGCATATATTTGGTAAATGCGCTAGTATTTAACGGTAAAGCCGTCGTAGAACGACGGGGTTTCAGACCCAAAATTTTCGATGATTCAATCGTAGCCGGGGGGATTGAATATCATCAATCCTTACCCCCCTCTGATACTAAATCCTGTTTAAAAGGTATAGGGGAGGAGCGGAGGGCCGGAGCGGCGAGAAACAATCCATAACCGGGTTTTTACAGTGGGATTGGAAGTTAATCATATTACTAAAAACGGATTTGGTATGAGAGTGCTTATTGACTAGAGGTAATACCGCGCTGACGTAATTGGTCGATAAAAAATTCTTCTAGGGAAGCACGAGCTAAATTAAGACTAATCAAGCGAGCATCGATACTAGGCAGGGCAGCCAGAAAAGCAGCGGGTTCTCCCTGTAATTGTCCGTGCCAACAATGATCGCGCCAATGCAAACCGAGGAGCCATTGCTGTAGTTGATCCTCCCTACCACCTTGAACAATCACCTGATAGACATCAGCACGACCGAGAATTTGCTCGAGGGAACCAACACAGAGTAATTCTCCCCGGGCCAACAGGGCAATGCGATCGCAAATTTGTTCCACATCGGAGAGAATATGAGAGTTAAAAAAGATAGTTTTCCCCCGTTGTTTGAGGGATTGAATAATTTCTCGCACCTGATAGCGACCGATAGGATCCAGTCCCGACATCGGTTCATCGAGAAAGACTAATTCTGGATCATTGATTAATGCTTGGGCTATACCAATCCGTTGCATCATCCCCTTAGAATATTGACGCAATTGCTTTTTCTGGGCAGTTTTGCGGTCTAATCCCACTAAATCCAATAATTCAGGAATGCGTTTTTTTTGCACAGAAGAGGGAATTTGAAAAATGCCGCCGATTAATTGTAGGAATTCCCAGCCGGTAAGATAGTCGTAGTAGTAGGCATTTTCGGGAAGATAGCCGATGCGTTGCCTGACCGAGCGATCGCCAATTGGCTGACCGAGAATCAAGGCCCGTCCAGAAGTGGGTCGGACAATCCCCAAAAGGGTTTTTAAGAGCGTGGTTTTGCCGGCCCCGTTCGGGCCTAATAATCCAAAAGTTTCGCCCTCATGGACAATTAAAGTACAGTTTTTCAAGGATTCGATTTTTTTATCTAACCAGAATCCCGTCCGATAAGTTTTTTGTAAGTTTAACGTCTCTAGCACAGTTTGACGGCTGGTATTCGTCATTGTTTTGGAATCATCTGAGACAGAATACATGAATCTGACATCCCTTTTCCGACACTTTGCTTTTATTATCCCCAAATTGTCAGCAGTAATGTCACGGCTATCAAAATAGCACGATTTTGGAACCCAGAAAAATCCCAACCAGTCTTGAGAAGGGGTATCGGTGCAGTTCCGGGCTATCACAAGCTTTCTTCTCTGGCATTGGTGAGAATCGGCCGCTAAAATCTGTTAGAAAGGTAACTTTGACACTTGAGCGACAACTGGTACAATGGTGCGAACGCTCACGGAAACCAGACTCTTACACAAACACAGCATGAAACAACTCCTCAATTGCCTTAATTCCCTGACAGTGGCCAGTGTCGCCACTATCGCTTTGGCCTACCCTAGCATCGCTCAAGTTAATCTGTCTGTTTATCCCTATCCTTCCTCGTCGAACGAATCCATAGAATTATACGTTCCCCCTCCAGAAAACAATAACATCGATAATACCTGTACTCAATTGATTGGGGCAAATATCGATAAAATTATCAGTCAAGCTCCCAATCAGTGGGGTATATTAATCGAATCTATCGATCGCCAAACAGTTATTTATAGTCATAACGCTGATCGCTATTTTATCCCTGCTTCTAATACAAAGTTATTTACCACGGCTGCCGCTTTACAAGTGATGAACCCGGAAACGACGATTCAGAAGAAATCCCTGCGCGATTGGGTTAATATCACTAATCAGAGAAGTAATAATTTCTACGCTGAAACTCTTTTTCGCTTTATCGGCGGTTCTAAAAATGTTACTGCCATCTTGGCACAATTGGGCATCAATCCCAGTGGTTTTCGTCTAGCCGATGGTTCGGGATTATCCCGCCGTAATACCGCTACTCCCCGCTCGATCGTGGAAATTTTGCGGGTGATGTATTATTCTCCTAATCGAGATACTTTCTATGCTTCCTTACCAGTGGCGGGAATTAGTGGCACCCTGAGAAACCGAATGCGTCAGACGGCCGCTACTGGCACAGTTTACGCTAAAACCGGCACTCTTACCGGTGTGCGGGCTTTATCGGGCTATCTAGAAAACCCCAACCAAGAACCGATGTTATTTAGCATTATCGTTAATAATCAACGGGTTTCTGGACAGGCCCTGGTGAAAGCGATCGATACTATTGTCCTACAGATGACCCAATCCCGTTCCTGTCAAGCTCAGTAGCTCTCTGGTAAAAATCCCCAATTGTCCTGATCAGCTGTCCGCGCATTTAAATTGCTTGTGGAGATGAGGCAAGAGTAAAGGTTAATAATAGCCATAATCTGCTTCGGTTTGGGTTTGGGTTTGGGGGGAGAGATATTCAAAATTAGAGGGATCTCGCAAGAAGCGAAATATTTCTTCTTCGAGACGATGAATTAGATAGGGTTCTATGGAATTAGAATCGCGTAAACAGGCTAAATAGCCTTCTACATATAGCCGGATCTCATCAAAACGCGAGCCACGGTGCCAAAGATCCACCATGTCATCGGTTAGTCTTTGATAGTAACGAATGGATTGGGTATCTTGGAGCATGGGCAATAGAACAAAAAAGAGAGAGTGGGGGTAAGTGTTTATCGATAATCGTAGGGAGAATTGCCATTCTCAGTCTCCGATATCTCTATTGTACCCACCAAATCGGCAAAACACAGACGAGCGCATTTTCAGTGATCAGTAAAGGGTGTGGGGTGTGGGGTGTGGGGTGTGGGGAGAACAAAGCTGCCTTTTGCATGAGTGCATGAGTGCATGAGTGCATGAGTGCCTCCTGCCTTCGTATAGATTATTCGGGGTTTCTTTGTCTTTTTGCCCGTTCAATTTCTGCTTGTAGTTCTGCTATTTGTCGCCTCAATCTTTCGCTTTCGCTATCATGAGCATCAACATTAATTGAGCTTTTTACCCCTGTTTTGGCATAGTTTCCCCGGCGAATTTGACGATAGGATTCCGAGTTAAACCATTGCTGTAGATAATGCACTCTTTCTACGGAAAAAGGATGGGTTAAAAAGGAACCATTACCGCCATTATAAATGAGAAATTTATAAATCTGGTTTAAGTTATCTTGGTCTAATTGTCGGTAGGCTTCCCCTTGGCGAATAAATTCTTCTAAGTTGCATTCATGCAGATATTTTTGACTTCCTCCTGCACATTTCATTAAAGTTCTCAGGACTAAATTTAAATCATCGCTAACTAATAAAGCGGCTCTGTCTGCTGATAATTCTGCTTTTCTTCGCCATTCATAAAAGGCATAAACTAGACCGGTAGTAATGGCTTTTCCTAGTCCTAAGGTGATGCCCCCAAGGAAATTAGCCGCCCCCATCACCCAAAAAGACATTTGAATTAAAATACTATGATCGCATTTTAAATGACCTAATTCGTGGGCAAGAATTACCCGAGTTTCTTCTTCATCTAATAGGTCTAAAAGGGCAGTATTAAGGACAATGTAGGGATGTTCCGAACCCAAAGAATAGGCATTGGCTAAAGGGTTTTGACTGACATAAAGATTCGGTTCTGGGAACATATCTAAATCCCGCAGACATTGGCGATATATACCGTATAAAGTGGCGTATTGACGCGGTCCGACTTTTAGATCATTGCCCATTAATAAAATTTGCTGGGGACGTTCATAGAGATATTCGGAAAAACTTTTCGCTAATAAGTCAAACCCTGGAACTGATCTTAAGGCCTGTTCAGCTTGCTGATCTAGGGGATGTTTAAAAGCTTGACTGGAGATATCAGGATAAGTTGGCATATTTTTTCAAGGAAAAAGGGGAAAGGGAAAAATGATAATTCAGTCGTTAGTCAGAAATAAACGGGCATTAATTGCCAAGTTTTTTAGATTGTCTTGTCAACTTTTTCGAGGCAACCTATGGCATTATAGTCAGGAATTCCTTCTAGAGAAGGTTGGCGTTTATCAAATCAGTAATGCCTCTCAATAGGTTTTTAATTCTGCAAAATTGCGGATTCTAGAGTTTATTTGGTGGCGGTGACATAGAATAGACCTGTGGGAGAAATGAGCTTTTTTCTTGTTAACTATCCTTAGCAATAATTCCTAGATTCGATAACAAAGCTTGTAGGTTAGTTTGCACGGTAGCGGGTTGGTATCTCTTAATAGTTTCTAGGGAATTATCAGCGAGTTTTTGCCACAATTCCCTATGATCATAGAGTTCGATCACTGCTTGGGCAAATTCCTCGTCAGTATCGGCAATTAAAACATCTTGGTGGTCAATTAATCCCATACCTTCGGCACCAATTTTTGTGGTAATAGTCGGTAATCCTAGGGAAAGACTTTGACCTATTTTACCCTTCATTCCCGCACCAAATCGCAGGGGTGCGACAAAAACACGACTCTTTTGAAAATATGGTTCTACTTCGGGAACATAACCGGTAACAATCACTTTATTACTGGCTAATTCTTTCACTTCATCCTTGAGGTTACTTCCCAATAAATTAACGGTAATATCGGGACGAGATGCCCAAACTAAGGGCATAATTTCTAAACATAACCACTTAACTGCATCAATATTAGGAGGGTGATTGTAGCTACCAATAAATACTAAACCGGCTCGCTGGTCAAAGGCAACTTTTTCTGACAGGGAAATTTCCTCGTGAATATTGGGGATTACCCAAACATTTTTCACTCCTAAAGAGGATAAAACCTGCTTTTCGTCTTCTGTTACTACCACGGTTGCTTCCGCTTGATTAGCATAGTTTAACTCTAATTTCTGATAGGTTTGCCAACTCCAGCTAGTATTTTGGTAACTGGGATCGAGATAGTCTTTTTGTCGTTTTAAACGTAGAAAATGCAGGTCAATTGTATCATAAATAATTGGTGCTTTTGTTTTTAAGCGAATTAAATCCATATACTTATCGCACAATTCGGGACGACACAACCAAACTCCATCTATCAGGGGTAAATATTTGATTAATTTTTCCTCTAGATTATATCTTTGTGGTGTGCCATAAATAACTTCAATTCCCATCTGTTGCAGTACAGAAGTATAGGGTTGTTCGGGATAGCCATTATCGGGAAAGAAAATCACTGAATAGCCTAAATTGAGCAGTAGCTTAAGAATATTTAATAAACGCACACAGCCGGATTCTCGATCGTATAGTGGAACGTAGGAATCGATGACTAAAATTGTCGGTTTTCCTTGTAAACGTCGGGCAGCTTTGGGTACATTATTAGCATCGTTATCTAGGTGTTTGGTTAATACCTTTGACCATTTTTCTCGAAACTTAGTTTGATTAATAACTTGATATTGTTTGATCCCACTGGAAAGGTCTGTTCCCGAGGTGATTCCTTCGTAGTGAATAACGTTAGATTGGGGTTGATAGAGAACTTGATAACCCAATTCTCGGAGGGCAAAACATAAGTCTGTATCTTCGTAATATGCGGGGATAAAGTCTTGACAAAAACCACCTAATTGCTTAAATAAATCTGTAGGAACTAATAAACTTGCTCCCGAACAATAGTCCACAGGACGCACATAATTATATTCCGGTTCCTCGGGACTATCTAAGCGTCCATAATTCCAACCATCGGCAGAATTCCAGATAATTCCCCCCGCTTCTTGTTGTTTACTATTAGCATAAATTAACTTAGAACCCACCGCACCAACTTGGGGATTATTGATAATTAATTTCACTAAACTTTCTAGACAGTTTTCCAGAATTCTAGTATCGTTATTGAGAAAATATAGGTATTGACCTTTTGCTTGACTAGCCCCATAATTACAGGAACGAATAAAACCAGAGTTTTCTGCATTAGTTAATATTTTGATTCCTGTAACTAAAGTGGCTAATTGTTCTAAGGTTTCATCGCTGGAAGCATCATTAACAATGATTACTTCATAAGCTAAATCAGAACTTAGGTTAACACTTAAGGATTCCAAGCAGTTAAAGGTGTAGGCAAATTGGTTATAAACAGGAATAATAATCGAGACTAAAGGATTGTCACTACTGGCAATTTCTAGGGGTCGGGGTTCGGCTAATTTAGCACTTTCAAGCACCTGTTCTTCAAATTCAGAGGAACTCTTTCCTGTGAGAATTTTAATAACTTTTCGTTTCGTCTTTTTGAGTGCTGGTTTCCATCCTTCCTCTTGGAGACTAAAGACGAATTTTTTGAGCAGTTTTTTAACTTTAAAAATAATCATTATTACCATAATTTTTCCTCTAGAGAAAACCAATCTTGTGCTAAATTTAAATCTCTTTCTGCTCTAACAATAGCTCCTTCCTTTAATTGTTGCTTGAGGTAGTTTCTCTGTTGTTCCATAATATATAATTTAATCGCTTCATTAATTAAATTATTATATTCTTTTTCAGGATAATCACTACTTGCCAACCATCGATCGAGAAGTTGCATGGTATCTTCAGGGAGAGTTATCTGAAGTTGTCTGGCCATTTTGTCTTTCCTAACTATATCTAGATAATAACAATTATAAACCCCCAGAGCAATTTTAGTTCCTATCGGGATAAATTCTCGGGGCTGCTGCGATTAATTTTTGGGTGTAGGGGTGTTGGGGATGGCTAAAAATTTGTTCAGTGTCACCCATTTCAACTATTTTACCCGCAGTCATCACCGCAATTCGATCGCAGAGGAATCTCGCTAACCAAAGATCATGAGTTATAAATAAATAAGTTAGATTAAATAACTTTTGTAACTCTAACATTAACTCTAAAACCTGTGTTTGGACACTAGCATCGAGCATACTAACCGGTTCATCACAAATAACTAATTCTGGACGAGTAATTAAAGCGCGAGCAATGGCTACCCTTTGCTGTTGTCCTCCCGATAACTCTCTAGGATAGCGTCGATAAAATTCCTCTACCGGTGTTAACCCGACTCGATCTAACATTTCTAAAACCTGTTTTTTAGCCGTTTCTAGATTAACTTTTTGATGGATAAAAAGCGGATCGGCAATACTTTCTCCCACCGTCATTAGAGGATTGAGACAAGCGAGGGGATCCTGAAAAATCATCTGCATTAAGCGCCGTTTTGGACGCATTTTTTCCCCCGACAAAGGGGTTAAATCTTCTCCTAAAAATTCTACTTTTCCCCCAGTGGGTTTAATTAACTGTAATAGGGTTCTCGATAGGGTACTTTTCCCACACCCCGATTCCCCAACTAAACCGAAAATTTCCCCTCGATACAGTTCAAAATTGACTTCATCTACCGCTTTAATAAATTTCTTTTCTTTCTTGAAAAAACTATCTAAAAAGTTACCTTCTAGGCTATAATACTGTTTTAAATTATCCACCTTTAACACCGTTTCCTTGCCTTGAATTGCCGTTGATTTTTCCTCCCGTAACTGTAGGTGTAAAGCGGCAGTCAAAAGAGAACGAGTGTAGGGGTGTTGAGGCGCTTTAAAAACTGTTTTTACCAATCCCGATTCGACAATTTTGCCCCCCTTCATCACCGCTAATTGATCGCAATATTCTCCCACCATCGCTAAATCATGGGAAATTAACAATAATCCCATCTGTTCCTCGCTACATAAACGCTTTAATTCCCGCAGAATTTCCGCCGAAACTGTCACATCTAAACTGGTGGTAGGTTCATCGGCAATAATTAACTTAGGGTTTAATAATAAAGCTAAAGCAATGGCCACTCTTTGCCGCATTCCCCCACTAAATTCGTGAGGATATTGGGACCAACGATTAGCAGGAATTTTGACTTTTTCTAGGACAGTACAAGCTTGACTTTTAGCTTGACGATAGGTTAAATCCGTCCGATGAGCTTGCAAAGTTTCCACACAATGATCGCCAATAGTCATCAGCGGATCCAGTCGCGTCATCGGATCTTGAAAGACTAATCCCACCGCTTCCCCGCGAAACTTTTCTAACTGTTTGCTAGATAAAGATAAAAGCGATCGCCCTTCAAAGGTAATCTCACCTTCCACGTGAGTGCGATTGGGTAATAACCTTAAAATAGCCTTACCGATGGTCGATTTTCCACAACCAGATTCACCCACTAATCCCAGAGTTTCCCCTTTGCCTATACTAAAAGATACCCCATCGATCGCCCAAGAGGGAGAACTTAATTCTGTCGGGTAGGCAATTTTTAGGTCTTTAATTTCCAACATGACGCGATCGGTAACGATAAAAGTTATGACTTAGGGTCAAGTATGCCACACAAACGGCGATCGAGCATTTAATTAGGGTTTGCAGCAAAAAGTTTGTTGGTGGGGATAGGGTGTGGGGTGTGGGGTGTGGGGTGTAGGGTTTTACCGATTTTGAGGGGGTCAATTAGCTAATTTTCAGGGACTTTTTCCCTGAATTTTCCCCCGCTCACTCCCATATCCGCTACTTTTTGATTGACAAAAGGTCTAAAAGTGTTACCCAACAAGGTTTTCAGATTTATTCAGCCAACCCTAATCACTAATCGACAACTTCCCCTAACAAAACCCGACAATACCCCTTTAAAGTCGCCACTCGCTCGCTAATTATCTGTAAACGTTTCTCCCGTCCTTGTCGCGCCGAGGCCAAAAATAACCAGTCCGTCTCCAGCAATCGCCAGGATCGATATAGTTCCGTCTGGACCGCGCGCCAACGATTAGCCACCTCTGGGCTTAAATTGTCATCATTTAGTGACAATATCTCCCCTTCTAGACAGGTTTGTAAAGCTTGAAAAGATTGTAACCCCGTGGAAGCCTCCCCATCCAGAAGGGCAAGACTGAAATCCTCCAGTTTTCTTAACAAAGATTTGTAGGCTTGATGGTAATTTGTCGGTAGCATCCAATACAAAGCGCGTTAGAATTTGTTACATAAGATTAACGATTTGCCATCACGGTTGCAAGTCCTCCTCCCGAGCAGAGACAAAAACTTAAAAGAATCCCGCCCTTTTCGCCGATCGATCCGATTCCAGTGTTAGAGAGTTAAGCAATCTGGCATCCCTTCGGCCTAATAATTTTCTAGTTATCCGTCTCCCCCCCCTCTCGTCCCTATTATCCCCCCGATCTAACCATGAACGCCATCACTGCCATCCAACCAGAAACCCTCACCGTCCTTCCCCGGGCCACGGAACTGAAAAAAGCGTTAGTTTTACCCGATTGGCTGAAAGAATGCCTAATTACCTACGAAAACGACCCCCAGAATCCCGATATCGATTTAATCTGCAAGGCTTTTAATTTCGCCCACAAACTCCACGAGGGCCAGTATCGCAAATCCGGGGAACCCTATATCGCCCATCCTATAGCCGTAGCGGGATTACTGCGGGATCTGGGGGGTGATGGGGCAATGATCGCAGCCGGATTCCTTCACGATGTGGTGGAAGATACGGAAGTCACCCCCGAAGAAATCGAGGCTAGATTCGGTGTTGAGGTGCGTAATTTGGTGGAAGCGGTGACAAAACTCTCTAAATTCAACTTTTCTAGCAAAACTGAACGGCAAGCGGAGAATTTTCGCCGAATGTTCCTGGCGATGGCTCAAGATATCCGCGTCATCGTGGTAAAATTAGCCGATCGCCTGCACAATATGCAAACCCTCGAACACCTCACCCCGCAACAGCAGCAACGCATCGCCCTCGAAACTAGAGAAATCTTTGCTCCTCTGGCTAACCGTTTAGGGATTGGGCGATTTAAATGGGAATTAGAGGATTTATGCTTTAAATACCTCGAACCCGATGCTTATCGCACTGTGCAGTTATTAGTATCGGAAAAACGTATCGATCGAGAGGCCCGCATCGAAACCGTTACTAACACATTGCGGGAAAAATTGCAAGAAATTGGCATAAAAGTTCTTGATTTACAGGGTCGCCCCAAACATCTCTACGGCATCTATCATAAAATGCACAATCAAGGCAAAGAATTCGAGCAGATTTATGATATAGCCGCCGTCCGCATTATCGTCGAAACCAAAGAGGAATGTTATCGTTGTTTAGCCATAGTTCACGACCAATTTACTCCGATTCCTAACCGTTTTAAAGACTATATCGGTTTACCAAAAGCTAACCGTTATCAATCCCTCCATACCACCGTTGTTGGTTTAAATGCCCGTCCCCTAGAAGTGCAGATTCGCACCCTAGAAATGCACCATGTTGCTGAATACGGGATTGCAGCCCATTGGAAGTATAAAGAAACCGGTTCTAGTCAAACAACTTTAACCGCCGCCGATGAAAAATTCTCTTGGCTGCGTAATCTTCTTGACTGGCAAAAAGACCTGAAAGATGGCCAAGAATACATGGATGGTCTGAAAAATAATTTCTTTGAAGAAGATATCTATGTTTTCACCCCCAAAGGTGATGTGGTGGCCCTCGCCCAAGGTGCGACACCGGTAGATTTTGCCTATCATATTCATAGCGAAGTAGGTAATCAGATGAAAGGGGCAAGAATTAATGGTAAATGGTCAGTTCTTGATGCTCCCTTGCAAAATGGAGATCTGGTGGAAATTCTCACCAGCAAGCATAGTCACCCTAGTTTAGATTGGTTAAATTTTGTCGTTACTCCTAGCGCCAGAAATCGCATCCGGCAATGGTACAAAAAATCGCGACGAGAAGAAAATATTAGCCGAGGTCGTGATTTATTAGAGAAAGAATTGGGTAAAACTGGCTTCGATGCCCTGCTGAAATCAGAACGAATGCAATCGGTGGCTAAACAGTGCAATTATGTGGCAGTAGATGATTTATTGGCGGCCTTAGGTTACGGCGAAGTTACCCTAAAAAATGTGGTTAATCGTCTGCAAGAAACAGTTAAAAATCAACAGGAAATTTTAACGGTCAAAAATCCGCCCGATGTCCTGACTGATTCCCAATTGATTCTACCACCTTCTCCCGTTCAAAGGGCTTTACCTGCTAGTAAATCACCGATCGCCGGTGTGGAGGGATTAGTCTATCGTTTGGCCGGTTGTTGTTGTCCTTTACCCGGAGAAAATATTACCGGTATAGTTGCCCATGCGGGGGAAGGCATTGTTATTCACCGTCAGGGCTGCTCGAATGTGGAAAAAGCCGAAGCTGAACGCTTAATTCCTGTTAGTTGGAACCCTATAGATGACCAGGGACGTTATCAAACTTATCCGGTAAATATTCAGATTGAAGTGATCGATCGCGTCGGGGTTTTAAAAGATATTCTCTCTCGTTTAAGTGACCAAAATATTAACGTTCGCAATGCCGGAGTTAAGACTAATTTCGGTAAACCCGCTTTAATTTCCCTGAAAATTGAAGTAAAAGACCTGCAACAATTTGAACGCTGTGTTAGTCAAATTAAGCTGATGATCGATGTTTTAAACGTTCGTCGCATCAGTCAGGTAAAAAGCGATCGAGAGTAGGTTAAACCTAAAATTGCTGATCATATTCCCCAAACTCCAGAGCGCCTTAGCTTTGGAAGTGGGATGCTGACACTGACTAAAACCACGATGGCAATATCTGCACTTTTTGTCACCGAACAACGTAGGATCGATAATTAATCTGAGCGCAAAAATCCCTATGTTATTATCCCTACTGTCAGTTATCAGTTTTCTGATTAGTTTTCTGGTGGTTGCCCTGATTAAACAACGTTTTAGTCAACAATTGTTAGATATTCCCAATGAGCGTAGCAGCCATAGTCAACCCACACCTAGGGGGGGTGGACTCGGTTTTGTTGTCGCTTTTGCTCTGACCAGCGGCCTCAGTTATTTTCTCCTTCCTCCTTCCCTACCTCTCATTCCCCTGTGGTTGTCCCTGACTCCTTTAATTATTATCGGCCTTCTCGATGATCGTCGCAGTATTCCCTCTAGTATTCGCTATTTAGTGCAGTTATCCTCCGCTAGTGTTGCGGTCACTTTTTTCGGTGCTTTTCCCCAATCGTGGCTATTAGATTTGGGTTTTGGCGGCAAAGTTTTGGCTATTATTCTCACAATTATCGGCCTGACCGCGATCATTAATTTTTATAATTTTATGGATGGTCTCGATGGCTTGGTGGCTGGCTGTACGGCGGTACAATTAGGATTTCTCTCTCTCTATTTTCAGCAACCAATTTTATGGCTTTTAGTGGCAGCTTTAGGCGGTTTTCTCCTCTGGAATTGGTCGCCAGCAAAAATTTTTATGGGTGATGTGGGTAGCACCAGTTTAGGGGCAATTGTCGCTATGGTTTTACTTAACAACCAGGGCAATCAAAGTCAAGCTTGGTCAGCTTTAACTATCACTTTACCTCTGATTGGTGATGCTATTTATACCCTTATTTGTCGATTAATAAGAAAGGAAAATATCTTCCAAGCTCACCGCAGTCACCTTTATCAAAGATTACACAAATCTGGCTTGTCTCATCCACAAGTAGCAATTATTTATATCGGGGTAACTCTCCTGATTGCTATTAGTATTAACTACTTAAGAATCCTAGTAGCATGGCTGAGTTTACCTCTGATTCTAGGATTAATTGTTCTCGGAGAAATTTATCTGAACAGGAAAGTTAGCGAGCATAATTTATCAGTGATAAGAAAAGAATAAAATTTTTTTGCTATGGACTGAGGGGTTAGTCAAACCTAGAAAATGTTATGCTAAATCCTCTTGAAAAATTATAGGGATCGGGGGGTAAGGAGCAGAAGGAATTACTCAAATAGTTATTAGCGAAAGTCGTTGATTTCAGTCAAAAACTGATGGTTTTAATCTCTGGCAAAAACAGAGCTATTTACCTATTATCCCTACTAACCAAGAGAAAAGAAAAAATTAATATTTATCGGATCAGGTTAGCTGATATGATTAGGGAGATGACTATCATTTCAAGGTCAATGAGCGCAAGAACGTTATTCGATAAAGTCTGGGACGCACACACGGTTAAGATTCTTCCCAGTGGACAGACACAATTATTTATCGGACTGCATCTAGTGCATGAAGTCACCAGTCCGCAAGCTTTTTCGATGCTAAAAGAAAGGGGTTTAAAAGTATTATTTCCAGGACGGACTATTGCCACCGTCGATCACATCGTCCCCACCGAAAATCAGGCGCGTCCTTTCCTTGACGATTTGGCCGAGGAAATGATCCGGGCGATCGAAACTAATGTTCAAACCAATGATATTCCTTTCTACGGCATCGGTTCCGGCAATCAGGGCATAGTTCATGTGATCGCTCCCGAACAGGGTCTAACCCAACCCGGGATGACGATCGCCTGTGGTGACTCCCACACCTCCACCCACGGCGCTTTTGGGGCGATCGCTTTTGGTATCGGCACTTCCCAAGTGCGCGATGTTCTTGCTACCCAAACCCTATCCCTATCGAAATTAAAAGTGCGTCGAGTGGAGGTAAACGGCGATTTAAACCCCGGTGTCTATGCTAAAGATGTAATTCTCCATATTATCCGTCAATTGGGCGTTAAAGGCGGTGTTGGTTACGCCTATGAGTACGCTGGCAGTACAATTGAACGGATGTTCATGGAAGAAAGAATGACGATTTGTAACATGGCGATCGAAGGTGGGGCTCGATGTGGTTATATCAACCCCGATCAGATCACCTACGATTACCTCAAAGGTCGTGATTTTGCGCCTAAAGACTGGGAAAGTGCGGTTAATTGGTGGGAAAGCATTAAAAGCGATGCCGATGCGGTTTATGACGATGTGGTGGTCTTCGATGCCGGTGAAATCGAACCCACAGTTACTTGGGGGATTACTCCGGGCCAAGGAATCGGGGTTAACGAAGTCATTCCCACTCCCGAAAGTTTACCAGAAAGTGAAAGAGCGATCGCAGAGGAAGCCTATCAATACATGAAACTCACCCCCGGCACCCCAATTAAAGGCACAAAAATCGATGTCTGCTTCGTCGGTAGCTGTACTAACGGCCGGATCAGTGATCTGCGCGAAGCGGCCAAATTTGCCCAAGGTCATCGTGTTGCCCCCAATGTGAAAGCTTTTATCGTCCCCGGTTCCGAAAGAGTCAAAAAACAGGCGGAAGCGGAAGGATTAGACCAAATTTTCCTAGCATCGGGCTTTGAATGGCGCGAGGCGGGCTGTTCCATGTGTTTAGCCATGAATCCCGATAAATTGCAGGGAGATCAGATCAGCGCCTCCTCCTCCAATCGTAACTTTAAAGGTCGTCAAGGTTCCGCTTCCGGGCGTACTTTGTTGATGAGTCCGGCGATGGTGGTAGCGGCAGCGATTAAAGGGGAAGTCACCGATCCAAGGGAGTTGTTACAGCAGTGATCTCAATGGTGAGATAGGAGGCAGGAGGCAGGAGGCAGGAGATTATTTTTATTTATTCTCCCCACACCCCACTTCCCCACACCCCATACCCCACACCCCACACCCTTCTCCCTTCTATACATTGACATCCTCGCCGCCGTAAAACGGACGGCGATTCCTCACCACGCCACTTTTTTAGGGTGGTCGCGTCAACGGGGTTGACGCAGATAGCGAAAAACGCTTAATTGCTTAAGTAACCCCCTACTATCTGTTGTCAAGGTTCAGTTTTTAGCTTGGTTATCGCTTTTTCCATTGTAGCTTAAAGCCGTCCTAAAAGGACGGGGTTTTAACCCAAATTTTCGATAATTACTCGCAACCAGAAATACCTTGGTTTTCTATCATACTTTGTGCTTTTTGTCAAAAAAACTTTTTTTTTGCAATAAAACTACATAAAAAAAAGATCATCGTTGTGGGTGAAATTGACTGATTTAGCCGTTTTAATTAGGATCACCTTCTAGGTGTGGCAAGGGTTTCAACCATTGCTGCCCAAAAAAGCACAGAATAACCCACTATGAAATTCTATCAAATCGCTGTAACCATCATAACGTCGTTGTTAAATAAAAATCTTTCTCAATTAATTTTTAAGAATTTATAAATATTGCGGAATGTTAATTTAAATATTCTCAAGTTTTTGCAGTAAATCAATAATTTTTACTTATCTTTGTCGGAAAATAGAACTCCTGCAAAAATCCAACATCTACCATTGGGTTAAGAGTCAGTTATCAGTTATCAGTTCACTGAGAAAACACCCCACACCCCACTTCCCACTCTATTTTAATTTGACTGCCATAATTGCCAAGCTTTAACGAGATTTCCCCCCATCAAGGCAGCCACTGCATTTAAAGTCTTAATTTCCTCACTATCGGGATTTAATTGTCTAGCTTGATCTAAGACTTTTTGGGCTGCTTGCGGTTGCCAATCGTAGAGATAAATAAAACCTTGATAAGCATAATGATAGGGATTATGGGGGTCAATTTTAATCATTTCCTCGGTGGCTTTTATTGCCCCGGCCACATCCTGTTGTAGTACCTTAGAAATTGCTAATCCGTAAGCTAAAGATAATTTATCGGGGGGATTTTGTTGCTGTAAACGATAGGAAAAAGCCTTGTCTGATTGCAGCACATAATCCTGAATCGAATCGTATTGATTGATACGATTAGTTAACTCAAAAATTGGTTCAATACCCGTTAATCCTTGACCAATATTAGCAGACTTTAAGCGCAATTGGGTCACTAAATCTAATTCGGGCATTGCTAACTTGGAGACTTGAGGATCGATGGTAATTTGAGCATTAGTTTTAATCGGATAGGTTTCCCCGGTTTCCCGATTGAGATAGACAGCAGATAAGCGATAAACTCCGGGGGTTGCTGCCGACTGCATGGCGGTTTTTTCAGTGACTTCAAAACCCTTTTGTTGCTCTTCTGGACTTAATTTTTCTGCCATTAATTCCCCCATAGCAATACCATGATCGTGCATCCAATAATCCTTACCGTCCACTTCTTGCCAAGTTAAAATCACTATCCCTGACTTTAATTGTTGCCAGTCTCCTGCCCATTTGTAAACCACAGGAATGGGTTGATTAGGAGAAGCTTTTTCGGCAATGGCAATCTCTCTTAATTCCACCTGTTTTGGCGCAGTTTCAAGGGGTTTAACCGTGACGGAGGGGTCTATTTTACGGTGTAGGGAAAGGGTACTATCATCCGGTAGCTGCCAAGTTTTCTCCACTTGGAAATCTTGCCCGGTGGCGACTCGATTAACAATTTTTTTCTGGACATCGGGGACAGAACCCTGTTCACCAGTTTTAGTTAAAAACCAATCTAAAGAATTGACATCCTTTTCGATATCTTCTTCCCGAACTCCCACCTGTCTGCCGGCAACCTGTGAATTATGTTTACCACCGTAGAAAGAGAAAGTATGTTGATTTAATTCGGGGGTGGAAGGTAAAACCCCTAGGGTACTGCGAAGATAGGGAGAATCGGCTAGAATCTCTTTAACTACTTCTTCCTGTTGCCAGCCGGTTTTTAAATAGGGATGGTGTTGTAATTCGGGACTGAAAACGTTAGTAATTATATCTCCCCCCAAGGGGAATAAATTTAAGCTGGTGAGGATAGCGGCAATAGTTATCGTTCCCCAACGGATACTGGGGGCAAAACGACCGCGCCAAGATAATAAACCAACGGATAAAATTAAGGATAAAGTCGGTAAAAGCGGCAAGATATAACGAGCATCTTTATTGATATTGAGGGATGATAATAGGTATCCCCCCAGCAGAAAAACTCCTAACCAAATCCACACAGGACGATTAACCTTATCTTCGGTTTTTCTATGACGTAAGGAGATTAATAATCCCACCAGGGGAACTAATAACAACACCCAAGAAAGAAAATAGGGTAAAACTTGGGCGTAAAATGTCCATGCGTCTGGACTGGTAAGAGGGGGATCTCCCTCCAAAATCGCCGAATCTACCGTGGCACGTTTGCCCGCAGTTAACATTAATAACCAATTCGTCCGATACCAGGGAAAGATTAACAATGCTGCCGTCAAAAAACTGAGCATTAATTGCGCTAGATTGCCCCAACGTTTTCGCCGGAGATTTTCGCCCAATACCCACAAAATCGGTAAAAAGAGGAAAAATAGGGCGGTTTGTTTGACTAACATCCCTAAACCGAAAGAAATCCCGAAAGCGATCGCTTTTAGCCAGCCTTGACCACTAAATCGCCACCATGTCAAGCAGAAGTAAGAAAACGTTACAATTGCCGCTAAGGGAAAATCTAAGAGATATTCGAGGCGATAATAGTATAAACCCGGGAGAAATTGACAGATTAAGACCGCCCATAAAGCTACAGTCCCATTAAAGAGGATAATTCCCAATCCGTACACAGAAAAGAGCAGTAGGGCGCTATAGATAGCCATTACCCACATACCCGCGTCAAGACTAATACCAAAGAGATTAAAGAAGGGAATCGTTAAAAGATAGGTTAAAGGGGGAATTTTCGGGGACATTAGCCATAAACTGCGCCACCAATCCCCGTCAAACCAGCGCGGATTTTGGAAAGCTTGGGTATAGATAATCCCACCGTTGAGATAATCAGCCTGATCCCAAGCAGGAATGGTATGATCGAGACTAAACCAGAATCTATCGACTAATATCCCCAATATCCAAATAATAGTGACAATAATTAATCCCTGTCTCCCATCTAGCGATCGCTTCAAAATCACTTCTCCCTAGTGCAACTCTCAATTATTCTGCCACGCTCTCAAGTGACCCTGAAAAAATCGCCAGCGAGAAACACCAGATCGATCGGGTAAAATAAAGATTTAGTGAAAAATTGTAACAGGAACTTGACAAATGCGAGTGGTGATCGTTGGTGCAGGATTAGCGGGAATGGCAACAGCTATCGATCTGGTCGATGCGGGCTGTACAGTAGAAATCTTAGAATCTCGTCCCTTTGTCGGGGGAAAAGTCGGTAGTTGGGTAGATGCGGACGGTAATCACATCGAGATGGGCTTGCACGTCTTTTTTGGTTGTTACTATAATCTTTTTGAGTTAATGAAAAAAGTGGGCGCTTTTCAATCCCTACTGCTCAAAGAACACACCCACACTTTTATCAACGAAGGGGGAAAAATCGGCGAATTAGACTTCCGTTTCGCCGCAGGTGCGCCTTTTAACGGTTTAAAAGCCTTTTTTACCTCCTCCCAACTCTCAGCAGCCGATAAAATCTTTAATTCTCTGGCATTAGGTACAAGTCCCATCGTCCGCGGTCTGATAGACTTTCAAGGAGCGATGAAAACGATTCGGGATCTGGACTCGATTAGCTTTGCCGATTGGTTTCGTAGCCATGGCGGTAATGAAGGCAGTTTAAAAAAAATGTGGAATCCGATCGCCTATGCGTTAGGATTTATCGATACGGAAAATATCTCAGCCCGTTGTATGCTGACGATTTTCCAATTTTTTGCCGCTAAAACCGAAGCTTCCGTCCTGCGGATGTTGGAAGGTTCCCCCCACGAATACCTACATAAACCGATTATTAACTATCTGGAAGCCCGGGGCACCAAAATCTCTACCCGTCGTCAAGTGCGGGAAATTCTCTATTCTGGAGAGGGCGAAAATCTGCAAGTTAATGGCATGATCGTCGCTAACGGAGAAACCACAGAAACTATCACCGCAGATGCCTATGTTTGCGCTGGTGATGTCCCCGGTATTCAGCGTCTTATTCCCCAAGATTGGCGAAAAATGCCGATTTTTGACAATATTTTCCGACTAGAAGCCGTCCCCGTCGCCACGGTACAATTGCGTTTTGACGGTTGGGTGACGGAATTAAATGATGCCGAAAAACGGCGACAACTGCAAAAAGCGGTGGGAATTGACAATCTTTTGTACACCCACCAAGCGGATTTTTCCTGTTTTGCAGATCTTGCTCTCACCAGTCCTAGGGATTATTATCGCCCCGGAGAAGGTTCTTTATTACAGTTAGTTTTAACCCCCGGGGATCCTTTTATTAAAGCTAAAAATGAAGATATCGCCCAGCACGTTTTAGCGCAAGTCCATCAGTTATTTCCCTCCTCGCGGGAGTTAAATATGACTTGGTTTAGTGTGGTGAAATTAGCACAAAGTCTCTATCGGGAAGCACCGGGGATGGATGTCTATCGTCCCTCGCAAGCGACTCCTATTGCTAACTTTTTCCTTGCCGGTAGTTATACCCAACAGGATTACATTGATAGCATGGAAGGAGCCACTTTATCGGGTAAACAGGCAGCCAAAGCGATCTTACAACAGGCCGAGTGCTGGAAATCTTTAGCCACGGTTTGAGCAAACAGCCAGCAATCTCCTCTCTTGAGAAGGGATTGCCTCTCAGGGCAAGCTATACAAAAAAGACCGATCGAGCTAGACTCGTAAAAAGATAACTCCATCTAGAAAGCTTACCCTAGACTGGAAAGAACGTCGGAAAAATCTCGTCAGAAATAGGAGTCAATCGAGTTTATGCCAGAGCTTGCTGTACCATTAGAGCTTGATTTCACTAGCGAAACCTATAAATCAGCCTATAGTCGCATTAATGCCATCGTTATTGAAGGCGAATACGAGGCCAATAGCAATTATATTCAATTAGCAGACATCCTCGCCGATAACAAAGAAGAGTTACACCGTTTGGCAAAAATGGAAAACCGTCACATGAAAGGTTTTCAAGCTTGCGGCCAAAATTTGAAAATCACTCCTGATATGGATTATGCCAAAGAATTCTTTTCCTCTCTGCACAATAACTTCCAAATTGCCTACGCAGAAGGTAAAATCGTTACCTGTTTATTGATCCAATCTTTGATTATCGAAGCTTTTGCGATCGCTGCCTATAATATTTATATTCCTGTTGCTGATCCTTTTGCCCGTAAAATTACTGAAGGCGTAGTTAAAGACGAATATTTACATCTCAATTTTGGCGAAGAATGGCTAAAAGCGAACTTTGAAACCGCTAAAGAGGAATTAGAAGCCGCAAATCGCGCTAATCTGCCCATTGTCTGGAGAATGCTCAATCAAGTCGAGGATGATGCTCGCGTCCTCGGTATGGAAAAAGAGGCCCTCGTGGAAGACTTTATGATTAGCTACGGGGAAGCTTTAAGCAATATTGGTTTCAGCACCCGTGATATTATGCGAATGTCTGCCTACGGATTAACTGCCGTCTAAAGCTTGCGCGTCTAGATTTCTTTTTTTCGCCCTGCTGCCGCTCAACACAGAGCGGCACTTTTGTGTAATATATTTAAGAGTCTTAACGATTTCTTAGCAATATCCTAATTTTTATCTAGTGCCATCTAGTCTAACGAAAGAACAATCAATGTTTGGTCTTATAGGTCATCTTACCAGTTTAGAACACGCCCAATCGGTCGCCGACGATCTAGGTTATCCTGAATATGCTAACCAGGGATTAGATTTTTGGTGTGCTGCCCCCCCGCAAATTGTCGATGATTTTCATGTCACCAGCATCACGGGGCAAACCATCAGAGGTAAATATATCGAATCCTGTTTTTTACCGGAGATGTTGTCGAATCGTTGGGTAAAGTCTGCTATTCGTAAGGTGCTAAATGCCATGGCACTCGCTCAAAAAAGTGATATCAACATCACCGCACTCGGTGGTTTTTCTTCAATTATTTTCGAGGAATTTAATCTCAAAGATAATCGACAGGTGCGGAATATCGAGCTAGATTTTGGCCGTTTTACCACCGGTAATACCCACACCGCTTACGTCATCTGCACTCAGGTGGAAACCCTCGCTGAAAAAATGGGCATCGATTTAGCTCAATCTACCGTTGTGGTTTGCGGGGCAACCGGAGATATCGGCAGCGCCGTTTGTCGTTGGTTAAATGAAAAAACCGATACAAAAGAACTAATATGTGTGGCACGCAATCAAGAGCGTTTACAATCTCTGCAAGAGGAGTTAGGACGCGGTAAAATTCTTCCCCTAGAGGAGGCTTTACCCCTAGCTGATATCATTGTTTGGGTGGCTAGTCTGCCTAAAGGGGTGGAAATTGATCTAGATAAACTCAAGCGCCCCTGCATTATTATTGATGGTGGTTATCCGAAAAATTTAGGCATGGTATTAAATGCCCCCGATATTTCGGTGATTAAGGGCGGCATTGTCGAGCATTCCCTCGATATTGACTGGAAAATTATGAAAATCGTTAATATGGATATTCCCTCTCGTCAAATGTTTGCCTGTTTTGCTGAGGCGATTTTATTAGAGTTGGAGGGTTGGCAAACTAATTTTTCCTGGGGACGCAATCAAATTACCGTCCCTAAAATGGAACAAATCGGCGCAGCTTCCCGCAAACACGGTTTTCAACCTTTGTTATTTTAACTAATATCCCCAACCCCCCACCGACCACGGAATTAGAAGTTTCAGGCGACAAATAATTAGGAGTGAGCGCTTGACTTTGGCGGCGGCTTGGGTTATGATTGTCTTATAATGGGATGGTCGTGTTAAAATTTAAACACTTAGATTACCATTATGAATAAACTCTTTTAAAAATATTATCCCAAAATCTGCCGACAAAAGCAAGCAAAATTTTGCCATCAATTGTTAAGTTTTGTTAAGAAAAATAACAATAGTGGCAAGAGATAGGACTCCCTTCGCTGATCAGAGGGATTTTGGGGGAATTATAGAGATGTGGGCCTGATTTTTAGCTTTCTAGCAAAGACGACAAAACCACTAAACTCTATGAAAACTTGGTTAGAAGAACGCGGTATTTTACCCGCTTACGGTGGTGGGGTAATCATTGGCATTACCCTCTGTTTTTTCGGAGCTGCGACCAATACCATGGCGGGATGGTTGTATGCTATCTGTGGCACGACGAGCGCTGTTTTAATTTTATCGATAATTTTACCCCGTCGTTCCCTTCTTCCCCTGAAAGTGCGTCGTCTTGCCATTGTACCCGTGAGTGCGGGAGACGATCTTAGTATTAGCCTAGAGATAGAAAATACGAGCAATCAGCCGATAAATCTGTTAGAAGTGACAGATATCCTGCCTATAGTTCTCGTTCAGCCAAAAATAAACCCAATAGAAGCGATTGCCTCCAAAAGTTGCCATCGTTGGACTTATTATTTACCCACCAGCAAACGGGGTGTTTATCAATGGCAAGAAGTACAATTAAGAACAGCAGCCCCTCTCGGTTTATTTTGGTGTCGTCGTTGTCATCAAGCAGCGGCTAAAGCTTTAGTTTATCCCCAAATTTTACCCTTACAACAATGTCCCCTGATCGATTCCCTCGGTCAAGAGATGGAACAAAAATTAGAAAATAATCGCTATTATCAAAGGGCTAGTCAAGGACTTACCCGTAACCTGAGACAATATCGCTACGGTGATTCTACCCGTTTAATTCACTGGAAAACTAGTGCCCGTTTGGGAGAATTTCAAATTCGGGAATTAGAAGTGTTAACGGGAGGACAGGAAGTGATTATCTGTCTCGATACCCTCTGTGATTGGCAAGAAGACAGTTTTGAACGGGCGATTATTGCCGCTGCTTCCCTCTATTTTTATGCCCATCGTCGGCAATTAAATGTGAAACTCTGGACGGGTGAAACGGGTTTAATTCAGGGGGAGAGGATCATTTTAGAAACTTTAGCCGGTATAGAGGCAAAAGCTAGTCAAAAAAATGCTAATCTGCCTAATTTACCTGTAATTTGGTTGACAAGTAACTTCAATTCCATCGAACAACTCACCCCCGGCAGCCGTTGGTTATTTTTCCTCGCTGCCGATTCTAGGGAGAGTCCTTCACTCTTAATCCGACAGTTTAGCGGATTGGCGATCGAACCGGAAACTTCTCTACAACAACAATTGCAAAAACCCCCTCGTTGAGGAAATTTCCGTTCACAGTCTAGATTGAGAGGAGATTCTCCGGAAAAAAATGCCCGTATCCCCGAAAAAGATGTTATGATAAAAAAGACTCGGACTCATGCGATCGCAACGCCTTAACCTTGTCAGGACCGGAAGGTAGCAGCAATACGGGATGCTTGTGACTGGCGTGATCTCCGGGTCTTTTTGTTGCCTGTGACGGTCGCTGTTGTGAACGCTTTCAAAACTTTTCGATCGCTTACTGCCGAGACTCGTCGTCAACTACTCTTCCTCTTCGTCACGGCGCTGTTTTTCTGGACAAGTATCACCACTCTTGTCCCCACTCTCCCCACCTATATTGACTCCCTAGGCGGTAGCAAACAAGATATCGGTTTTGTCATGGGGGCCTTTGCTATCGGTTTGATTTTATCGCGCAGTTGGTTAGGCAATCTAGTTGATCGCCGCAGTCGCAAATTAGTGGTTTTATTTGGAACTATTGTCGCCGCTACCGCACCCCTCGGTTATCTATTTTTTCGCGATCTTTCCTCTTTATTCGCCGTCCGCGCCTACCATGGTCTCAGTATCGCCGCTTTTACCACCGGTTACAGTACCCTAGTGGTGGATTTTTCCCCCGTTCGTCAACGGGGAGAGATAATTGGTTATATGAGCTTAACTGCACCCATAGGCATGGGAATCGGTCCAGCTTTAGGCAGTTATCTCTACGAATCGATCGGTTATAACGGTTTATTTCTAGTTTCCGCCGCTTCAGGAGCGATCGCCTTTCTCTTGGGTTTCTCCATTCAAGAACCGGACTTCAAGAAAAAATTAGCCCAAATGAAGGCAGAAAATCAGACAATTGAGCGCAGTTTTTGGGCATTATGTCAAGAGCGGGCTTTTTTAGTCCCTACCTTAGTTTTTCTATTGGTCGGTACTTTATTCGGCGGTTTAGTCGCTTTTTTACCCCTGTTTCTCCTCGAAAATCAGATACCTTTCAGTGCCGGTCTATTCTACAGTTATGCGGCACTATCGGGCGTAATCGGACGGATTTTGTCGGGAGGAGCCAGTGATCGCTATGGACGGGGTTTATTCATCACTATTAGCGTTTTTTGCTATGGTTTATCCATGTTGGTTCTATCTTCTGCCCGATCTTCCTCCGCTTTAATTTTAGCCGCTATCCTCGAAGGTACGGGAGGGGGGATTTTATTCCCTATGTTACTGGCTTTAATCTCCGATCGCTCTGGGCCCCAAGAACGCGGCCGGGCCTATTCTATCTGTATCGGCGGTTTTGATGTGGGAACAGCCTTAGCCGGTCCAATTCTGGGGGTTTTAGCAATTTCCTACGAAACTATGTTTAGTTTATCGTCAGGATTAGCTGTTATCGCTCTCTTTCTCTTTTTTACTCTCTCTAACCCCACTATATTCCATTCTTTTCTCTTCGCTTTCGGTTTAGAAAAAGATCGTTATGCTCTGCGCGGACAATTACAATAAAGCTTACTGAAAAAGTTTTCCTAGGGCAGGGTTATTTAATAAGTTTGAGCTTGAAAATTATCGGGAATATCTAATTCAAATACTTGGTCATGAATCCGAGCCACATAAAGCCCTTCTTGCAGAATTTTTTCCCGTAATTCCGGGGATAAATCAACGGCTGCTAATATGCCATAGAGTTTTTTATCTTTGTGTTCAGGAAAAAAGCGGCGAAACCGTGGCAAAATACTTTTTAATTGAGTAATATCTTCCTGTCTAGCATGACTTTTAACCTCAACGATATAAGCGGTATTTAGCTCACCATTGGTATAGGCAAGAACATCAATTTCTAGGTGTTGTCCTTCTTTACTGACTCGGACACTGGGACTGATAACTTCCATGCCAAATTGTTGTCTGAGAATGGTTTCCATTGAAGGAAGGGCAAGTCCTTCGGTAAAGCTGCCGAATTTGGCACCAAGTCCCCCAATTTGTTTGCCCAGTTCTTTGAGTTGTTTGTCAGTTTTCTTCTGTTGTTGGGCGTTTTCCTTCTGTTGTTGACTAACTTCCTTTAATAGTAGTTCAGTCTCCTTCTGTTGTTGGGCGTTTTCCTTGAGTTGTCGGTCAGTTTCTTTTTGAGCGGCAGTTAATTCGGCTAAGAGTCGCCATACATCTTCGGATGTGGTTGCCATAAATAATTTTTTCCTTCTGATCTGGTCTATTGCTATTTTAGTCAATCGCGCCGATACTTCCTAATTTTTAGCCTTCAATGCTCTCTTTTTTGTCAAGTACATATTATACCATTTTAGATGAGCTTACCCTAGCAACCTTAAGCGAACACTACCGTGCGATTAGCGTAAACCAAAACGCGATTTTGCAAGTGTAAACGTACCGCTCGCGCTAACACCACCCTTTCTAAATCCTTACCTTGACGAATTAAATCTCCTACGGTATCGCGATGGCTAACTCTGACCACATCCTGCTCGATAATTGGCCCCTGATCGAGATCGGCAGTGATATAATGGGCGGTGGCTCCAATAATTTTTACCCCTCGATCGTAGGCCCGTTGATAGGGATTAGCTCCGGCAAAAGCCGGTAAAAAAGAATGATGAATATTGATAATATTGGGGAAAAAGTTAATAAAATCTGGAGTGAGAACCTGCATATATTTAGCTAAAATCACTAAATCTATCCGGTATTCCCGCAGTAACTCTAATTGTCTGGCTTCCTGTTCAATCTTGGTTTCGGCGGTGATGGGAATATGATAAAACTCAATACCGAATTGATTGGCAACTGAGTGTAATTCTGGATGATTGCTAATAATTAAAGTAATTTCTGCCCTAATTTCTCCCCCGTGTTGTCGCCATAATAAATCGAGGAGACAATGATCCTGTTTTGTCACCCAAATAGCTAGACGCGGGACAGTATCGGAAAAATGTAAGGACCAACTAGCCTGCAAAGGTTTGGCAATAGCGGCGAAAGCTGGTTCGATCATCGCACGGGACAAATTAAACCCCTCTAATTGCCATTCTATCCGCATCAGAAACAATCCCGCCGAAAAATCCGTGTGTTGGTCAGCGTGGATAATATTGCCGCCATTAGCGTAGATAAAATTAGCGATTTTCGCCACCAGACCAATCTGGTCGGGACAAGAAATTAACAAGGTTGCAGTGGTACCAGTCATAAATTATCGGTGGCAAGAATTGACTTTTTCTATCCCCTAATTGATTACAATTTCAGGCACTTCTTCCCTTTGATGCACAAAAAAGAGCATTTGTCAATAGCGATCGCTAATTAAATTGCCAGTTAAACTGATAGGCTATTCCCTTGCTTGACAGTGGCAAAATGCCGCTCGATCAGGGAGGGGACATCTTGGGGAGCTACCTGATTATAATGCTTTTTATCGGGCATAACCACCAGATTCGGCCCTTTTTTGCACTGTTTTAAACAGCCGGTTAATTTAATATTCACCGCTTCTCCCAGTCCTTTTTCCTCTAAATCACTCTCTAACCTTTGGCAGACTCTCGCACCGCCATTTTTCCAACAATCGGACTTCTGACAGATTAAGACGGTGGCTTTTTTCGCTTTTGCCGGGGCTACTTCTGGGGTTTTTTCGCCGGATAAATGCTCGATCCCTAGTACCCTAAGTTTTAATTTTCCCGTCTTTGAACAAAGACTACTTTCTCCCGTCACTTTTAGCCATGAGTGGAGAGCAATATTGAGAGGTATGTGGTCTCGCAGTGTTTTTTCGGGCTTAAACCAATATTCTCGTTTATCAACACTGATTCTCAGGTATTTTACCTTATATCCGTCCTTGAGGACAAAACCGAGGAATTGACCGACCACTTGAAAGGGAACCATGGTAGTTGTAGATTTTGACATACTTTCTCACTTTTTACGCTCAGATTGCTAATTTTTCTCAAGGATTAGGCCTGCCAACAGGGTTCCAGCCAACCGATTAAAGAGCCTCGGCAAGTCTCTAGCTGCCGCAGGACAGTCCACAGCTGTAAAAGTTGAGCGGGTCCATCGATGCGAACCTGCAAAAGCTGATAGAACAAGCATTTACATTCAATGTCCAGGAGCTGCAGCCAGTGGTAAACCTGCCAGCGATCCCAAGCACTAAGATTGAAGATTTTCTCAGCTTCCGATGGCAATTTGTCTATACTCATGGGGCTTTTAATTGAGAAATATTATTAATATAACTCTAGGCTGATGTTCTCAGTATAGCCGACAACTGCAAATAATTATCAATAACCTGAAGAAAAAAAGTTACTCGGTAGCGACGATCGGCTAAAATCTTGCTTGTCCGCTTTGCCGATCCCGGAATCGCTACCGCCTAGAATTGTCAAAGAGATAAAAATGGAGATAACAAGATTTATTGACGAAAATTATGGATAAAAAAGCTCAAAAAACCGATAATTCAGCAATTCTCTATTTTGATGGTGGTTCTCGCGGCAATCCGGGGAGAGCAGCCGGTGCAGCGGTAATAGTTTTAGCCGAGGGTAATTCCTTGACCACGACTAGATATATGGAGAGAGCCACTAATAACGAGGCCGAATACACGGGATTGATTATTGGATTGGAAAAAGCCCAAGAATTAGGCTTAAAAAGCCTAGAAATTCGCGGAGACAGTCAATTAGTCATCAATCAAGTTAAGGGAGACTGGAAGGTAAAAAGCGATAGTTTACGTCCCTTTTATCAGCGTGCTTGTCAATTAGTTGCCCGATTCGATCGCATTAGCTGGCGCTGGATTGAACGAGCTAAAAATAGTTTGGCTGACGCTGCTGCCAATCATTGTATGGATGCGGCGAAAAAATCGCCAGAAAAACTAAAGGAAGGCGAAACTAATCTCGATATTCTGCTCCAATCCCTGAAACCAGTCCTAAATACCGAAGAATTCGTTTTTTCTTCCCTAACAGCAACAGGACTAGAACAGCTACAATTAACCCCTATCTGCCAATTTCAGGAAGAAGAAGGCCTAACGGTGATTATTCCCCGTCAGCAAGCCGATCGCACGGGCTTACAGTACAAATATATTTATAGACAAATTACTCTTTCTGTGCATTCCAGTTTAGCAGCGGTGGGATTTTTAGCGGCAATTAGCGAGAAACTGGCCGAAGCGGCAATTAGCGTCAATGTCATTTCCGGTTATTATCACGATCATTTATTTATCCCTAGGGATAGGGTGACAGAAGCGATGGCTATTCTCGAAGAAATTAGCCGCTCATAATAGAAGTCAGTTATCAGTTATCAGTTATCAGTTATCAGTCATAATTCATAATTCATAAGTGGGTGGGTGGAATTAAATATAAGATGAACGTAGGTTGGGTTGAAGCATGAAACCCAACGCCCGCTCATGTTACGCTACCGCTAACCCATCCTACAAATAATTGTGCATCCCTACTTAATTCTTAACGGAGGCAGGAGGCAGGAGGCCGTTTTTGTAACGGGGATTTATGCCCCGCTCCAAAAACTTTTCGCCTTAAGGCGAGGTTTTAGACCCGATTTTTTCGATAATTCATAATTCATAATTACCTTGCTGCGAGCGGATGATATCGATGGTACTTTTCAGCACACTAGCAATGGGAACTGCTATCAATAAACCGAGAATTCCTGCCACTTTGCCCCCGATAAAAAGAGATAAAATAATCCAGACGGGATTAAGTCCGATCATACCTCCCATTAACCGCGGGGCGATGACATTATCATTAATTTGACCGACAATAATGGTCAGGGTCAAAACTTTTAACCCTAACCAAAAATCTTGAAACATCAGTAGGGTACTAATGCCAATAATGGTAAAGGCACTGGCAAAAGGAATTAATGTAGTTAGACCGATCGCCACCCCGAATAATAGGGCATAATCGACCTTGAGAATCACAAAAACAAAAATTTGAGCAAGGCTGAGAATTCCCGCTAAAATGGTTTGACCGGCAAAATAGGTTTCAAAAGTTTGACGAATAATCGTTCTTAATTTGAGATTCCAGGGGGACGGAATCCAGCTAAAAATTCCCTCCCAAATTTGTTCGCCATAGAGAACAAGAAAGACAGTTAGAACCAGAACAAATAGAATGTTTAAGATACTGTTGATAGTTCCCAGCACAAAGCTCAGTAATTGAGTGCTAAGAGTTTGTAAAACATTGGTTAGTCGTTCCGATAACTGGGTTATTGATTGCTCGATATAAATCGCATATTTCTGAGTTTTATCCCACTTTTCTAAATTTTGTATCTGTTCGGTTCCCGACTCGATCCACTGGGGCAAACTATTGATTAAACTGCTTAATTGTTCGACAATCTGGGGAACTAAAATTAAACCTAAAACAATCAAAATTAATAGGGCAATTAAAAAGACAATAGCGATCGAACCACTACGATTAACCCCGCGTCTTTGCAGCAGTTTGATGGGAACATCTAAGACAAAAGCTAGTAAACTAGCAGTGACAAAAATACTGACTAAGGGTTCTAGGTAGCTAAATAATTGGAATAATAACCAACCATTGAGAAATAAGAGCGGAAAAACTAGACTTAGCCGCAACCAACGAGGTAGTTGCTTAAAAAGCTCTATCATATAATTAATTTTTTTCTGAGAGAGTATCGAGGTAAAAAGAGACTTTTCTAACCAGAAATCCTCTTTCAATCTAGCATCTCCTCGTTACTTTTCTGGTCCAAGCAACCCTGAAACTCTTATCCTAACCTTATGGAGCTAAGCGGATTCGAACCGCTGACCCCCTCAATGCCATTGAGGTGCTCTACCAACTGAGCTATAGCCCCGCGAAGACCATTTTTGAATATAGCTTAAATAGAATTATTTTGTCAAGGGGTGACGAGAAAAAAATTTGTCACTCCCAATGCGATCGCTGATAAGATAATGGTGAAACAATCGCCCCCCATTTAGACAGGAGCCGGAATTTGGGTTAAATAGGTTAAACAGTGACCCATGAGGAAATAAACTACTAACATAGCCGCTGCCGCTGCTGCCACCAAGGTTCCCGCCAGCATCAAGGAAAACTCTTGCTTGTTGAACGCTTGCTGCATCAGATGCAATGACCAAGCCACAAGACCGAGGTCAAAGATGAGAATCGGAACTAACATATTTTAAATTTTGTTAACTTTCATCTATTCTAATACATAATTTTCTCCAGGGATAATCGGACTGAAGTTAAAAACAGGGATTTTTTGCCGGTTTCTCGAGCGGGGCTGTCAGCCGTCGGCCGTTAGCTTTCGGTAATAAACTGCCCGGGAATTTAAATTGCTTGTTGAGATTAGGCAAGAGGCAAGCGGCAAGAGGCAACAGTAAGGGGTTAAAATGTGTCTTAGCTTAGGTCTAAACCTTGCTCTTCTTGGGTTGCAGCCTGAAGAAATCCTTTTCCAGGAAAACCGACTCAATCACTAGATTAAGTTTTGCTAATCTTGCCCTCATTTTCGGGCTAACGCACGGGTACTTGTTGATTTTGCAGATAATTTTTGACCTCAGCGATGGTTAATTGACCATAATGGAGCAAAGAAGCCAATAAAGCCGCTTCTGCCCGCCCTTCCGTCAATGCTTCGTAGATATGCTGACAATTACCCGCTCCTCCCGAAGCAATCACAGGAATCTCCACCCTTTCAGCGATCGCTTTTGTCAAGGCCAGATCGTAACCCGCTTGCGTGCCGTCAGCATCCATACTGGTAACTAACAACTCACCCGCCCCGCGTTTTTCCACTTCTTGGGCCCATAATAAAGCATCAATACCCGTATTTTCGCGTCCACCCCGAACATAAACCTCCCAACCGGGGTTATGCCCATCCTTACGTCGTCTAGCATCGATCGCCACCACAATACACTGTTTACCAAAGCGATCGCTGGCTCGATCGAGCAATTCCGGCTCGCGCACGGCAGCCGAGTTAATGCTGACTTTATCGGCCCCGGCTCTTAACAAATTTTTAATATTTTCTAAGGATTGGATACCGCCACCCACTGTCAGAGGAATAAAAACCTGTTCCGCCGTACGATAGACTACATCAATAATCGTGTCGCGATCTTCATGGGTAGCAGTAATATCAAGAAAAACCAACTCATCGGCCCCTGCCTGATTATACAAGCGAGCTAACTCCACGGGGTCGCCAGCATCCTGAAGATTGACAAAATTAACCCCTTTAACCACCCGACCTTTATTGACATCCAAACAAGGCAAAATCCGCTTCGCTAACATATCCTAGACTCTTGATTGTAACAATGGCCATCAAACGATCGCACAATTCCCCTCCGGCTGCCGAGGAAAATCTGCTCACTCCCAATCCCACTATAGAAGAAACGGAAAAAGCAGCAGCGCAGATTCGTCCCCAATCCCTAGAGGATTATATCGGTCAACAGGACTTAAAGGCTAATCTAAAAGTCACCATCGCCGCAGCCAAAGCTAGACAAGAAGCGATCGATCATTTGCTATTCTACGGACCGCCGGGGTTAGGAAAAACCACCATGGCTTTAATTTTAGCGGCTGAGATGGGAGTAAATTGCCGCATTACCGCCGCCCCCGCTTTAGAGCGTCCCCGGGACATTACCGGCATCCTGATCAATCTTCAACCCCGGGATATTCTTTTTATCGACGAAATTCATCGACTGAATCGGGTGACGGAGGAGTTATTATACCCAGCGATGGAGGATTATCGGCTGGATGTGACGATTGGCAAGGGTCAAGCGGCGAAAATTCGCAGTATTTCTTTACCTCCCTTTACTTTAATCGGTGCTACTACCAAAGTTGGCTCTTTAACTTCCCCTTTACGCGATCGGTTTGGCCTGATTCAACGTCTGCGTTTCTATACAATCGAGGAATTGACGGCAATTATTCTCAGAAGTGCCACTATTTTTAATATTCCCATTACTGAAGCGGGTGCGATCGAAATTGCCCGTCGCAGTCGGGGAACTCCACGCATTGCCAATCGTTTATTAAAACGAGTACGCGACTATGTACAGGTGAAGGGAGAAACGGTGATTACTCCCCAGTTAGCTGATCAGGGATTAAATGAATTAAATGTGGATTCTATGGGTTTAGATTGGACCGATCGATTAGTATTAAAGACGATGATCCAACAGTTTCAAGGTAAACCCGTGGGATTGGAAGCGGTAGCGGCAGCCACGGGAGAAGATGCCAAGACGATCGAGGAGGTGTATGAGCCTTATTTATTACAAATAGGTTATCTTAATCGTACTCCCCGGGGTCGCGTAGTCACGGCAGCCGCCTACGAACATTTAGGCCTACTGGCGAAATCGCCGAAAAATAAGGATCGGAGTTTACCTTTGTTTGAGTTGTAGTTTTCTAGATAGGGCTGGCTGAATAAATCTGAAAACCTTGTTGGATTAAGACTTTTTCCGGGGGAAAATTCACACCCCACACCCCACACCCCACACCCCACACCCTAAAACCCTAAAACCCTAATGGCTCTTCTGGTTTCTGTGTGGAAACGAGGTCTATACTGATAGAATATCCGCAAAATAGTCCTAAAAGTCTTGTCCAATAAGCACTTCAGGATTCCATAAGCAAAAATTATCAATTAGGGTTTGCAGCAAAAAGTGTATTGGTGGGGTTAGGAGTCGGTCGTCGGTCGTCAGGAGTCAGTAGCCGGTCGTTTCAGGCTTTGTTGCCCTTGGTTTTTGTACCAGTTTGTGTACTACGAGAAGAATAATGCAAGGTTTTTGAATGTCCCAATCCTATTTTCGCAGCATGAACATCGGATTTTAACAGGTCAAAGCTAAATTTTAAAAGGGTTTTACCATTATTCAGCAGACCCTAATTACCTGGGTTTTAGCTTATTGGTGTCTTTAAATACTTCCTTAACCGCGTCAAATCACACAAGTCTTTATATAAAGGTCGTATCATCATGATCGTAGTAAGTTACATTGTTGACATTGCTTGCCGCTTCTCATCTACACTGTATTGGGATTGGTCAAAGCTAATTGCACAATAGTGATCTTTTATAGTCAATATTTTTTAAGTCTGTTAGCGCCCTATGTCTGTCCTAAATAAAGAAAATCTTAAACTGGAAACTCTTACCCTGTTTCAAAAATACCAAAAAACGGGAGATAATAAGTTACGGGATCAAATTATGGAGTTAAACCTAGGATTAGTCAGAAGGGAAGCTCATCATTGGGTTAATCAATGTCATGAAAATTACGAAGATTTAGTGCAGGTTGGCTGTATGGGACTAATTCGGGCGATCGAGCGTTTTGACAGCAGCAAAGGTCATGCTTTTAGCTCCTTCGCTATTCCCTATATTCGCGGCGAAATTCAACACCATCTGCGCGATAAAGGTTATACAGTTCGTATTCCTCGTCGTTGGTTAGATTTAGGCAGACAAGCGACAAATGTGCGTCGGGATTTCCAGGCCCTCTACAATCGTCAACCCAATGATACGGAAATCTCCCTCGCTTTAAATATTTCGAGCGAAGAATGGCAAGAGGTAAAACTGGCTTTCCAAAACCGTGAACCCCTCAGTCTCGATGTGACGGTTAATAACGATGAAGATAATCATACTTGTTTAAAAGACCTCGTTCCCGATCCCCGTTATCGCAGCTTTCAACTTTGTCAAGAGGATCGCATTCGTGTACAACAAGCTCTCGCTCAATTAGAAGAGAAAACCCGTCATATTCTCGAATTTGTCTTCCTTAAAGATCTTACTCAACGGGAAACCGCCGAACAATTAGGCATTAGTGTTGTTACCGTCTCCCGTCGGGTGAAAAAGGGTTTAGAAATGCTCAAGGAAACTATGGTCCAGGAAGCATTTTAGCAAAATTATCGGTTCTCATCAGTAGTCGTGCAAAATTAATTTCCTGGTTGAGACTCCCAGACAGGAGACTCCGAGACAGCTATCAGGGATCGGATTTGGGTTTTCATGCCAAATCCGTTTTTAATAGCATCATTAACTCCCAATCCAACTTTAAAAACTCGGTTATGGATTGTTTCTCCCCGCTCCCCGCAACGCCGATAATACCATACCTCGACTCTAGCCAGAACTGTCCGTGCGGCTCTGAAATACTCCCAGCTTATCTTTGCCCAAATAGCAAGTAATTTAAAACCCCAGCTAAATATTCATACTGCTCGATCGAATTATAGTAGTGAGCAGAAATCCTCACAATTAATGATGCTTCTCCCCAAGGAATTATCGGCACTTCAATCTGATATTTTTCCCACAGTTGTCTAGATAAATCTTCTGCTGCCCAAGCATAACTAGGAATTAGAATTGAAGACATCGATCCGATCATTGATTCTGGACAGGGATAATTGACCTCTAAGGCACAACAAAGCAAATTTCTGGCTTTTAAAACCAAATTACGATTCCTCACCATCAGACCCAGTAAACCATCAATAGAGAGAGAATTTAAAAACTCGATCGCTTTTGGCACTGATAAATAAGCACTGGGATCATCGGTTCCCATCCAAGCAAATTCTAACTGAAAACGGGAGCGATCTTGTCGAGGAGAATTCGCTCCATGGCTAATAGTTAAAGGTCGAATTATTGCCTGTTTATCCCCGCGCACATAGAGAAAAGCAGCCCCCTTGGGACTACATAACCACTTATGACAATTAGCAGTATAATAGGTGGGATTAATTGCCCCGATATTAAGGGGTAAAAAACCTAAAGCATGAGCGCCATCGATGAGAGTATCAATACCCCGATTATTTAATTCTTGCACAATTTCTGCGATTGGCCAAATTAAGGCCGTGGGACTGGTGACATGATCTAAAACTACTAATTTTGTCCGGGGAGAAACTGATGCTAAAATTGCTTGACTAATTTCTAAAGGAGACTGCACGGGAAAGGGAATTTTAGCGATAATTACCTTTAAACCCCATCTTTTAGCTATATGTTTAACTGCATTAGCACAAGCATTATAGGTCTGATCGGTGATCAGAATTTCCTCATTTTCCTGAAAAGTTAAGGAATTTAATACCGCATTCACTGCTGTGGTTGCATTGGGAACAAAGACTAAATCATCGCTATTTACGCTGACTAAATCCGCTAATTTTTGCCTAGCAATATCTAATAAACCCTCTAATTCTCTCCCCAAAAATGCTAAAGGTTGCCTTTCCATTCGTTCCCGCAATTGTTGCTGATAATCCAAGACTATTCTAGGGGTTGCACCATAGGAACCATGGTTGAGAAAATAAATATTATCGGGAATTAACCAAGAATTTTTAGACATATTGAATTAATTTCAAATTATTCAGAACTAGAAAAAATAGCTGAAAAATTGCCTATTGTATTCAGCTTCTGACTAGCTAGTATATTTATGACAACCACCCATTTTAGATTAATCTCCCATGGGTTGAAAACGATGGATAATTTCAGTGACAAAAGTTTCTCCATCTATGAGAGGATGATTTTCTGATGCAAAGATAGCTTTATCTATTTTTTGCCGAATATCTTCTCTCCATTCTGCATCAGTTATTTGTTCGTATTCATCTTCGGGAGATTGATATTTTCCCGTTTTCACTTTCCGTTGAATTAGATGCTCTTGTTGTCGGGTAAGATGTACGTTCATAGGTATTATGATCATCTACTGAGAAAATCAACTTTATCTTAATTTTCAGCTAAATATCGACAAAAAAAGCTCTCCCAGAAAAAGGAGAGAGGAGAGAACGAGTTAGAAAAAATTATTAATGTAACCATCCTTTCAGACGACGCGCAACTTGAGGACGACGTAATTTTCGCATTGCTTTAGTTTGAATTTGACGTACTCGTTCGCGAGATAAATTGAACATTCCCCCCACTTCCTCTAGGGTATAGGGTTGACTGGTAGCTAAACCATAACGTAGAGAGATAACATCTTTTTCCCGTTCCGTGAGAACATCACTTAAAACTGCGAAAATTTCCTGACGCATCATCATCTCATTCATTTTATCTTCGGGAAGTTGTAGATCATCATCTTCCAACAGATCCACTAATTCCGTATCTTCTCCTTTCCCTACACGATGATTTAAAGAGAGAGATTGACGACGCAATTGTAATAATTGCCGCAATTGTTCAGGAGTCATTTCTAACGCTTCTGCGAGTTCCCGTTCATTGGGATTGCGCTGTAAATCTTGCTTGAGAATGCGCTGCGCTTTTTTGAGTTTATTGAGTTTTTCGACAATGTGAATCGGTAAACGAATCGTGCGCGCATCGTTAGCAATGGTGCGGGTGATTGCTTGTCGAATCCACCAATAAGCATAGGTAGAGAATTTATAACCTTTATTGGGATCGAATTTTTCGGCCGCACGGTTGAGTCCGATCGCACCTTCTTGAATTAAATCTAAGAAAGGAACTCCGCGATTTAAATAGCGTTTAGCGATAGAAACCACCAAGCGCAAATTAGAACGAATCATTTTCCGTTTAGCTGCTCTTCCCCGATAAAGACGGTTTTCCAGTTGACGTTCATTATCTAATTGTAAAGCACTTGCCCATTCCGTTTTCGTCGGGGGACGATGTAAATTTTCTTGCAGTTTTTGGCGCACTTCTTCCGCTTCCATGAGAAACTTAACCGAGTGGGCTAATTCAATTTCTTCTTCCGCATTAAGCAGGGGATAACGGGCCATTTCTTTAAAAAATGCCCCAACAGTATCTTCATTGTTACCTTGAGCGTATCCTGTTCCACTACCCCCACGAGTGGTTTTTAGGGTTTCCGGTAAAGGTTCAGTCAGATCTTCGTCAGTTCTTTCATTAAAATCCACACTGTCTAGTTCTAAAGGACTTGTCTCCAGGGCAATGATTTGATTAAAATTATCATCAGAGGCTAGTTTAGAGATTTTCATAAGCAGTTATGGATGGAGTGGGATTATAATAGCGGGGAAAAACTCAGTTTCTCCCAATGGGCTGATTGTTACATTGAATTTTCGGGGAGCAGATTTTTTAAACGTTTTCTTAATTAATGGCGGCCATTTCTGGGATATAATTGTGCGATTCTGTGTCGATGGTTACAAATCGCCGAACCAGACAATAAGATTTTCTGGTGAATGGGAGGAACTTTTTGTGTTTCTACTCATACACTCTAACTAAGGTTTTCGGTATTTGACTAGGTAAAGATCACGCTTCTTAACAATCAAGATAGCAGTCAGCTTTTTATGACTATTCTTCGCTTTTCCTATTGAGAACTATTCTCAACTTTCCCCTAACTATGCTTCGATTTAATAGCTAATAGCCAATAATTATCATTTGGGGAGACTGCAAGAGCTAAAAATGCAAATTTGTGGGCAAAAAAGCAATATTTAAACTGTTTTTAGAGAAAATTAACTGGTTTTATTCCCCTCAAGCTTTAAACTATAATTTAAATACCCCTAACCCCCAACCCCTCACTGATCACTGATAACCATGCTCGATCGCCATGCTACCCTAACTGTAGCGGAACCTCGCACACCCTACCAATTAACCACCACCCCGCAACTGTGGTTAGAGGTTTTGGTCGATCGTCCTTATCCTAGAGATAGTCAAGAGGATGAGCAAATATTAACCTATAGTATCCCCCCGTATTTAACGGTAGAAATCGGCGATATTTTAAGCGTTCCCTTTGGTTCTCAGGTAATTGGGGGAATTGCCCTCAGATTTATCGAAAATTTGCCCCCAGGACTAGAAGAAAATCAAATTCGTCCCGTGGAAGATGTGATTACTAAGGGTTTTTTTCCTGATAATTATTGGCAGTTATTGACGAAAATCGCCCAATACTACGCTACCGATTTAATCACCGTTGTTCGCGTCGCTTTACCCAAGGGTTTACTGCGAAGTTCCCAACGTCGCATCAGATTAAAACCCGATGCGATTCCCCCCGGTGCGGAAGTTTTTTGTACTCCCCTCTCCCGTCAGATTTTATCCCTGCTCAAAAATCAAAAAGAAGGCGATTATTCGGCGAAATACCTGCAAGAAAAACTAAAAAATGCTAATTACGGTATTCGAGACTTAGTTAAGCGCGGTTGGGTGGAAAGTTATCTAGAAGCACCCAAAAGTACCAATATTAAGCTTAAAAAAGCCATTACCCTGCTAATAACCGACTTTCCTGCTGATTTAACCGAAAATCAGCGCAAAATTGTCGAAATTCTCCGTCATCAGGGAGGAGAAATGTGGCTGCCAGAATTGGCACAACTCGCGGGGACAAAACATTTTAAACCACTAATTGACAAGGGTTATGTGGTGATTGAGGACCGGGAATTTCTGCGCTTATCCTCGGCGATTATGAGCAGGGATCAACCAAAAACCCTCACTTCTAGTCAAAAACAAGCTTTAGAAGCCATTCAAACCCTCAAAGGTGGTGAAAGCGCTCTCTTACACGGAGTGACGGGATCGGGTAAAACAGAAGTCTATCTGCAGGTGATCGCACCTGTCCTAGCAGCGGGTAAATCTGCCTTGGTTTTAGTCCCCGAAATTGGATTAACACCGCAACTAACCGATCGCTTTGTGGCCCGTTTTGGCGATCGAGTCTATGTTTATCATAGCGCCCTCTCGGAAGGAGAAAGATACGATACCTGGCGACAGATGTTGACAGGAACCCCGCAAGTTATTATCGGGACGAGATCGGCGATTTTCGCCCCTTTACCCCACCTAGGCATGATTATCCTCGATGAAGAACACGATAGCAGCTTTAAACAAACCCAATTACTCCCCACCTATCACGCGCGTACCGTGGCTAAATGGCGCGCTCAATTAAACCATTGTCCCGTAATTTTAGGCTCGGCCACACCATCCCTAGAAACATGGCTAGAATCCCAAGTTAATCCCAGTCTTTACCTATCTTTGCCCGATCGCATCCAAAATCGCCCCTTACCGCAGGTGGAAATCGTTGATATGCGACGGGAATTGCAACGAGGCAATCGTTCCCTGTTTAGTCAATCCCTGCGTTCATCTCTGGAAACCCTGCGCGACAAGGGAGAACAGGCAATTTTATTCGTCAGTCGCCGCGGATATAGTACATTTGTATCTTGCCGAAGTTGCGGTTATGTGCTGGAGTGTCCCCACTGTGATGTCTCCCTCTCCTACCACCACACCGAACCGGGAGCGCAAGAATTACTCCGCTGTCACTACTGCAACTATGGTCGCATTCATCCGAAACAATGTCCTGAATGCGGTTCTCCCTATCTGAAATTTTTCGGTACTGGTACTCAGCGCGTCACCCAAGAATTAAGCAAAGAATTTCCCCATCTGCGTTGCTTGCGTTTTGATAGTGATACCACCCGCAATAAAAATGCTCCCCGGGAACTATTAAAACAATTTACTGACGGTGAATTCGATGTCTTAGTGGGAACCCAAATGCTCACCAAAGGATTAGATATCGATCGAGTTACCCTAGTGGGAGTAATGGCAGCCGATGGCCTACTTTATCACTCCGATTATCGCGCCTCCGAACGCGCTTTTCAAACCCTCACTCAAGTAGCAGGGAGAGCAGGAAGGGGAGAAAGAGAAGGAAAGGTCATTATCCAAACCTATACCCCCGAACATCCCGTGATTAGAGCAGTGCAAACCCACGATTATGAGGGTTTTGTCGAGACGGAATTAATGCAGAGAGAGGGTTTAAATTATCCTCCCTACGGTAGTTTAGTCTTAATTCGTTTTAGCGGTTTAGATGGGGAAGCGGTGCAGAAAAGTGCCGAAAATGTAGCGGAGGAATGTGTTAATAATTTCGGTTCCGATTGGGATATTTTGGGACCTGCACCCGCAACAATTATGCGCGTGGCTAACCGTTATCGCTGGCAAATTCTGTTAAAATCATCGGGAGATAAGGCTGATATCGGTGGTCTTTTTCGTCCTCTGAAAAGCTTAGTTTTACCCAAGGTAAGTATGGCGATCGATGTGGACCCCTTAACTATAGAATAATCAAGGATGGATGATGCGCTCGCAACGCGCTCGCTACGCGAGATCGCTATTGTTCACGGGTGCAACCAGTTGTCTAAATCTGTCAAAGTGTTAAAGTCTAATAAAGCGAGTCCCAAGTCTTCTAACCGCTCCACAGGAAGGTGACGGATGTTTTCTTCTAGATTTTGGGGTATTTCCCCGAAACGTCGCTGAAGAAGGCGAATGAGTAAATACGCTTCTCCCTGTTGTCTTCCTTGTTGAATACCTTGTTGTACCCCTTGCTGTAGTCCTCTTGTAAGTCCCTCTTGAACCGCTTGTTCTCTATCCTGTTGGTAAAGTGGAGCTAAACGCATAATAAACTCCCTATCCTCCTGTGTTTTTTTCGATAACGCTTCTAGATTTCTACTCAGATTATACAATAAGTTTAAAGAAGCCGATTTTAGAGGAGCATTCGGGGATAATCTGGCTAATTCATCGATGGCTCTCTCTCTTGTTCCTCCTCTACCTAATAATCTTAACCATAATGTCTCTGAGGTTTCGGGTAATTGATGAATCACTATTATCGCTGTACCTAAACCTTGCGGGAGAAAATAA
>VYLB01000047.1_pt1 | contig 34556 bp, 35 predicted proteins | sample 5114431 | NCBI WGS metagenome assembly VYLB01 (sample SAMN12291786, study PRJNA351875) | freshwater metagenome | isolation source: freshwater lake | place: USA: Michigan, Gull Lake | collected 2013-08-08
GCTTGCGAACTCCAGTGATTGTAATTGTGAAAAGAATTTTGATCCTGACTCTATCCTAACCGCACCGATTGCCATCACACAATCTTCCGAATGAAAAATTTCATTGATGCACGACAGCCATCGAGCAGAAAATGAACAGTCTGCATCGGTGGTTACAATAACTTCGTTGGTTGCCAATGTAACTCCCAATGCGATAGCTCGCTTTTTACCAAACTGGTCTTGTGGCAATCTATCCAATTTTATGTTGGAGTGTTTTTGGGCAAATTCTTCGACTATCTTTTCAGATTGATCAGTAGAGTGGTCATTAACCAGCACAAACTCCACACATTCTTTTGGATACTCCTGTTCACACAAGGAACGTAAGACCTGCGAAAGGTTTGCTGCCTCATTTCGGTAAGGAACGATGACAGATAGTTTGACATTTCTAATGGGTTGAGCCTTCTTCCCCGATCCTTCCAGCAAAAACTGCCAGCCTACGATCAGTCCAATGACGATCGAAAAATAAACTCCAAATACTACAAAAAAGAAAATAGTCATAGTTAAACTCCGAAATAAAAAGAATAAAGAAGTCAGAATGTAGAAGTCCGAATTTCTTCGCACCAAAACATCATTGACGTTCTAAGCAGATGTACTTCTAAATTTTGACTTCAACATTCTTATGCCGAAAAGGAACATAGAAATCAATATTCCATATAACTTGCCTCGCAAAATGGAGAAAAAACCCATCAAAGAGAAAATCATTTTAGGTCTCGACCCTGGTACCAATGTGATGGGTTATGGATTAATTCTTTTAAAAGGCAGTAAGTTAAGCCTGATCCAGTTTGGGGTGATAAATATGGGAAAATTTGGTGCCCATGAGATGAAGTTGAAAAAGATTTTTGACAGGGTCTTGGCACTTGTTGATGAGTATCATCCAGATGAAGTAGCTTTGGAAGCTCCCTTTTTTGGAAAAAACATTCAATCGATGTTAAAACTAGGGCGGGCGCAGGGAGTGGCCATGGCTGCGGCCCTTTATCGGGAAGTCCCCATTACTGAATATGCTCCGAAAAAAGTAAAGCAATCTGTTACCGGCAATGGAAACGCCAGTAAAGAGCAAGTGGCCAGAATGCTCATGCAAATTTTTGGGATTAAGGAACTTCCCAAGCTACTGGATGCGACCGATGCACTCGCTGTCGCAGTTTGCCATTATTATCAAAATGGAGTAACGAAAAGCAAAACAAAATCCTGGGAAGGATTTTTGAAGGAGAATCCGGGGAGGTTTAAAAAGTAACGTACTGAACAAAACTCTTTACTTCCCATTTTTTTAAAAATTGACTGTGAAAAAAATTCTATATTTGCTAGTGATAACAATTTTTGTCAAATGAATAGACTAATCGTTCTCTTCACTCTCGTTTTCTCTATTCCAGAATTGGTACTTGCTCAACTACAAATAAATGAGTCGATTGTTTCTGCCTCTGGAAGTTCTTCAGGAACTATTTTTCAAACAAGTTGGAGCATAGGAGAAATCTTCACTGATAGTTTCTCGAACAATAACATCAAAGTCAATCACGGACTTAATGAAAGCGGGGCAGTTTATATAATTACTGGGATCAATGAAATAGAAAAGGGCTATCAACTCTATCCGAATCCATTTAAACGCGACTTGATTTTCGAAATTCCTAACGAGAAATCTGAAGAATTGTCCATTGAAATGTTCGACTTGACTGGAAAAACCATTCCATTAGAATTGACGAAACAACAAAATCAAATTGTAGTGTCACCTGAAGGTATTACAGCCGGTGTCTATTTATTTACGGTTAAGGATAGAAACAAAACACAATCATTTAAAATTATAAAGAAATGAGATTACTACTGATTTTAGCAATTACATTCTACACCTTGATTGGGCTTTCACAAAGTCCAAATTCTTTTAAGTATCAATCGGTGTTACGCGATAAGAGCGGGTTGCTGATAGTTGATAAAACAGTTTCTGTAAGAGTTAGCATTCTACAAAGTAAAATTGATGGCACAACTATCTATGCTGAAACACACTCCGCTAAGACAAGTGGATCTGGTATCATTAATCTTGAGATTGGTAAGGGAGTAATAGTGAGTGGATTATTTAGTAGCATCGCTTGGGGGCTAAATCTCCATTTTGTAAAGATAGAAATGGATCCTTCCGGTGGAAGCACATTTGAACTAGTAGGTGTTTCACAATTACTTTCAGTACCCTATGCTATGTTTTCACAAACCTCGGGCGATGAGAAATGGGACAGTGTAACAGGTGGGATCAATTTTAAAGGTGGGAATGTGGGGATCGGAAATACAACACCTATTGCGAATATTGACATAGTTGGAACAGGAGCAAGCAATGCATCTGTCTTAACCACAAGGAACAATTGGTCTAACTCAATATCTAATTACACTTCTGGTGATCAAGGCTTTCTACAAGCGGGTTTTCTTGGCTTTCGATCAAGGGGAACATGGCAAAGCCCTACAAATATTGTAGCTGGGGATCGAATAGGATCATTCGGAGCAGCTGGTTACGCAAATGGTGCGTACTCTACAGGAGCAGCAATGGAAATGTATACTGGAAATAGCCTTGGAACATATTTAACTTTTGGAACCACATCTACCCCTGGAGCAACGAGAACAGAACAGATGAGGATTACTGAAAATGGAAATGTTGGAATTGGCAAAACAAACCCAGCATACAATTTAGATGTGGCTGGTACAATAAATGCAAGTTCATTGCTAATAAACGGTATATCGGTTGTGGGTAGTTCACCTTGGAATATTTCTGGTAGTAATGTCTCCTATTCTGCAGGAAATGTAGGTATCGGAACTTCATCCCCTACTTCAAATCTTGAAATTATCGGATCTGGATCAAGTAACCCCAACTTACTAACCACAAAAAACAACTCGACTAATGCTATTTCAAATTACACTTCTGGTGATCAAGGTTTTCTGCAAGCTGGATTCCTAGGCTTTCGCTCAAGAGGAACATGGCAAAGCCCTACAACTATTGTAGCTGGAGATAGAATAGGATCATTCGGAGCAGCTGGCTATGCAAACGGTGCTTACTCTACAGGAGCAGCAATGGAAATGTATACTGGAAATAGTCTTGGAACATATTTGATTTTTGGAACCACGGCTACGCCAGGAGCAACAAGGACAGAGCGAATGAGGATTTCCGAAAGTGGGAATGTAACTGTCCAAACAGGTGATATCCTAATTAATACTATTAACTCAGGAGTAATTATGAAATCTCCTGACGGAAATTGCTGGAGGATGACTGTAAATAATGCTGGCGCTCCAGTTTTTGCTTCTATCACTTGCCCATTGTAAATACTATAGTAACTTTCAATTAAAATAAGGTGTTGTATTATTCGACACCTTATTTTTTTTGAGGCTTAGTAATTACTTGACAAAAACAGAAATGCTTAAGGCGATATGAAAAAAGTGCTCGTCATTAGCTTCAGTGATTTGACCCACGATGCACGTGTATCTAGGCAAGTGGATTTTGTCAAACAAAAGTATAAAGTGATAGTAGCTGCTTATAATGGCAAAGAGAATAACGGTTACGAACTGATTCGGATTGAAAAAACAAAATTCACTCTAACGCATAAATTAATCTCATCCTTCTTATTAATTTTTCGTTTTTATGAAAAAGCTTACTCACTCCTTTATCAATACAAACCATTAATAAAAAAGTTAAACGATTCTTTTGATGTTATTATCGCCAATGATGTAGAAAGTTTACCATTGGCTTTTGCCCTTAGACAAAAAGCCAAAATAATCTTTGATGCCCATGAATATGCGCCAAGGCATTTTGAAGATCGCCTAATCTGGCGATTTTTTTTTCAATCCTTCAATGTCTATCTCTGCAAAAAATACATTCCATTAGTTGATGTTATGACTACAGTGGGCACAGGTCTGGCTAATGAATACGAAAAAAGTTTTGGCGTAAAGTCAACTATTATCACTAATGCCACTTGGTACAAAGAGTTAAATCCAACCCCAGTTATGGCCGCCAAGATCAAACTAATCCACCACGGAGGATCTACACCTTCCAGGAAATTGGAATTGATGATTGACATGATGAGACACTTAGACAACCGGTTCACGCTCGACCTAATGCTAATCGTTCCTCAGATGGCTTCTTCCAAGACATCCAACTACATCAATCACTTGAAACAATTGGCCGAAACTGATACACGAATTCGCTTTTTGTCCCCCTTGAAAAGTGAGGAGTTAGTACAATTTCTTAACAACTATGATATAGGTGTTTTTCTTTTGCCCCCAGTTAATTTCAACTACGCGAATACACTGCCTAACAAATTATTTGATTTTATTCAAGCAAGATTGGCAATTGCGATTGGTCCTACTCCAGAAATGGCTGAGGTTGTTAATCGTTATGATATTGGTGTAGTCTCAGAAGATTTTACTCCGTTTAAATTGGCTGCAGAAATAAATTTAATGACTGAGGAAAAGATAGAAGTCTTTAAGCAAAAGTCGGGCATTGCAGCGAAGGAGCTTTGCGCAGATAAGAATGAAGTATTATTCTTAGCAATAATAGAGAAACTTTTAAAATAAAGTTTTTTACCCTTAATTACTTTGCAGAAATCAATTCGTTTGGAAAGCCCAATAATACGACCTCAGAGTGAATTAAGTTATTCTGGACGCCTGAAGTTAGCTTTCTTATCAAAAAAGTATAGTTACTAAGCAACGCTTCCAGAGCAGGTTTTACTTCAAAGAATTCCGTGGGATTGTGATAGATCGCAATAGATAGCACGGGGCGAAATTTCGGTAAAGTCTCACTGGCTCCTTTCACAAAATCCATCGCTGCACCTTCAATATCTACTTTAATAAATTTAGGCTCTATGGCATTTTGCTGTACAATCCAGTCAAGAGATTTTTTTTTAACTATGATTTCATCATATTTTCCTGTCCTCCTATAAAGACTTAATCCTGTAGATCCAGTATCGTACATCTTTATTGGTAGTTCATTGTCTGATGATGCTACACCAATATTCAAAACTTTATATCTTTCTTCTGATATACCATTTGCTTTCATGTTGAGGTAATATCGCGCAATGGATTTCAATGAAATTTCCAATGAAAAAATCTTGCCGTATTGAAACTTACTTAAAGCGATGGCCGAGTCGCCAGCGTAAGCGCCAAGGTCCATAAAATGCTGCCCCGCTATGTACTTGTGTACTTCAATTGGCAACAGGCTTAAGCCGTGATAAAAGTAAAAAACTGATTCTTCAACCATTTGCTTAGACAGCTTGACAGACTTGGTTACAATCTTAATTTGTAAGTCCGTCTCTTATTTTTCGCGTCTGGGTAATATAGTAGCCTTTGTACAATTATTTGTATCAATTCAACAGACTCAAGATCAAGATCTTTCTTAAGTGCGTTAATCTTGAGTGGCATATTGTTGTTGATGAAATAGCTTTTAAAACTGCCCCCAAGATTATCAGTAACATAAATTGAATAAGGACGAGTAGCTAAAATGATCTTATTGAGAAAACTAACCAAATAGTTATAGACAAATGGGTATTTCAGCTTAACGTATTCGATAATTGATCGCATCTCTACTTATTTAAAATAGTTTTGATTACCCAACATTTAAAATATCTCTTCCAGATTACATAATTCCAAAACTTAGGCATCTCAGCTACTTTCATTTTTATTGTAGAAATATTGATTCCGAAATCAACAAGGTGCTTTGATTTAATGACCGGAAGTCCACGAAAAAAACTATTGCTTACGTTCTCCCCATGCACTAACTGAACCCAAAGTGGGTACTTTAAAACAAATCTTGCTTGTCGTTTGGTCTGGTTAAAGAATTCAATATAAATTTCCTTAAAAACAAATAATCGAAGGCTAGGCCATTGGGTATGTACCCTAGCAAATACCCCAACAAGATTGCTAGAGCAGGACTCAATCAAACTAATGAATGGAGACATTGGATAAAAGTAGTGAGCCAGCACTTTCCTTTGGGTATCCATGACATAGCCGGATGAAAGCGCTACAAGAAATTTATCTTTTGGTATAAAATTTTGCTGAATAATTTCTATGGCGATGCTGTGAAGCAAATCGTCATTATCCAATCGTGTGGTAATTATCCACTGTTCGTCTGGCCTGATCCTACGCTTTACCTCTTTAAAATAATTTTCAAAAAAATCTTCATTTCCATCGCAATAGCAGATTTTAATAAAGCTGTATTCTTCAAGCTCCTTGATAAACGGTTTGAACTCAGCAGGTGTGGATAAATCAAAATAGATGAGCCAAGAGAAATTCCTTTTGGTTTGATTTAGTATCGAGGGAAGGCAATAGGTTTTAAATAGGCTGATTCTATTACGCGTCCAACTAACCCATTCGTCATTTACAGCAGAAGATTTTGGGAAGTTACGAAGATTAAACTGGGTAAGTAGGAAATGTGAAAAATTCATTGAACGGTGTTAAGTTAGACTTATGTTTACACTTTTCCCCTATCGATTTAATTTAAAACTAGGCAACCTAAAAAATTGCAATATCGAATTTAAAAAATACAAAAATTTGAGAGCTAGGCTTTTTGAGTTAATCAACGTATCATCTTCAAACATAGGCTTTCCAGTTTTTGAGGCTACTGGTGGACATAACCTTGGTCTTTTTTCAATCACTACAACGTTATCGTAATAATGAAGTGAGTCCATTGACTTGGTAAGTAAGTCTGGCTGAAACGAACGTTGCTCAGAATGAAATGCATTCAGTCTATCAATCAAACTTTTTGAGAACTCTACAAAACTGCCCATTCTTTTATAACCCCCACCATAACCCAATTTATAAGAGGTGGCTACATCTTCACACACATAAACCCCATCTGGCTTAATCTTGCTAAACAGTTCTTCAAAAGTAAAAATCTGTTGTTTCATCTTGTGCCCGCCATCATCAATCAAAATATCAATAGCTGGGAGTTCATTCTTCAACCTTTTCAAAAAATCCCGATCAGATTGAGAGCCAATAATGATTTCAATTTCTTCATCTTTCAAATCTGTCACACGAGGGTTAATATCGATTCCGTAAATCTTTGCGTTTGGGCCAAAATATCTTTTCCACATTTGTAAGCTCCCACCTTGAAAAACTCCAACTTCTACGACTACAATCTCTTTTCCCCTAAATCGCTTGAAATGTCGATCATAAATTTCAAAATAATGATGCCACTTAAATATCTGCCTTCCAGGATTGCTGTAAAAATATTCTTCTAATTCATTCATTTTCCTTCATTTAAAATTCTTTATAAATTGAAAAACCTTTATCTCATTCCTAAAAACCCATGCCAATATCCCGCCAGTCACCAGAATGTAAAATCCATGTACCCAATACGGATAGGCAACGCCAAGCAAAGGTTCTGCAACCATTATGAGCATTGCCAATGAAAGCGGAGCAACGATCATTTTAGCGATGTTGATTTTATACGTGAACTTTCTTCTAACTCCAAAATACAATATCACAATCTCGCCAACATAACTTATCCAGGTAGAAGCAATGGCACCATAAATACCAAATCGTTTTATGAGAACAAACATAGCCCCAACTTTAATTAGCAAAATGACTAAATAAAAAATTGGCAATGGCCGTGAGTATTTAAGGGCCGCATAGGGATAGGCTACAAATAATCTCATCGATCGAAAAAGATAAATGACGGCTGCAAAAGGCAATATTGGGATCGCTTGTTGATACCCAGGTTTTGTAAACACAAATTCAATAACCATTGGAAAAACAAAGATACTGGCACTTACTAACAACATTGCAACTGCCGTGAGACCGTGATAATATCGGTTTGTTTCAATGGTGTTGTGTTTCTCCTTTTGCAAGGCAACCACTCCCAATACCTTTGGATAGAAAGATGAATTCAAACCTGTTAATACAAATTCGATAGCCAACATGCATTTCAAGGCCAGATCGTAAACACCCAAAGACCCAATTGAAATAAATAGCAGCAGAAAAAAACGATCATAATAGTTGATAAACCATTGCTGCAATTGATAAACCACGGATGTGTTATTAAACGAAAACGTAGTTTTAAGCAATCGCCAATTGAAATGAAAACCAAACTGGCTAAAAATAAAACTCAGCACCCATGCCGCAGATATCAGCGTAGCAATTAACTTTCCACCAATGGGTCCCCACAAACTTTCCGGGAAAAGGAAAAGACCCGCAATAGTCAATCCAGCAATGAAAGAAAATGAAAGCACATTCGACCAAAGGAATAGAACCGGCTTCTGCTGTGTTTGCAAGAGACTATTGTTCACTTTTAACAAAGCCTGAAAGATACCAGTGGCCACGGACAGCAATCCAAACGGATAAAACACAATCTCTTCTTCCTTAAAAAGTGAACTAAAAATCCAATTGCCCAGAAAGGCTAATGATAGTCCTGATACAAAGCTGAGTAATAAAATAAAAATAAACGCAGAACTGATAAACGCGGAAAGCTTTTGGGGATCTTGTTTGTAATCGTGGTAGTTGATGTACAGTGAACTATCAAAACTATACGTGACAAAAATCTGAACTAAGAGTGAAACACTAAAATAAATAGAGAGTGTTCCGAAAATCTCTACCGGTAATTTGCTATAAAACGGCAATAAAATAATCGCACTGGCCATGGGCAACGCTCCCGCCAGTGTGTAGATAAATGAACTTTTAATAAAATGTTTACTGATCAAAGGAAATCAAATTTCAGGCCCTAAGATACGAATGAGTTGTTGGGTTAGTTGCTTTCGCGAATAAACCATGTTGGCAGCATTTGGTGTCAAATCCCCCTTTGTCCATTGTAGGTAAAACTCCTGAATCGCCTCCTTGATTCCCACTTCATTACTTCGGTCGAAAATCTTACCACCACCTGATTGGGAAAGAACCATTCCTGCATCTCCATCGACTGGTCCAATGCCCAAAATAGGATTACCTGATGCGAGGTATTCGAAAAATTTACCGGGCAGGTTACCTGGCGCAATGCAGGTGTGGGCAAGCACCAAAAGCTGTAGATCCGTTTCACCATAAAGTTTCAGCAATTGAGCATGCGGTACCTGATCGACAAAGCGAACGACTGTTTTCAAAATTATATCTCCCGATATGTAGGTCTTAAATGCCGAATTGACGTTTCCGATAAATTCAACAATCACGTTTTGTCGAAACAATTCATCTTTCAGACAAAGGGCTTTAATTGCTTCCATCACAGGCTTTGGATCGCGAAGCTCATCCACCACGCCAATATGGCGCATAGTAAACTTATTCGTCTTTTGATGCACAATACCTCTGAAGTCATCTTCATCAAAACCATTGGTAATCAAATCCACCTGTCGACCACTCAGCGCTTCCAATCTTTTCACATGGTAGGGAGCAATAGTTATAATGCGATCAGCCATCGTCAAAACTTTTTTCTCCAAATTTTTGTGACGGCTCCTTGCAAGGCGGGTAAGTGAAAGTGTGTCGAGTAAGTCCCATTCACTCCATGGATCGCGAAAGTCAGCAAACCACTTTAAAGATGGATTCTTCTCTTTTAGTTTTAACCCGATCAAATGAATGCTGTGTGGCGGTCCGGTTGTGACTATTCGATCAATTTTATTTGACTTAATAAAATCTTCCAAAAAAGACACCGAAGGTTTGACCCAAAATATACGCGCATCGGGTATAAAAAAATTGCCCCGAATGAATGAACTCAATTTCTGAAAAATTGATTTCTTTCCGGTGGAAATAAAGTCTGTCTGTTTAACTGATTTTCTCCCAACTATTTTAGAAATCTTAAAAAATAAATCATAGGGTTCCCAAATAGGAAGTTTAATCACCTCCACCGAATCGGGCACGTCTTTTAGCAATGAGTTATCCTGAATTGTAAAGGAGGGGTTTTCCGGAGTAAATACAATTGGCTCCCAACCCATTTGGCTTAAATACTTCACAAATTTTAGCCAACGTTGCACACCACTTCCCCCACTAGGAGGCCAATAATAGGTGATGATCAATACTTTATTCAAAATTCAAGATTCAAGGTTCACAAACTACTTCTCGTTCTGTTTAACCTCACCAAACAACGAAAGTTGACTATCAATGTCTTGTTGCTGAACTTTTGAGCGAGATGGTTTTATCGGATTTTCCGACAGGTAGGCTGTGTTGCTGAATTCATTAATGATTTCCTGACGCTCTTCCGATTTTGCTACAAAGGTTTCTATATCGGCAATCGCTAATTCAATTTCATTGGGTGCATCCGGAATCTCATTTTCCGCTTTGTAAATACGCGCTTCAATGATTTGATTATGCCAAACTTCGAGGAGTTCTAGCGAGCCAGTATTCTTAGTTTTTTCAGCAATCTCCGATTGTATATGTACCAATTCAAGTTTCTTTGCCAGTTCTCTATCAGGCAAAGTAGCCATCATGGCCACATACCTCTCGTAGTTGTCAATACAATCTCTTATGCGAATAGCCAGACTCATTTATTTTGCGCTTGTTGTTCTTAAATTATTTTTATATCTGCCTCGCTTAGATAATACAAGTAAAAAAAGTGATCAAATATACAAGATTGATAAACCCAAAATAGGCATGAGGTCTAACTATTATCTACTTCTTTGGTCACCTCTTTCAGCACCTCGTCCGGTCTCGTCCATTTTATCTCCTGATCCTTTTTAAACCAGGTCATTTGCCGTTTGGCATAATGCCTTGAATTCCTTTTCAGCAATCGAATTGCCTCTTCGCAGCTATACTTTTTCTCTATGTATCCAAAAATCTCCTGGTAGCCAACAGTTTGCAGGGCATTAAGATGTCGTTGGGGATAGAATCTCGCGGCTTCCTCGAACAACCCCTTTTCGATCATCTGATCCATTCGTAAATCTATCCGTTGATACAATTCTTCCCGAGGAAGTTCCAGTCCGATTTTAGTCACTTGAAATGGTAACTCAATCTTCTTTTTCTTCCGCAAAATGTGCATTGGCTGGCCTGATGACAAATTCAACTCCAAAGCCCGCATTAGGCGCTGTGGGTTTTGTACATCGACCAACGCAAAATAGTCTGGGTCTATTTTTTCCACTTCACCCTGCAGCCACGCCAATCCTTTTTGGGTATATTTCTCAATGATTTCCTTCCTCAAATCTTCATGTATCTCTGGCATTTCATCAAACCCTTCCAACAATGCCTTGATATACAAACCAGATCCCCCGCATAAAATCAACACGTCCTTTTCCGAAAATAATTGGTTGATTCGCTCCATGGCGTCTCGTCCAAATTGCCCGGCATTATAGTTTTCTTCGATTGACTTAAAGTTGATAAAGTGATGCTTAATCCTTGATAGTTCATCAGCAGTAGGCTTTGCTGTGCCTATTTCCATCTCCTTGTAAATCTGCCTTGAATCAGCCGAAATGATCTCGGTATTCCATTGCTCTGCCAACGCAATGGCCGCGGCCGTCTTGCCTATTGCTGTTGGGCCAACCAAAACCACCAGTTTCTTTCCTTTCAATGCCGAATTTCCCATTACCAAATCTTCAAATTACTACCTATCTTGCCACCAAAATTCGCCACTACGAATGATTAAATATACAAACCAATTTTTGACCAAACTCGAAGACCTTATTGCTGAGTCGGACTATATCATGCGCTACGAAAAAGGCAACTTCAAATCAGGCTATTGCTTGTTAAAAGAGCAAAAGATTATGATTGTGAACAAGTTTTTTGCCATGGAAGGAAAAATCAACGCATTGCTCGACATTTTAAAAAATGTAGAGCTTGACACTTCCAAATTCAGTGAAAAGAACATGAAATTGTATGAAGAGTTAACTCGTGCAGAAGTTAAAATCTAGATCAATGGTAAGTCTACTGGAAAGACCACCCCGCACTACCATGGAAGTATTCAAAATGCTTCCCGAGGGTACTCGCTGTGAATTAATAGAAGGAATAATCTATATGTCACCCGCTCCCACATCTAGACATCAAAGCTTAATAGTAACGCTAACTTGCCAATTCTACAATTTTGTTAACGAAACTAAATCTGGCGAAGTTTTTATAGGGCCCATTGACGTCTATTTGGACAGCCAGAAAAATGCTTTCCAGCCTGATTTGATTTTTATTGGCAACGAAAAGCTACACATCATAAAAGAAGATGGTATTTATGGTGCGCCTGATCTAGTGATTGAAGTTCTTTCACCCGGCACAAAGAGCTTTGATCTTACGAAAAAGAAAAAAATCTACGAAAAATCGGGTGTGAAAGAATATTGGGTGGTGGACCCGCAAACCCGAAACGCGATTGGTTTTAAATTGTCAGAAAAGAAGTTTGTGGAGTTCAAAAAAGAAAAAGGTAAGATTACATCCACCCTTCTCTGCCACACATTCAAATTTTAATCAATCTCTTTGAAAATCACCTTCCTCGGTTCTGGTACTTCACAAGGTGTGCCCGTGATTGGTTGTCAGTGTGAGGTTTGCCAATCTATGGACTACCGCGATAAGCGACTACGGGTTTCTATTCACATTGAGTTAGGCTCACATAGTTTCGTAATTGATACAGGGCCAGATTTCCGCCAACAGATGCTTCGTGAGGGCATTAAAAAATTAGACGCGGTCATTCTTACTCATAGTCATAAAGATCATATTGCCGGCTTAGACGATGTGAGGGCTTTCAATTATCTGCAGCAAAAAGATATGCCCGTATATGGCATGAAACAAACTCTGGCTCAAGTACAGAATGAATTCTATTATGCTTTCGAGACAGTGAAATATCCAGGCACCCCTCAAATCACGCTGAATGAAATTGACGATCGTCCGTTCGAAATCAACGGAATTACCATTACTCCGCTTCCTGTGTTCCATTTGAGAATGCCTGTCTTCGGTTTTCGAATCGGCAATTTCAGTTATATCACAGACGCTAATCAAATCCCGGCATCCACCTACGAAAAATTAAAGGGGACAAACGTGCTTATACTCAATGCACTTCAGAAGGAAAATCATCCGTCCCATTTTACATTATCCGAATCGATTGAAGTGGCAAAAACAATTGGCGCTCGCCAAACCTACTTCACTCATATGAGTCACAAATTGGGTTTGCATAAGTTGATAGAAAAAGAATTACCCGAATCGATTGCTTTGGGCTACGATGGACTTTCTTTCACCGTTTAGTTTTGCATAATAATTTCTATTTTCTAAGACAGTTAAGCCAAGCGCTGGACCAAAAGCTGAAGGGGTTTACGTTAGTTTCTTGTTTTAGTCAAAACAAAGAGGAACTAATTCTCGAGTTCAACAATTCGACAGAGTCTTTCTTCCTAAAGGCAAGTCTTCAGCCGGCCTTTTGTTGTTTGTCTTTTCCATCATCATTCAATCGCGCCAAAAAAAACAGTATTGATTTGTTTCAGGTTGGCATATTAAAAAAGATAGTTTCCATTCGGCAATTTGAAAATGAGCGATCCTTTTTGATTGAATTTGACGAAGGTGTATCGCTCTTGTTCAAGATGCATGGGAGTCAATCCAATATTATTCTGCTTCAAAATGGCAGTGCAAAAGAGATTTTTCGCAATCAGTTTCAAAATGATTTTGATATTTCTTTGCGTGAACTAGACAAGACTGTCAATTGGAGCAAAGAGCACTTCGCTAAGCACCTGGATGAATTACAAAAGACCTTTTTCACGTTCGGAAAATCAGTAATCCAATACCTGGAGGAAAAACTGAAAGCATTTTTGACAGATGACGAAAAATGGTCATTCTTTCAAAAGACAAAGACCTTACTGGAGGTGCCGCGATACTATATCATAAAAAGGCACAGCAAACTTTCTCTGTCGCTCATCCCAATGGACGAAATTGTTTCCGAATTTGAAAACCCTATTTCTGCAATCAACGATTTCTATTACAGATATACCATTTCAATTTCGTTTGAAACCGAAAAATCAAAGGCGTTAAAGGCACTAAACGATCAACTCACAGGCAATAACAATTACATTGTAAAGAACGTCCAAAAAGTAAACGACCTGATTAACGACACCCACTATCAACTTTGGGGAGATCTTCTAATGGCTCACATGCACGAAATCAAACCAGGTGTAGAAACCATTGAGCTGGTAAACTTTTATACCAATCAACCTGAAAAAATAAAACTTAAACGAGATCTCAACCCACAACGCAACGCTGAGGTATTTTATCGAAAAGCAAAAAATCAACAAATAGAAATTGCTAAGTTGAATGAGTCCATCTTATCAAAAAAAAAGGCAAACGAAAAAATAAAAAAGTCTATCGAAACTCTGGAGAAGTCAGAAGATCTAAAGACCGTACGGCAATTTGGGAAGGAAGAGACTTCTTTAAACAAAAAGAGCAGATCAGAACCTCTTCCCTATCATACATTCGAATACAAAGGCTTCCAGATTTGGGTGGGAAAGAATGCAGAGGCCAATGATCAACTTACTCTAAAGCATTCTTACAAAGAAGATCTTTGGCTGCACGCAAAAGATGTAGCGGGTTCGCATGTAATCATAAAGCATCAATCAGGAAAAAATTTCCCGAAAGACGTGATCGAACGGGCGGCAGAACTGGCAGCCTACAACTCCAAACGAAAAACAGACAGCCTTTGCCCGGTGGCATACACACCTAAAAAATATGTGCGCAAACGCAAGGGCGACCCAGCCGGAATGGTAGTTGTTGAAAAGGAAACCGTTCTGCTGGTGAACCCAAGCTTGGCTTGATTCAATCCAGATTTTGCTGGGGTCTGCAACGATCTTCTCCCACTTCGTTAACTCATTGACCCTTTTCTCATAAAGTAGATAGTTATGTTTGGCTCACCCACTACTTCCATTTGATCGTAGAGTTCAAATCCTTTATGCTGATACAAGGCAACATTACTTTCGGTGGCTGTTTCCAAGTAGGTATCTATGCCATTTTTAGCGGCATCCCTTAGCATGTAATTCATCAAATGAGATCCCAATCCTTTTCCTTGGCTTTGGTTGGACGTGCCCAACATCCATAGATAGTAAATTGATTTATCTTTAGGGTATCGGCTATGCACACTCTTTTCATAGCGGTTAATGTCCATGACTCTTTTGTATCCATAAATCCACAAAAATTTAAGGTACTCCAGCGTTAGACTAATCGAAAATTTGGTGGCTGTATCATTTCTCCAAACTGCAACGGCCTGAGAATCGTTGGTGATAAACACCTCTCCGTTGGGTAAGCGTTTTTCAAAAACAAACGACATTAAAGCTTCTACTCTCTGCTTTTTATTATTATGTGTTCCGGCAAACCAATTAATATGTGGCTCGTTCCAGAACGCTTGAGTGAGTATGCCTACAATAGCTTGTTTATCTTTTCTTGTTGCCTTCCTAACATTCTCCATTTCATATTTTTTTAATGTTTAAAAAAACCATTTTTCAAATCACGTTTGCGCCATTCACCGAAGCAGGAGTAGTAAGCCTTACCCATGCTTAATCCATTTCCGAATGGCTTCAGATTTCCACATCCACAACCCACTAACCGCAACCAACGGGATGACTATAAACTTTACAGCCGCTTGAAAGCTACTATCCAAGCCGAGCGGAGAATAGAAATAGAGACCAATCATAGTGCCTGACACGATATGAACTATGCGAGTCAGCATTCTTTGCGAGGACGTTTTCATTTTGTGTGTTTGTTTATTTCGACACAAATGTGCACGTCAGAAAAGGCAGAATAAATGACCTATGTTAAGAAGTTGTTATAACGCTTTGCCAATCCTCGATTTAATCCTGCTCAGGCTTTCTGGTTTAACCCCTAAATAGGAAGCAATTTGATATTGAGGTACGCGCATGAAAATTGCTGGGAAATTCTTCATCATCCAGCGGAAACGCGTTTCCAGATCTCCTGTGTGGAGTAATTGCATGCGCTCTTCCACCAAGAGGAAGGCATACTCAGCAGCTATACGTCCATATCGTTCAAATATGGGGTGCTTTTCGCCAAGTATTAAAAGATCCTCACGATTAATTTGTAGAGCCACTACATCCTCCAAACATTCCAGGTTAAAACTAGATGGTTTACCACTATAGAAGGATGCAAAATCAGACGCAAAAGAGTTTTCAAAAAAGAAGAAGTCAGATATATTCTCTCCGTACTTATAAAAAAAACTGCGCAAAGCCCCGTTTTTTATGTAGTACATATTGGACGCTACTTGCCCTTCCTTGATAATCACACTCCCTTTTTCGAAGGACACTTCTTTCATGATAGATTGAAAGAGCAAAATCTCATCTTGATTTAATTGTGAAAAGATATCGTCTAGGTTCATTCTTTAAAATTTTCTGGCTACTGTTATTTGCCTTCAATCGATACCAATAATTGCCGATCAAGGATCGCTGAAAAAAGATATGAAAATCGGTATTAAAGCTGACTATCGAAGGTTGCTTAAAAAAAATAAAATTACAAATTTCGGTTGAACCTCGCCATTTAAAAATGATTTGCATCCACCTGTCGTAAATCATAAGTCCCCTCATTACTTATTTTTTGGTTTTGCGAGTCTGGATTTATTCTTTACGTTGAACCATATCTTTTTTAAAGATGTTTTTCGCAAGAGCGATGTCCCTCGAAAGAGCAAAGCCAACCAATTCTGCTATTGAAAAATCGGTGGCGTAGAATCATGCGTTTGTCGGCTGAACGTTTCTTCCGTCAGGGAAAACAACTACCTAAAAAAAATGCTGCCGTAACAAAATAGCGGGCTGCAGCAGCTACTGCACTTCAAGCACTTTAATCATATTTGTTCTACCTTTCTTTCCCCTAGCTGGCGCGCGCTCGTAACGCGTGCCCACCTACTCTATTTTATTCAACTCCAAATACCCTTTTTTGTTAGGATAATAATCCCTTACCGAACTGTACCGATATTCCCAGGGCTCATCCACGATCTCGTCCATCACTGGATTGTCGTGAAGGTAATCCAATTTTTGCCACGTAAACTTTGCCGAGGTGAGCAGCTCAGAGTGGTTGTCATCTTGCCAAACTTTGTAATTCTTTACCCTTCGCAAATGATCGGCCACTCCGCTCAAATACATCCCCTGCGGGTCATGGAACTTGTACTTCTGTGACATGGCCTAAAGTTATTGAAATGCGTGGACAGGTTACAAATAACAAATAAAATTAGGAGCGGCACGCGTTGCAAACGCACGCCAGTAAGGGTGGCCGACATTCTGATTGCTTGTATCGACAATCTCAATGGTTTTTCCGAGGCTATCGAAAGCGTTTTCCCCAAAGTAGAAGTGCAGAGCTGTTTGGTTCAACAGATCCGTAATAGCCTCAAGTACGTAGCTAGTAAAGATCAGAAACCGTTCATGGCTGACCTTAAGGAAGTATATCGCGCAGCCACCAAGGATTTGGCAGAGCAACAATTGGATGCGTTGGATAAAAAGTGGGGGAAAAAATATCCATTGGCCATCAATTCATGGCGTAACAACTGGCCCAAGCTGAGTACCTACTTTAAATACAACCCAGCCATCCGTAAGATGATTTACACGACTAATACCATTGAAGGCTTTCATCGTCAGGTGCGCAAGGTAACAAAGACCAAGGGGGCATTTCCATCAGACATGGCACTATTGAAATTGATCTACCTAGCCTATTGCAACATCCAAAAAAAATGGACGGCACCACTCCAAAACTGGGCGATGACGGTATCCCAACTTTCCATTTGGTTTGAGGGTAGAATCAAACTAAGCGTGTGAATGCTTTTGATGTCGAAATGATGGACAACTCCCAACTAAATTTTATAACATTTCAGCGATGGAAACCGTTGGGAGTTGACCACAGTCCAACATCAGTTATTATTACAACAATTATTAACTGACACAGTTTATTTTACAGACCCAAAACAGAAAGAAATCACGGTCTATGACACCAAAATTATTAGCAAGAAATCGTTGTATCCTGTTATTCTGCCAGGGATAACAACCACCTAATTTAAACTGGGGCCGTAACAAATAGTGGCGCAACCACTACTGCACCTCGTGCACTTTAATCATGTTTGTTCTACCTCTCTCTTGAATTGGCATGCTGGCCAAAATAATAAAAGTATCACCTTTTTTTACGTGACCATCACGTTTCAAAATATCCTCCACATCCGCAATGGTCGCGTCCGTAGAAGCTGCTTTGTCGTAATGATAAGAGCGGGTACCCCAAACCAAGTTCATGGTGTTAATAATCGCATGGTTACTTGTGAAGGCAAATATATTGGCATCAGGTCTGTGTGAAGAGGCTTTATAGGCACTGTAACCCAATTGAGTCATTCCAACAATAGCCTTCGCGTTCACATCTTTCGCCAATTTGCAAGCTGTCAAAATTAAGCTATCGGCAAAATAGGTAGAAGTTGCAGGATCGGGCTCTCTAAACTTAAAAAAAATCTTTCCTTGTTTTTCAACCGACCCGATGGTTCGAACCATACTTCTGATTACCTCGATGGGATATTTTCCTGCAGCTGTTTCGGCTGATAGCATCAGCGCATCAGCACCGTCCATCACAGCGTTAGCCACGTCATTCGTCTCGGCACGGGTAGGTCGAGGATTCTCAATCATACTTTCCATCATCTGCGTAGCAACTATCACTGGCTTCGCAGCCTTGTTACATTTGTCTACGAGCATCTTCTGCACCATAGGAACTTCTTCCATCCAAATCTCAACGCCCAAATCTCCGCGGGCAACCATGATCGCGTCTGTGGCCGCTATGATGGCGTCAATATTTTCAAGGGCTTCGGGCTTTTCGATTTTCGCCACAATCCGTGTAGCGGCTTTCTGACGATTAATCACTTCACGAAGAATTTCGATATCAGTTGCCTTTCTAACAAAAGAGAGAGCCACCCAATCCACTTTATTCTTCAGCCCAAATTCCAAATCTTCATAATCTTTCTCGGTAAGCGAGGGCGCACTTACTTTTGAAAATGGTAAATTAATTCCCTTTCGTGACTTTAACGGCCCTCCATAAATCACTTTACAAACAACATCAATGTCACGTACCTCAACTACTTTCAACTCGATCTTCCCATCGTCAATTAAAATCATGTCTCCACGCTTCACGTCCCTTGGCAAGCCCTCATACGAAGTGCTCACAAGTTCATTATTCCCCAGCACCTCACGGGTAGTGATGACGATCTCTTGGCCTGCCACGATTTCGATGCCTGGCTGCATTTCGTTGACGCGTATTTTTGGACCTTGTAGATCTTGCAGCAAAGCTACATTTGTGCCCATCTCATTGTTCAACTCGCGAACGAAGTTGATCACCTTTAAATGATCTTCGTGCTTGCCATGAGAAAAATTGAGGCGGAACACATCCACACCTTCTTTAATCAATGCATGAAGCATCTCCTTGTTGTTTGAAGCCGGCCCTACTGTGGCTACGATTTTTGTTTTGTTGTAAGAAATCCTTTCCATGTATAATATTAGAAAATAAAGTAATCCTTAGCTTTTAAAGTGCCCAAAGGTATAAAAGCAACCAATTCTACGGAAGGGATAAGTCGTAAGACTTGCTGCAATCGATTGCTTTTGGTTGTATCATCACTTTGTGTCAATAAAACAAAATCATAATGTGGAAATTCGGGCACCAGCGTTGTTTTGGACTGATCTGATTCAATTGGCTTGTTTCGAAACAATTTAAGCACCCACGCCTCGCCTGAATAACTAAATTGCGAGAAATTTTGATCGATGCCATTCTTGAAAAAAATACATAAATCCTTATCCTTTACCAGTTTAATGTTCAGAGAATTATTGATCTCCCAGGCTAACTTATACCCTTTTAGGGGCGAAATGATGCCTAGCAGGTCAAAATCATAAGAATAGCTTATTTCAAGTGTCTTTTTCTTCATTTTTTTAAAGCTCATAAAAGTAACGGGTATTCATGAACGTGGCTAAATGTTTGCCAATATTGGGTTAAATCTCTTTATTTGCACCTGATTTTTGAATCCTTAAACCTTATTATCATGTCCGAAATCGCACAAAAAGTAAAACAAATCATCATCGACAAGTTGGGTGTTGAAGAATCTGAAGTAACTCCTGAGGCAAGCTTTACCAATGATTTGGGAGCTGATTCATTAGATACTGTTGAGTTGATCATGGAATTTGAAAAAGAATTCAATATCTCGATTCCAGATGATCAGGCTGAAAACATTGCTACGGTTGGCCAGGCGATCTCCTATTTGGAAGAAAACGCAAAAAAATAATTTTGCTTTAGGTCGTCTACGATCATCTATCATCTATGACTTTTAAAAGAGTTGTCATCACAGGGGCAGGTGCGCTTACTCCAATTGGAAATACACTTCGCGAATATTGGGATGGGTTATCTCAAGGAAAAAGCGGTGCTGCCCCGATTACTAAGTTTGACACAACTCTTTTCAAAACCAAATTTGCGTGTGAGGTAAAAGGGTTTGACCCTACTGTCCTCATGGAACGCAAGGAGGCTAGAAAACTCGATCCATTCGCTCAATATGCGATGGCCGTTGCAGATGAAGCTATTCTAGATTCAAAACTTCCCCTCGATAAAGTTAACAAAGACAGAGTAGGAGTTATTTGGGGCTCGGGAATTGGCGGTTTGTTCACTTTTCAGGAAGAAATGAGGACGTTTGCCGCTGGAGATGGAACACCTCGGTTCAATCCATTCTTTATTCCAAAGATGATCCCGGACTTAAGTGCTGGGCATATTTCTATCAAATACGGTTTTCACGGGCCAAACTATGTTACAGTTTCTGCCTGTGCTTCATCTACAAATGCGATTTATGACGCCTACACCTATGTAAAATTGGGAAAGGCCGATGTTATTGTTTCGGGTGGCTCGGAAGCAGCCGTTTGCATAGCAGGGGTAGGTGGGTTTAACGCCTTAAAAGCACTTTCGGAGAGAAATGATTCACCTGAAACAGCGTCCCGACCATACGATAAAGACAGAGATGGATTTGTTTTAGGGGAAGGTGCAGGTGCGTTAATACTCGAAGAATACGAACATGCCAAAAGGCGTGGCGCAAAGATTTATGGCGAAATTATCGGAGGTGGAATGTCTGCAGATGCATACCATATTACTGCACCTCATCCAGAAGGTACTGGCATTATAAAGGTAATGCAATATGCCTTAGAAGAAGCCGGCATCAAGCCCGAGGAAGTTGATTATGTTAACACTCACGGAACATCCACACCATTAGGAGACATCGGTGAGATCAAAGCAATACAGCAAGTATTTGGAGAGCATGCCTACCAAATGAATATCAGTTCTACCAAGTCAATGACGGGTCATTTGTTGGGAGCTGCGGGAGCCATCGAAGCAATTGCTTGTTTACTCGCTCTTGAAGAGGGAATCGTTCCTCCCACGATCAATCATTTTACGGACGATGACGAACTCGACCCTCGATTGAATCTGACATTCAATAAGGCACAAAAGAAAAATGTAAAAGTCGCTTTGAGCAATACCTTTGGCTTCGGTGGTCATAATGCGTCTGTTATTATCCGGAAAGTTGAGTAAGGTTGACCTGTGTGGAATTTACTCACTCTCACCAAGCCTAATTCTAAAGAAGATAAAAAACTTGTAACCGCGATCAAAACGATTGCTGGCTTCCCTCCTACCAATCTGGCGCTCTATCGGTTAGCCACCTTGCATAGTTCCAAATCAAAAGACACAGTTGGCTTTCGCGAATCCAATGAAAGGCTTGAATATTTGGGAGATGCTATTTTGGGCGCAGCGGTAGCCGATTACTTATTCAAAAAATACCCGTTTAAAGACGAGGGTTTTCTTACCGAAATTCGCTCTCGAATTGTCAATCGCGAATCGTTAAACAATCTGGCCCGAAAAGTAGGTATCGGTTCGATCGTTCGATTTGACCAACGCAACACGCAACTTCAACATGTTATTCTGGGCAATACCCTTGAAGCACTGGTGGGTGCCATTTACCTCGACAAGGGTTACTTGAAAACAAAAAAATTCGTCATCGACAAATTGATACAACCCTATTTCAATTTAGAAACAGTCGTGAACGTAAACACCAATCACAAAAGCAAGTTGATCGAGTGGGCACAGCGCCAGGGAAAAAAAATCCGATTCGATTTGGTAGAATCTAAATTAACGGGACGCAACCATAAAGAATTTTCGATTCAAGTGATTATCAGCGAGCAACCTTTTGGCCTCGGACATGGTTTTAATAAAAAGAAAGCTGAGCAGAGCGCGGCAGAGAAGACGTGTGTGATGCTTGAGATCTAATGGGTTCAGGTTTCTGGAAACTAAGGACTGGTAATGTTCATCATAAAAAAATCTATCTTTACACTGATTTTTAATAGATGCCATCATGCAAGATAATTTGATCATCATGGGAATAAATGCTCCTAAGGAACATCAGGCCATCATCACTCAACTTATCCACGGGCTTGCCGACCTTTACCTTAAAGATAAAACCCAATTATTCCCCTACCCCGAAACAATGATTGATGAAGGACAAACAAGCCCTGCTCCCGATATCTTGCTCTATGATCACAAGCAAGATAAAACACTAACGCTTATTGAAGTAACCCATTCGGCAGGTGTGAAAAAAGACAGTGCTAAAGTACTTGCGTTGCTACGTGATTATGATGTGCAGGAGGGTTTTGTCTATGATTACAAAAAAAAATCTTGGTATCAAATTGATAAGGTCACAGGCGAAGCTACTGAATCTTCCTTTAGTAAAGTTCTCCATCTTGAATTGAATAGCTTATTGTCGATCAATCCCCAAAAAGCCAACTAAAACTCTGTCTAATCTAATCCCAGAAGTTTCCAGTTCTCAAATTCCGTCAAAACAAGTAACTAGAAACCAGCAAATGACAACAGTAAATGAGCAGGATTTTAAAAATAGGTGGCGCCACAGTAAATCAAACTCCCTTTGACTGGAAGAGTAATATAGCTAACATTCTTTCTGCCATTGAAGAGGCGAAGGAACAAGGCGTTGCCATTCTTTGCCTGCCTGAACTTTGCCTTACAGGGTATGGTTGTGAAGATTTGTTTTTGAGTGACTGGCTTTCTGCGAAAGCATGGAAACACCTGCAAGAAATTGTTCCGCATTGTGAATCAATCACTGTGTGTATAGGATTGCCGGTTCGGTTTGGAGGGGTTACTTACAATGGTGCTTGTGTCATTTCAGACCGAAAAATTCTTGGTGTCACCCTCAAACAAAATTTGGCGCGCGATGGAGTACATTATGAGCCACGGTGGTTTGATGCGTGGCCATCAGGATCAGTAAAGGAAATTGAAGTTGTCGATGAAGTGATTCCAGTGGGTGATTTAGTCTATGAAACAAACGGAATTAAATTCGGCTTCGAAATATGTGAGGATGCCTGGCGCAAGGAAAAAAGACCAGGTTATAAATTGCGGGAAAGAGGAGTTGATTTGATCTTGAACCCAAGCGCAAGCCATTTTGCGATGCGCAAAAGCAAATTGCGCGAAAATGAAGTCGTAATTGATGGATCAAGAAACTTCAATTGCGCCTATGTTTTTACCAATTTGCTCGGCAACGAGGCCGGCCGAATGATTTATGACGGGGACATCATTTTTGGTCAAAACGGAAAACTATTGAAGGTCAGTGAACGCCTATCTTTCAAGCCTTTCAATCTTCAATCTTGTCAAATCAATTTCGATCGACCTGAGCTAACAGAAACGCACACCATCACCGATAACAAAGAAACGAATGAAGAATTGGCGAGAGCAACTTCGGTTGCCCTGTTTGACTACCTTAGAAAAAGCAGAGCCCGCGGCTTTGTGCTCAGCCTCAGTGGTGGAGCCGATTCGTCACTCTGTGCCGTACTGGTCAGTGAAATGGTGAGAAGAGCTTCGGCTGAATTGGGATGGGAGAACTTCAATATGGCGGTAGGCCTGACGGACAGTTCAGATACGAAATCTGCGGTAGGCAAACTTCTCACTTGCGCCTACCAGGGCACAAGAAATTCTTCTGATGCCACACTTACCGCAGCGCGCGAATTGGCAAGTTCAATTGGAGCCGATTTTCATTCATGGCTGATTGATGCCGAAGTTGAATCTTATGAAAACAAAATCGAAACAGTATTAGGCCGGAAGTTAAGTTGGCAAACCGATGACATTGCTAAGCAAAACATCCAGGCTCGATCACGGTCGCCCATCATTTGGTTGCTCGCAAACATTAAACAATCCATTCTACTTACAACATCCAATCGGAGCGAAGGGGACGTAGGTTATGCTACGATGGATGGTGACACGAGCGGTAGCCTTGCCCCTATTGCTGGGTTAAACAAGCCATTTGTCATCCAATGGTTGAAATGGGCAGAGAAAGAGTTGGGGTACACAGGTCTTCGTTACGTCAATCAACTACAGCCAACAGCAGAGTTACGACCTATCGAGCGAACGCAGACAGATGAAAAGGATTTGATGCCTTACTCTATTCTTGCTGAAATTGAAACACTAGCCATTCAAGAGAGAAAAGCACCAACTGAGGTATACGTCATTCTTTCCGAGGGAAAGCCAAATCAGCAGTTGAAAGAATATATCAAGAAATTCTTCCGCCTTTGGTCTGCCAATCAATGGAAACGTGAGAGGCTGGCTCCATCTTTTCATTTAGACGAAATCAACGTAGATCCTCGAAGCTGGTGCCGCTTCCCGATTCTCTCTGGGGGGTTCGCTGAAGAATTAAGGGAACTAGATAATGTATAGATAATGTCAATCCAGATAGCCGTGGGTTGATCATTCGTCATTAGTCGCTATCTTTGGTGATATTTTTTTGAATTAAACGAACAACCCCAATCAACGTCTAACAGCTTACTATGATTTGTTACATTATTTGGAACGGCAGCCCTGAGATATTCTCGTTTAGCTTTTTCTCTCTTTTTGATTTTACCCTTCGATACTACGGCTTATTCTTCGCATTGGGATTTTTGATCACGCAACAAATTCTTTACTACATCCATAAAAAGGAGGGCAAACCCGAAAAAGATGTGGATACACTTACGGTATACATGATTGTTGCCACAATTATTGGCGCGCGATTAGGCCATGTTATCTTTTATGAGCCAGAGATGCTTTGGACAAATCCGCTCGGTGTGATTCTTCCGTTTCAACTCTCTCCGTTCCGCATGACAGGATTTACTGGCTTAGCCAGCCATGGCGGAGTCATTGCGATTCTCATTGCATTATGGATTTACAGTCGCAAAAAATTTCCAAACCAAAACTATCTTCAAGTGTTAGATAGAATTGCCATCCTCAGTTGCTTAGTGGCCGGGCTTATCCGAATGGGTAACTACTTTAATTCAGAGATTATTGGCAAGCCAACCGATAGTGCATTTGGGGTAGTATTTTTCAACCCTGTGGCGGAACGGATTTTGTTTGATCAAGATGGCAGCAACCCAGTGGCAAAATTAGAAATCGAAAAAGACGCTACTCGCGCCAAAGGTGAAAATGGCCGTGTTCCGATAAACCTCTATCTGTTTTTCAAACCAGGCACTACTGAAACCCAGGCAAATGAATTTATTCTCGGAAGAGTGAGAAATCAGCTTGAGTTTCAGAACGAGTTTGTTGACGAACGTTCCGCCATGCTAAATTATCAAGTGTCTTTAGAACCTTCTGGAACCTATGCCGGAAAAGTTAGCACCTTGGGAATTGCCCGCCACCCTGCACAGTTATATGAATCGATTTCGTATTTCATTTTATTTGTAGCCCTTTTTTGGTATTGGTCAAGACACAAGCTCAATCTGGTTGACGGACGTATTCTGGGTGTTTTTCTAACCGTACTATTTGGACTTCGATTTGTGTTCGAATTCCTAAAAGAAAATCAAGTAGAATTTGAAGACCATCTTTCGTTCAACATGGGTCAAATATTGAGCATTCCTTTATTTCTTGCTGGAATCGTAATACTTGTCCGTTCATTGAGAACCAATAGAACTACTTCATAAAACTACTTCTTGATTTGTAGACTGAAGAGCCGTGGCGAAATTCGAAGTAAAGTTCTTTTTCATAGTTGGCCTCCTTTGCTTTTCAATCGATACGACATCCGCTTTCGCCAAAGCAAAAACCAAGTCGGACACGGTGGGACGCACCGGTATCGACTCATCGCGAACGGTTACAGTCAACCGTATTATAATCATCGGAAACAAACGAACACGCGACCCGATAATCTCTCGTGAACTTTCACTGAAAACGAGTGACACCGTTCGCTTTTACAAGCTACCGGAAATACTTTCTTTAGATAAAAGAAAAATTTACAATCTACGATTGTTCAACACAGTTACCATTCGCAGCTTGGAAATGTCTTACAATACAATCGATTTGCTGGTAGAAGTTGAAGAACGTTGGTATACATGGCCGATCCCGATTTTTGAACTAGCTGATCGGAATTTCAACGAATGGTGGCAAAATTATAACCACGACTTCGGGCGTGTTAACTATGGACTTCGACTGGAGCAATACAATTGCAGAGGGCGAAATGAAACGCTAAAACTAACTGCGCAATTTGGATTTACGCAGAACTACGCGCTGAGTTACGTTATTCCCTATCTCGATAAACGTCAGAAGCAAGGGTTAATTTTGAGTTTTGACTTTGGCGAGTTGCGGAATGTTGGTGCGCAAACAGTAGACCATAAAATTAAATTCCTTCCTACAGATTCAGCAGCCTTATTTGATGGCAAACCTGTTCTCAGAAATACAATTTCAGCGCATGCGACATACACCTATCGCAAATCTTTTTTTGAAACTCATTCGTTCTCTATTGGCTATCGCTCCAGCTACATCAATGATCAAGTAGCGGTCTACAATCCAAATTACTTCAACAACACAAGCAACAAGCAGAAGTATGCTATGTTTTCTTACTCGTTTCGGTCAGAACATCGCGATGTGATCATGTATCCACTAAAGGGGTATCAATTCTCTGCCCATCTTCAAAAGAACGGGTTGGGATGGGAAGGTGATGTGAACCAATGGATCCTAAACCTAACGTACGCCTATCACCACGAGCTGAAAAAGGGGTTCAACTTATCCAACTTTGCTTCCGTTTACTTGAGTGACCCAATACGCCAGCCTTACAATCTATTAGGTGCTCTGGGCTATCAACGACAAATCGTTCGAGGTTACGAGGTTTATGTTATCGAAGGCCCAAAGTTCATTGTCAATAAAACTACATTCAAAAGAAAGATTTACTCCAGTGCCAGTCGATGGGAGAATATGCCCCTAGAACAATTCAAACATGTACCGCTTGCCATTTTCTGGAAAGCGTTTGCAGACTTTGGTTATGTCCAAAATTATGATAACTACGAGGAGAAAGCCCAAAACACGCGTCTGAGTGGAAAACTACTGGCGGGTGGCGGAACCGGAGTGGATATTATATTACCCTATGACATAGTCTTTCGCTTGGAATACACTTTTACACGCGAAGCTACGCAAGGATTTTTCTTTAATTTGAAAAAAGAGTTTTAGAGATTTCCTATATTTAATCTGATATCACAATCAGATTGAGAGCCATCTTCTTAATTTCGGTTTTTTGGTTTTTGAATAGCCAACTAGCGGGCCAAAGTGTTTCCACGTTGATGGGAGCTCGGCAAGCGGGTATGGGCTATGCGTCCTCTACGCCTAAAGACGAATGGGCGCTCTTCAGTAACGTTGGTGCCCTCGGAAAAACTCAACAACTAAGTACCGCGTTCGCTTATGAAGCTGTTCCTGCTCTGGTAGGTGCTAATCGAATGGCAGCAGTACTTAACGTTCCTTTACGATGGGCAAATGCTGGGCTAGGTATGTTCCGGTTTGGTGATGCAATCTATAGCGAACAGATTATTTCGTTGGGAATTGGAAATCAATTCGGTATAACTTCTCTCGGTGCCAAACTTAATTACATCCAATACCGAGCGGAAGGTTTTGGGGTACAAAACACCGTGAGTATTGACTTTGGTGGTATCACGCAACTGACTGACCAGATTAGTATTGGCGCGTATATCAATAATCTAACACAGTCTTCGTTGCAGACACGCGATGGAGACAAGTTGCCAACCCGATTGGTGGTAGGTATTGGCTTGAAGCCAAGTGAAAAAGTTTTTATTTCTACTGAGCTAGAAAAAGATATCGACTACAAACCCACTTGGCGAACAGGTCTTGAATATTCTGTTTACAAAAATCTATTTTTTAGAACTGGTTATGCAGTAAATCCACAAGCAGGCTTCTTCGGGTTAGGATTCCACAAAAACAAACTAAAAATAGACTATGCCATTCGTTTTGGTCAGTTGTCAGGAGCAGCCCACCAAGCCTCTGCCATCTACTTGATTCCCAAAAAGACTAAAAAATGAAGTCTGGGATTTTTTACATCAGCTTATCTTTATTCATAGGGACAAAGTCTTACGCACAAGACTATCCCCGAAAAGAGATAGACGCCTCCTCGCTTGTTGATGAAATTTTTGCCACACAGGACTTAGATATTGACTATCAAGACCTCTATGAAAATTATCTCCAACTTATCTCTAATCCAATAGATCTCAATAGTATTACTAAAGAACAGCTGGCGGCATTTTATATACTAAGCCCACAACAAATCAATTCCTTCATAAATTATCGTAAGCAGGCAGGCAAACTGCTTTCTGTATACGAACTTCAAAATGTTGAGGGATTTACCAAAGAGCTTTTTTTAAAGCTTGTTCCGTTTGTCAAAGTTACCGAAGCAGGTTCTGTATTGGACAAAAGCATTTTCCAAAGGATAAGCGGTGAAAAAAATAATTATTTATTGCTTCGGTATGCACGAACACTAGAAGAGCAGCAAGGTTATGCAAAGGAAACGGATAGTAGTCGAAGGTATGCGGGTTCGCCCGGAAACTTTTACGCGCGCTTTCGAACCAGTAGGCCCGGAGATTTTAGTTTAGGTTTTACATTGGAAAAAGATGCCGGAGAAAACATCAATTGGAACCCCTCAAAAAAATATTATGGTTTTGATTATATATCTTTTCATGCACAGATCGTCAATAAACAAAAAATAAAAAACCTAATTGTGGGCGACTACCAAGCGCAATTTGGCCAAGGCATCGCGCTGGGATCTGTATTCGGAATTGGAAAGAATGGGGAGGCTGTTACAACTGTTCGAAGAAGCAACCTGGGATTCCTTCCTTACACATCCATTTATGAAGCCGGTTATTTTCGAGGGGCTGCTATGACTTATGAGCCAGCTAAGAATCTCACCCTTCACACGATGCTATCTTCGCGTGGCCGCGATGGCAATGTGCAAGACACCATCCAAAATGTATTGTCCTCCTTTAACTTTTCCGGGCTTCACCGCACCCCATCCGAACTTGCAAACCGAAATAGTTTGACAGAAAACAATCTGGCAGTAGTTGCGAACTACAAAAACAAATCACTGGATGCAGGACTAATTTTTCACACTACTCAGTTCAGCATTCCCATTTTTAGAAAAGAAAATCAATACAATCAATTTGCGTTCAAGGGAAGTGACAATTCAAATGTCGGAGCATTTCTAAACTATTCGAGCAACAACGTGTCGATCTTTAGTGAGTTTGTGCAAACCATTAAGCATGGGCAAGCGCTTGTGGCAGGGATCTTGGCTAGCATAACCCCGAAGCTTGATATCTCGATGCTCTATCGAAAGTTTGATCGTAACTTTTATAGTTTTTACAGTAACGCCTTGGCCGAAAACTCAATTGCCCAAAATGAGTCCGGTTTCTATTGGGGTTGGAAGTATTCCTTTAGCAAAAAGTACTCCCTGGCCGGATATGTAGATCTTTTTCAATTTCCATGGTTAAAATTCCGGAACTATGCACCTTCTCAAGGAAGTGAATGGTTGATCCGGTTCAACTACAAACCGTCTAAAACTGTTTCCTTCTTTTTGCAAGCACGCGAAGAAATCAGGCAGCGCAATACCAGTGCAGATGTGAATTTGTATCTGACTGACCTTGGTATTAAAAGAAACTATTGGGTTAACCTCGATTATAGTGCCACTCCCTATCTTAGCTTTCGAAGCAGAGCACAATTCAGCACTTTTGATTTCTCCGGGAAAAGCACGCAAGGTGTTGCTGTCATGCAGGACGCGTCACTCGATTGGCGAAAATTTTCTATCTCAGGTCGGTATGTTTTGTTTGATACGGACGATACAATATCGGCTCTCAGAAAAAATTGACTTTTGGGTTCGTTGGGCGCAAACACGCTTTACAGATCGAGATATTATTGGTTCAGGTGGGGAAGCAATTCTTGGAAATTCCCGAAACGATGTTAGATTTCAGGTTAGGATAAGGTTTTAGTAAACTGTTGTCCATTGTACTCAAAACAAATTGAAATAATCTAAAATTATGCACGCAGTTAAATTAGTAAGTCCGGGAGTGTTGGTCATGCTTTGTATTGGTCTTTTTGCCTTTATACTAGTTTTTAGAGCTATTTTCAACAGTAAAAAGTGAGATTAGTATTCATTTGAAGTGGATATTACCTATTCCAACAGCAATTTGTCGAAGTCAATTACATTTATCTTAGCAACTACTCATTCTATAAATACAGCGATGCAACTTGCCGCTCAATTAAACCCATTTCGTAATTTTGGTTAAATCGAATTCGACAATGAAATTAATGGTGACGGTCAAGAACATCTCCGAATTGCAAGTGAATAGAAGCGGAAAAATTATTTCCAAAAACTCCATCGCATCTGATTGCCTAAGCCTTTGAGTAGCGGTAGCCGTTAGGCAGCTACCAGCCGATTCCATAATCTTCGCCATGATTGCTGCTTCCTCCCCAGAAGCTACCGTGTTTCCAATCAAACCAAATAGCATTGATGGGGCCACTTGTTCGCTCCTGGTAGGAAAGCTTGTAGCCCATACGGCTTAGATCCTTTCTCACCCATGCCGGCATTGCATTGTTCAAGGTTAATCCACCCGGCACTTTTTCATGATCGCCAAAGCTGGAATACATCTGGAGCGTTTTGAAACTTGGCGCCTCACACGCTTCTTGAACGGTCATCCCAAACTCAACCATGTTAAGAAAAAATTGAATCAGTAATTGATCTTGTTCATCGCCAGCTTGCTTAGCGAAAGATAAAAATGGTTTCCCGCCTTTAAGAGCTAAACTGGGCGTCAACGTAACACGAGGGCGCTTACCCGGCTCAACCACATTAAACGGATTCTCTTTGGCGTCCAGCACGAATGACTGCATCCGTTGGCTCATGCCCACTCCTGTATTACCTGCAATACAAGCAGGCACCCACCCTCCACTAGGCGTAATTGATACCACCCAACCTTCTTTGTCAGCAGCCTCTACCGAAGTGGTACCTGCCGTAAACAGCTTGACTTTTACCCCACTTCAAAAGTATGTCCTGAAAAGGGTTTTGTTTCCCGTCCAGTAGATAGGGATCTCCAGGGCCTATTTTCGGATCATTCATCTCTGGGTTGATCAATTTCATCCGCTCCTTTGCATATTCTTTCGAAAGAAGTCCCTTCATTGGTTCCTCTGGTGCAAATGCGGGATCGCCATAGTAAAAGTCACGATCAGCAAAAGCAAGATTCATCGCCTGATAAACTGTATGAATGTATTTCGTAGAATTATAGCCCATGCTTTTCAAATCATAATTTTCCAGAATGTTTAGTGTCTGTAGCATGGCTGGTCCTTGGGTCCATTGTTGACATTTATAAACCTCAATGCCGCGGTAGTTCGTCATTAACGGTTCCTCAATCTTTACTTTCCAATTTGCCAGGTCAGCTTCAGTGAATAAGCCACCTTGCTCTTGACTGCCTCTTACTATTTCCTTGGCAATATCACCACGATAAAATCGATCATAGGCTGCATAGATGGCCGTCTTCCTATCCTTTCCCTTTTTCAAAGCCAGCTGCTCTGCTTCAACTAGTTTTTGAAGGGTTGCCAACAGATCCTTCTGCACAAATATTTCTCCTGCATCGGGGGCTTCCCTCTTTTCGCCTAAATGAGTGAGGAAAACTTTTTTAGAGTACGGCCACTTCTTTATTTCTTCCTTACCACGCTCAATTGAGTTGGCCGTTTGGGCTTCGATGGGATACCCTTCAGCCAGTTGCACAGCCGGTGCAAACACTTCTTTAACACTCATGGTGCCATACTCCGCCAACATAGTCAACAACCCTCCTACAGTGCCCGGTGTCACAGCAGCCAACGGCCCGAACTCGGGTGGATACTTCATCCCTTTTCCTTTGAAAAAATCTGCGGTAGCTCCAGTTGGTGCAACGCCCAATGCATTGATTGCAATTACTTTTTTTGTTTTAGGATTGTATATCAACGCCTGTGTCTCTCCACCCCAGCTAAGCACATCCCACATGGTACAGGTTGCAGCCAACATCGCGCATGAGGCATCAACTGCGTTGCCGCCCTTATTAAAAATCATAGCTCCCGCTGTAGCGGCCAGTGGTTTTCCTGTGATCGCCATCCAATGTTTACCATGAAGCGGTGGTTTTTGCGTGTTGACCGGGAGATTATTGAATGACTGGGCGATTAATCCATTTGCCAAGCCTAGGGACAATATTAAAAGCAGTTTTATTTTCATATTTTTAAGAATCAGTATAGGATAACTAGCTACAATGTAATTGATATTTCAGATTCTGAAAAACAATTGATCAACGAACGGATCGGGCGATCCACCAAAGGAAAGTTATGAACCAACACGAACAACTTATTGAAAAGTTTTATACTGCATTTCAACAAAAAGACTGGCAAACCATGCAAAGTTGTTACCACGAAGAAGTGACATTCAGCGACCCGGCCTTTCAAAATTTAAAGGGAAAAGAAGCCAAAGCCATGTGGCATATGTTAGCCGTTAGTGCCAAGAATTTTTCACTTACCTTCAACCAGGTAAAGGCTGATGATCGAAAAGGATCCTGTCATTGGGAAGCCGCCTATTCTTTCTCACGAACAGGTCGAAAAGTGTTGAATAAGATTGATGCCTACTTTGAATTCAATGGCGTTAGGAGCACCCGGAATACTCCTTGGTTGGTCTCCGTTGCTTCAAAATAAAGTCCGTGCGACTGCAGTTGCTGGCTTAAAGAAGTTTATGTCTGAAAATGCCACCTACCACTAGAACATGCCGTTCTCAGCCCATAAAACAGCCCGATTTGCTTTTGTTTTGAATAAATAGCTATATTTGAATGTTAATGAAGTAAAACCTACCAGAAAGTATCCCACCTAGTGAGTGCATTGTCGGTTCGGCCTTATTGATTTAGATTTCAAAAACACAAATGAACATTTATGTAGCCAACATTCCCTGGAAGGCAACCGAGGAACAAATGAAGCAGTTATTCTCCGAGTACGGTGAAGTAAGCTCTGCGAAGATTATCATGGACAAAGTAACACAGCGTAGCCGTGGCTTTGGATTCGTAGAAATGGCTGACGACACAGCCGGAAAAAATGCTATCAATGAACTCAACGGTGCTGATTTCATGGGCAAAAACCTAGTGGTTAACGAGGCTCGCCCACGCGAAGAAGGTAGTGGTGGTGGCCGCGGTGGCAACCGTGGTGGCGGTGGCGGTGGTTTCCGCAGGGGCGATTTCAACAGAGATTATTAATCGACTTGAAATACTTGTACTACGTAGGTGATACTAAATGGTATTTTCCGGTAGCCTGAGTTCACCGAAGTAGTAAGAACTTTGATGCCACGCCAAAAGCGTGGCATTTTTTATTGTATCATTTTGGTGTAAGTGACATCATCCATTGTATCGCATGACAAATCCATCAAAGTCGAATCGACTGATTCACTCAACCTCGCCCTACTTACTACAGCATGCCAGCAATCCGGTGGATTGGTTTGAGTGGAACGAAGAAGCGCTAATCAAAGCAAAGAAAGAAGATAAGCCGATTCTATTAAGCATTGGATATTCCTCGTGTCACTGGTGCCATGTGATGGCTCACCAGAGCTTTGAGAATGAAGACATCGCTGAATTGATGAACGAGCATTTCGTTTGCATCAAGTTAGATCGGGAAGAGCGCCCCGACATAGATCAAATCTATATGGAGGCCGTTCAGGCCATGAAGCAAAATGGTGGGTGGCCACTGAATGTTTTCTTGACACCCGATCAAAAGCCGTTTTTCGGTGGTACTTACTTTCCTCCAAAGAACTGGGCACAATTACTACTTCAGATAACCAAAGCATTCAAAGAAAAAAGAAACGAAATCGAGGCATCGGCCAACGACTTGAAAAACCATTTGGGAATATCCGACCTACAGCGGTTTAAAAAGTTGGAGAAAAATACCTCGATCTCACGTGAGATGTTGGATAAGATGTTTGACACCTTAGAAAATCGATTCGATTTTACGTTTGGGGGAATTGAAAAAGCACCCAAGTTTGTCATGCCGTCTACTTGGCTCTTTCTCGCGCGTTACTACCAGATAAGCAAAAACAAAATGGCCCTTGATATGCTTCATCTTACGCTGCAAAAGATAGCTGCGGGAGGCATCTACGACCAAATCGGTGGAGGATTTGCGCGATATTCAGTAGATGGTGAATGGTTTGCCCCTCACTTTGAAAAAATGTTGTATGACAACGCGCAGCTATTGAGTCTCTACGCTGAAGCCTACAGCTTGACAAGCGAAAAACTCTATCGAACGGTAGTTTATGAAACAGTGCGCTGGTTGGAACGGGAGATGATTCATCCAGAAGGTGGTTTTTATTCAGCACTCGATGC
>VYLB01000020.1_pt1 | contig 34411 bp, 38 predicted proteins | sample 5114431 | NCBI WGS metagenome assembly VYLB01 (sample SAMN12291786, study PRJNA351875) | freshwater metagenome | isolation source: freshwater lake | place: USA: Michigan, Gull Lake | collected 2013-08-08
CATGGGCATCCGGGCGGCGCAGGCCGGCGCCCTGACGGCGGCGGTGGACCGGGAGTTGTCGCCCAACAGCCCCGACCGGCGCGACTTCGAGCGGGCCGCCCCCTTCCGGGCCCTGTGCGCCCGCTGGGGCGTGGACCCGGCCTATGCGGCGCATCGATACGGCCTCTCCCTGCCCGACTTCGATGTGGTGGTGCTGGGGGTGAAAAGCCGATCGGAGCTGTCCCTCTGCCTCCAGGCGGAGGCCGACGGGCCCTATTCCGAGACGGAGATGGCCGAGATCGACGCCCTGGGCCTCCGGCCGCCCGGGTCCTGAGACCACGACTTCGTCCCCCACGGCCCGCGCCCAAGGCAGGGCCCGATAGCGCTTCATCCGCGACTGGGCAGGCGATATTCGACGCTGGCTCCGGACAGTCCCCTGCCATCTCAGGAGCGCCCTTTGAAGGTCGGTCGCTGGGCATCGAGGGAGATCAGTCTCATATGTTCTTGTTTTGTTCTTTCCAATCCCAGCCTTTCGTGTTTTCTTATGAAAGCCAGGAGCCGCGCCCTGCCCCGCTGCACCCCCAGCACCCAAGCGAAAGGAAACCTGACGAATGGCGAGAATGCCGCAGGGACAGCCCCGTCCCGTTCCGGATCCTGAGGGCGATCGTTATGACGAGATGCTCCGCCAGGAAAGGCTGAGGCGGGCCCGCGCCGAGGCCGCCGAAGACGGGCCGCCTTCAGCTTCGGTAGGTCACCCGGAACTTCTGGAGTCCCTCATCCCCGTTTGGGGATCCGGGCGAGAGGCGGTGGCCGACTTCCAGGAGGGGGATTATGCGGGGGCGGCCCTGAACGGCGCCCTGGCGGCGTCCGACCTCTTCCTTGCGGGTTCGCTGGCGAAAGGCGTCGCCAAGGGCGGACTCTACATCGTCACAGGCGCCGCGAAGGAGGCCGCCAAGCAGGCGGCCCTACGGGGGTCCAAGACGACCCCTTATTCCTGGGACAAGAGGGTGCGGCCCTGGATGGGCGCGAAGCGCTATCTGGCAAAAGGTCAGGCGGGACACCACTGGGCCATCCCACAGAACGGTTGGGGCAAGGGCGTGCCAGAGTGGGTCAAGAACCAACCCTGGAACATCAAGCCCATGCCCGAGGGGCCAGCGGGCGCCGAGATGCACGGTCGCATGACGGGGCGCTACAAGGGCAAGCCGAAGTTCAATGCCCTGGAACAGTACATCTATGGCACGCCGGCATGGTCAAAGACCGCCACGGGCGCCGCCGTCGGCCATCCGGCGGCAGCGGCCAAGGCGGAAGCGGAGAAGAGACGATGAGCCCCAACTTTCCCGCCTTTGGATTCCGCCAGGACGTGGGACGCTACGCGACGCCGGGGCTGGAGAAGTTCGACCAGTTCGACATTGCGGAAGATTTCGCGGTCTGTTCTCAATGGGACCTGAAGTACGGCTCGCGAAACGGCATGGTGCTTGTCGACGCCAACCTGCGGTGCTGGCGGGTCGCCCGGGTACGGCGACTGGGGATCCGTCCTCCCCTGTGGTCCTACATGCTCAGGCTGTTGTTCCAGCAAGCGCTCTACCAGGTGGATGTGGAGCTGGAACCGCTTGAGCCGATCACCCTGGACCAGCTTAAGGATCGTATGACGGCCTCCATCCTGTCCAATCCTGACGACTTTCGTGACGACGAAGCCATCGCCGGAGAGGCGGGACCGCCTCAGGACGAACAGGAACTGCTGGATGCGATCGTCGCCGGAATCCGCGCCGCAGACTCTGTCGAGGGGATCGCGGATTTTGTCGACCGCGGTTGAGGACGACGCCGCGGGAGGATGATGCCGCTGGGTTGGCATTGAGCGCCTCCAGCCGCAGGGGATCACCCTGAAGGCCGAGCGACGGTGAGTGCGCCAGTCCGAGCGGCACAGCCCCCGGGAGCGGCGTTCGGGCCCCTGACCCGGGTTCCTTGCGACCGGGCCTCTTTTCTGTTCTCCTCTGGTTTGCCATTGGCGTTTGGCTAAGGAGCAGGTCCATAATCGCGACGCTGGATGTCACGCGCCGGGGTGCGCTCGTCTTTAATGTCGGAGCGATGGTCGCGGGATGCGCCACCCGACAGCCCGCGCCGCGGACCAAGCCTGCCGCCGTGGGCCGGGCCCTTGCGAGCCTTGTCCTCCTTGCGGCGCTGTCCGGCGCGCCCTCTTCTGCGAAAGCGCAAGGTCCTTGCGCCGGAGCGAAGACCGCCTGCGTGGTGAGCACCTCGCCGGCAAGCGGAGCTCTGGTCCCGCCTGGGCCGACAGTCTTGCGGGTCGAGTTCGACAGACCCATGCGACAAGACAGCTACTCGATAACCAACGCGCCGGGCGGAGCGCCGCCGCCAGTGGCTGGCCCGCCGCGATTTTCGGCCGATGGGCGGACGTTCGAAATCCTCCTGTCGCTTCAACCCGACGTGACCTACGCGCTATCGGTCAACAGCGAAAAATACCGCAACTTCCGTGGCCTGGATGGGACGACGGCGGCGGCTTACAGCCTCACTTTCAGAACAGACCGAGTTAAAGCGGTTCAGGCGAGCGCAGGTCCTTAAGGCGTCTTTCGACGCTGGGGGCTGAATCCCCGCCGCAGGTTGTCACCCCTGTTCCTTGAGGTGAATTTCGTCTAAGTTTCCCCAAGGAGAAAGCCCATGATTGAGACATCGAGTACGACGCGACGGGGTGCGCTGGTCCTGACCGCGGGCGCTATGGTCGCCGGATGCGCCATCCGCCCGCCCGCGCCGCGGACCAAGCCCGCCGCCCTGACCCTGGAAGAGGCCTTCGTGGGGCGCACAGTGGGCGAGGGCGTGTTCAGCTTCCCCATTGCGCAGGTCAATCGCCGCTTCCGCGCCGACCTCGATGGGCGTCTGGAGGGCGACCGCCTGACCGTGGTGGAGGACTTCTTCTACGAGGATGGCGAGACGAACCGGCTGACCTGGGTGTTTGACCGCGCCGGGCCGGGCCGTTGGACGGGCAGGCGGGAAGACACGGTCGGCGTGGCCGCTGTGACGGAAGACAACGGGCTGATCCGGCTGGAGTATCTGGCTGACGTGAGCTCGCGCGGCGCCGTGACCCGTCTTGGCTTTCGCGATCTGATCTATCGGACAGGCCCCGACGTGATCGTGAACGAGGCGGTTGTGTCCTGGAACGGACTGCCGCTGGGCTCGGTCCGGTTCGAGATCCGGCGGGCCTGAGAGCCTTCTCCGCTGCGTGCGGGTGGGCGGGCCCATCTTCATCCCCAGATCCAGCCCGTTGCGGCGAAGGAGCATGAGCGTGACAGGACCCGTGGTGGTGACAGGCGCCTCGAGCGGCATCGGGCGGGCGTGCGTCGAGCGGCTGGCGAAGGCCGGCGTGCGGACCTTTCCGACGGTGCGCAAGGAAACCGACGCCCTCGCCCTGACGGAGGCCTTCGGCTCACTTGTCGAGCCGGTGCTGGCGGATGTGACGGACGCCGGGAGCCTGGCCCGCGCCGCGGCCGAGATCGAGGGCCGTCTTGCGGGGAGCCGCCTCGGCGGCCTTGTAAACAACGCCGGCGTCGCATGGCCCGGGCCCGCCATGAGCCAGCCCCTCGACGAGATCCAGCGCGTAATCGACACCAATCTGGTCGGCGCCATGCGGGCGGTGCAGGCCTTCGGGGCCCTGCTCGGCGCCGTGCCGGGCGCGTTGGGCCCCAAGGGCCGGATCGTTAACATCACCTCGGTGTCGGGCAAGTTCGGCTATCCGTTCACCGCCGCCTACGCTGCGTCCAAGCATGGACTCGAAGGCTATTCCGAAAGCCTGCGCCGCGAACTCATGCTCACGGGCGTGGATGTGATCGTGGTCGGGCCCGGCGCGGTGAAGACGCCGATCTGGGACAAGGGCGCCGCCGTCGACCGGTCGCGCTACGCCGGCACGGGCTGGGCCGAGCCTCTCGCCCGGCTGGAGGAAAGCCTCGCGGCGATGGATGAGGAGGGCCTGGAAGCCTCGGTTGTCGCCGACGTGGTGCTGGAGGCGCTGACCGCCGCGCGTCCCAAGGTGCGCTATGCGCCAGTCCCGAATCCGCTCCTGAACTGGTGGCTGCCGCGGCTCTTGCCGAAGCGCATGATCGACGGCGTGATCGCGGACCGGCTTGGCCTCAGACCGAAGTCCTGAGCGGGTCTAGAGAGCCGCGGGCGACGTCGCGCAGGCGAACGGGTCGACCGGCTCCCCTGCTGAAGCTCCACGCGGGGCGGATGAGCTCGGCAAGACGGCTCCGAACACCTATTCGAGTGGTGTCCGGAGCCCGGGCTCTGAGGCGTCTCCTGCAGCAAGGAGATTCTGCCCGCACGAACCGTAGCGGACTAGAACTTAAACGTGGTGCCGAGCCAGAACTGTCGACCGTAGAAAGAGACATCGCGGTAGATACCGTTTCCGGTATTGTTGATCTTTTCCTCATTGGTCGCGTTGCGGACTTCACCAATAATCTCGAAACGATCGTTGATCGTGTAACGCGCCTGAAGATCGATTGTACCCAGCGCCGCATCGTAGCGATCTGCCGTACCCGTGAGGTCCGTTGCGCTGACACTTGTGAAGGCTTCGCCAACATAAGAATAGGCGGCACGGGCACGGAACTGGCCCTGCTCGTAGAAGACGGCGAGATTGCTCAGGACCTCGGCCTGGCCTTGCAACACGTCGACAGTCCCGCGCACGCCGCCGGTATCGAAGCTGCCGTCGATGAAGGACGCGTTGGCGGATACGCCGAAGTTCGACAGAAAGCCCGGCAGTGGGAGGTTGTTGATCACGGCGTTGAGCTCGACGCCCTGGACCTCGGCCTTCGTGGCATTGACCGGCTGGGTTATGTCCTCCCCATTGGGACCGCCAGCGACGGTCAGGCGGGTGACGATCTCGTTCTTGATCTCCTTGCGGAAGACACCGACCGAGAACACGCCGGTATTGCCGGGCAGGTAGTACTCGAGTGAAGCTTCATAACTGTCGCCTTCGCGGGCGATCAGGTCCGGGTTGCCGCGGTTGATGGCTCCCGTGGACTGGTTGACGGTTTCACCCGAAGCGAGCTGGCTGGGGTTGGGACGTCCCACCGCCCTCGACGCGCCGGCACGCAGCCGAAGCGAGTCCGTGAAGTCGTACAAGACGGTCAGCGATGGCAGGAAGTGGTCGTACTGGCCCTTGCGGGTCACCCGCGACTGGGTCGCGCCCTGGGTCCGGTTGCGTTCCACCGAGGTTGCGGTGTCCTCGTACCGGCCGCCGAGAATCACCGTGTGGCGGGAGCCCGCGTGACGCACCAGGCCGTATACGGCGGTGACATCTTCATCAAACAACCAGTCGGCCTGTCGGTTCTCGTTGCGACCACCCGTGAAGCTCGCGCGATTGGCGTTGAAGAAGGTGTTGAAAGCGTTGAAGTCGACAAAGATCTGATTGAAGTTTCCGAACGGCGGCCGGTAGCTCGTCGGGATCGCGAACTGGCTGAGCGGCAGGGGCGCGCCGGTGAAGGTCCAGGTCCAAGTCGTAGAGTCATTGTCGCGGACGATCTCGCGGGCCTTGGCGCCGAAACCGAACCCCAGGCCCATGTCACCGCGATCCGTGTTGCGGGCATAGTCAAAGGCGACTTCGCGGACGTATTCGTCGCTGTCGTCTTCATAGGGTGTGAAGGCGTTGTTGAACAGCGTGTAACTGGCCGGGTTGGATAACCGGGCGTCCAGGTTGGTCGCGACCGGCGCCCTCCCCTGCAGGGCCAGGTCGAATGTCGCCGCCGGGCCCGTCAGGTTGAACTGCAGCTGGTTGGATGGCTCCAGGAACTGCGCCTCGGAGTACGAAGCCTGAAATGCCAGACTCTGATCCTCGTCGAGGGCCCAATCGAGGAAGACCTGCGCCACCGTCGTCGGCTTTTCGAGCGGAAAATCGTTGAAGCGAACGAAGCTGGCGCTCCCGCCCGTCCCATTGCGCAGGCGCTGCGAGTGACGCAACTCAGTGTCGGTCTGCACGTAGTGAACGAACGAAAGGCCCGTACGCATCCCCGCCAGAGGTTCCCATTCCAGCTTCAGGATGCCGCCGAGCCGTTCGATCGTATTCGGAAAGGTCGACCACAGCAGATCCGTCTGGGATCCAGCAGCCGCCGGCGTCCCCACAGGCGTCGGGGTCGCGGAAATGGGGGGCTGGACCTGCTGAGGCAGGAGCCTCTGTTGGTCGCGGTTGCGCTGAAGATAGTTCAGCCCGACCAGAAGGCCGAACTCGCCGCTACTCCCGAAGCGTTGCGACATCGTCGCATCAAAACGCCAGTTCGGCGCATCGTCATAATCTCGGCCATAACCCTTTCCAGGGACGTCCGTGTCGGAAGAGAGGCCGCCCGAAGCTGTGCCAGCGAGATAGAATCCGGGCGAGTCGAACGGCGAGCGCGTGACGAGGTTCAGCGTTCCGCCAATCGCATTGCCATCAACGTCGGGCGTCCGCGATTTGGTCACGACCGCCTGACGGATCGCGCCGGAGGGGATCGCTTCCATGTTGAGCTGTCGGTTCTGGCGTTCGGAGGTGGCGAGAGTCGCGCCGTCGAAGGCTCCCAGGGTGTAACTGGGGTTCAGGCCGCGGATCGAAACGAACTTGCCTTCGTCCTCGTCGAACACGGTCTGAACGCCTGGCAGGCGCCTGATCGCATCAGAGATGTTGTAGTCGGGCTGGCTGCCGATGTCGTCGGCCGCGAGGTAGTCAGCGATCCGGTCGTCTTCTCGGCGCGCCAGAATCGCCTGTGCGTTCTGAGCGCGATAACCGACGACGACAAGCTCATCAACATCCGTGGCCTCTTGGTCTGCGCCGGCCGACTGGGCGTAGGCCTGACCCGCGATGGACGACAGAACGACAAGACTGCTCATTGTCATGAGCAGGGTCCGAAACGAAGACGTCATGAAGGCCATTCCCCAGCAGGCTCGTTCCGTTCAGGGACCTGCCCCAAAGCTCGAGCTGAACAAGCCTTGCCGATGACAAAGAACGATGACAGCGGCGCGTTAAACGCATGACGTTTTATTGAATGAAAATATAATCTTTTGCGACAACAAAGACCTGTTGCGAGAATGATTATTATGTGCCGATATCGGGCAATCGAAAGATTGAGATCACATTCTCAGGATGCTGTTCTTTATCCATAACCTGAAATAATACTGAGCGTTGAATGATTTCCAAGGCTTCCACAGCTTCAAGTGCATGCCTCTTGATTGTGGCGATCGCAGTCGCAGCTTGTAGCACCGTCCCTGAACGCGCACCTGCCTCGGCGCCCTCGGTCGCGCTGTTTAAGGGCGTGTCGCATCAGACCCTGCCAGCCACAGGTCCGGTCCCAATGGCAATCCAGGTGCTACGGATAGATCTGTCGGCTCCGGGCGTCGCGCTGGTCGTCACGCCAGGAGATCCCAGCGAGGGTCACGAGTACCGGGCGCTGAAGACGTCCGAGGCGCTCCTGGCCAACGACTGGCAGGCGGCCGTTAACGGCGGCTATTTCCTGCCGTTTGCGGGCGGATCCCCCGGGGGCGACGACTATATCCCCCAACCTGGCCAGGGGACGGATGTATCGGGAGCGGCGATCCACAACGGGCGGGTTGTGTCACCGATCGAACCGGACCTTGACCGGCGCGTCAACGCCATTGTCTGCGTCTGGCGCGAGGCCAAGGTGGTGATCATGGATGGTCAAGACTGTGGCCCGAGGGTGCGCGAGGCCATGGCGGCCGGCCCGCGTCTGCTCAAGGACGGTCGGCGCCTTTCCTACACGACCTTTGACGCCACCTATGGCGCAGCCCGCCACCCGCGGACCGCCTTGGGTCTCGACGCCCGACGGCGGCTGGCCTGGCTTGTGACCGTCGATGGACGTCAGCCGGGCTTCAGCGAAGGCGCCAGTCTTGACGAACTGACCGATATCTTCATTTCGTTGGGGGCCAGGGACGCGATCAATCTCGATGGGGGCGGATCCACCACCATGGTGGTCAAGTCTGCGGAAGGATATCTCGTATTGAACCGCCCGATCCATACGGGCGTGCCCGGGCGTGAACGCCCCTCGGCCAATCACCTTGGTGTTCGAGCCCGACCGCTGTCCGACGGGGTTCGGCCCTGAGGCGGCGCGCGTCGCCCAATGGACGGCGGGCCGGAGAGTTCAGGCGCCGCGCCAATGTCGACTCTGAACAGCTTGCCCGCCGGTCCGGCTCGAAATGGCTTTGGGTCTGACAACGCATCGTCATGTCTGCATTCTATCCTGCTCACAGGGGGACTTGGCCTTAGGCTGGCCTGCGCCCCGAACTTGTTTCACGGCTCCGCCATGCCCGCCCCCAACGGGGGCGGATTGGAGACACTGAATGCCCAGAACCCTTCTTGCCGCCATTCTGTTTGCCGCCTTCGCCTTGGGTTGCGCCGCCGACGCGCGGAGTCAGGATCGACCGAAGGTCGCCCAGCCGGCCGAGTCTCGGCCCATCCCGCCCCTGGCCAGCTATCCGCGCCGGGTGGAACGGCCCCTACCCCAACCGCCCGCGCCACCGACCTTCGCCTCGGTTGAACTGCGCCGCTATCCAGGCATCCGAGAGGCTGGCCAGGGCGCAGCGGCCGCGGGCAAAGACTTCTTCGCCGTGGTCAACACACGGCTGGGCCGCTACGCCAAGGCGGACGGCGCCAAACTTGCGGAATGGGCGGGTGACCCGACCCTCTTCGTCCATCTCAACGCCTGCCTCGTGCACGACGCCCGGCTGATGTGCGCCCATTCCAACTTCCCCCACTTGCCCATGGTGTCCTCAGTAGAGGTGTTCGATCCGCGGACTTTGGCCCATGTGGACTCGGTCAGCCTCGGCGAACAGAGCGGCTCCCTGACCTGGATCGACCGGAAGGACGGGGCGTGGTGGGCGCTCTTCGCCAACTACAATGAGCGCGGTGGCCAGCCCGGGCGCGATCATACCGCCACCACCCTCGTCCGGTTTGATGACCAATGGCGGCGGACAGAGAGCTGGGTCTTTCCACCCTCGGTGCTCGAACGGCTCGCCCCAACGTCCAGTTCCGGTGGCGGCTGGGGTGACGACGGCCTTCTCTACATCTCAGGCCATGATGCCCCGGAGCTCTATGTTCTTGCCCTGCCAGAGGCAGGATCGGTTCTACGGCACGTCGCGACCGTGAATGTCGGTTTCGAGGGCCAGGGCTGGGCCTGGGACCGAACAGCTGACCGCGAGATCTGGTCAATCGCCTCGGGTCGGACCGTGGTCGTCACCCATGTGCCGCCGCTGCCAATCACCCGGTAGCGGCAGCAAAACGGGGGACTCCTAAGCGTACCGACGCTACCAGCTTGGTGAACCTGGCGTCACGGGCGCATTCAATGAGCCCCGCACCTTCGGGTTCGAGGCCAAGGTTCGCTACTAGACAGGCGTGCGGGCATAGCCTCGATCGACCCGGACAACTCCGGGATGGGTCGGGTCGTACGGGGGATGGCTGTCATGGACGCGACACGCGGTCCGGGCAGACTCGAAATCGGCACAGCAGCCATTCTCCGGGCTCGGACGGACCTCATGATGACGAAGATTGCGTCGCTCCTCCTGGCCGCCGCCCTCTTTCTTCCGGTCGGAGGGTGCAATCCGAAGCCTGAAAGCGGAGCGAGCGCTCCGCCGCTGCGCATCTCCATGCAGGGCTCCAATGACGATCCCGCGCTGGTGAAACGCCGGGAGGCTTACCAGCAGTTTCTTGGCAAGGCCACCGGACGCCCCGTGAAGCTGTACGAAGCATCCGACTACAACGGGGTGATTCAGGCCCTGGCCTCGGGACAGGTCGACATCGCCACTCTGGCGGGGGCCAGCTATGCGAACGCCGACGCCCAGGTCGGGCAGAAGATCGCGCCTATCCTGACGGTCCGACGCGCCGATGGGGGCACGGGCTATTACTCCGCCCTGATGGTCAGGACCGATAGTCCTTTCCGTACCCTGTCGGACCTGAAGGGCAAACGGCTCGGCTATGTCGATTTCAACTCGACATCGGGGTACCTCTATCCCCGCGCCCAGATGCGTGAGGCCGGGATCGACCCTGATACCTACTTCTCAAACACCGCCTTCGCCGGGGGACACACCCAAGCGATCATGGCCCTCGCCAATGGGCAGTTCGACGCCACATTCGTGCAGGTTTCGGGTGGCGATCCGGTCCATGGCTTCAGTTCAGGCGCGGTCTACACCATGGCCAAGCGCGGCCTTGTCGACCTCAAGGAGTTCCGGACTCTCTGGGTCATCGGCCCGATCCCGGACACCTCAATCGTGGTGCGGACCGACCGCTCCCAGGCCGACATCGACCTGGTCCGCGGCGCCATGGCGTCGCTTCCCTATGACGAGCCGGAGATCTGGTCGGAAATCGGCCAGCCGGAGGGTTCCAACTTTACAGCGATAGACCGCCGTCACTACGCGGAGGTCATACGTCTCCGCAATGCGGACATTGCGCTCCGCCGGAAGGGCGGCGCAGAGGCAGGCGCGCGATGATCCCTCGCCTGATGCTCGCCCTTCTGGTCCTGGGGCTTTCGCCACTTACCGTCCAGGCGGCGCCCTTCCGGATCGCCAGCGTAGGCCCACAGTCGCCCTGCCGGGAATTCCCGGACCGTGAGAAGGCCCTTGCGGATCTCCTGTCCCGCCGCCTCGGGCAGACGGTGGTGCAATGCCCATTCGCCTCGCGGGCGGATGCAGCCAAGGCCCTGGCGGGCGGCCAGGTAGACATGGCCTTGCTGACACCGGAGTCCTACGCCGGGCATACCGGAAAGGTCCGGGCGATCCTTACCCTCCATCTTAAGGACGATCCTGGGCGGCTACCTGTGGTCGTAGCTGCGCTGGCGACAGACCGCAGGACCGGGTTGGGCGACTTCAAGGGTGGAAGCGCGGTCTTCGCCTCCCGCGCGCCCTACGACCTCACGACCCCGAGAAAGGCGCTCGCGGATCAGGGAGTCGGGAAAGGCGACTTCCGGGAGGAAGGGACGGCCGCAAACGCGGACGCCGCCGCCGCTCAGCTGAGGGCCGGCAGGTCGGACCTCCTGGTGCTGAACGGTGACGCTTGGCAGCGTATCTGCCGGGGGATCAAGCCGGATGACCGGCCGTGCGGGGACCTCAAGATCATCTGGAAAGGCCGCCCCCGGGCAGAACAGGCCTGGGCCATTTCGACCAGCCTGCCGCCTCAATTGCGCTACCGGCTGATCGGCATCTACCTGGCCATGCATCTCGAAGCTCCCGAAGCCTTCCGGGTCGCGTCGGGCTTCGAACCCAGGGCGGCCTTCTTTGACGCCGCTGAGGCCGAAGCCCTCTCGCCGGCCCGGAACGTCCGTTGACTGACGCCGCCGACGCCGTGGTGTCGGCCTTTGAGGCTGAGCGTCGACGTCTGCTTCACCGCCAGTGGATCCGCGCCCTCCTTGGCGTTGGGATCACGAGCGTCATCCTGGGACTCTCCTTCCACCAAAGCCAGTTCTTCGATCCTGAGATCGGCGCGAACCCCCTAGGTCGCATCCTTGAGTTCCTCGCCAGGATGGCGCCCCACCTCAGGACAGATGTCCTCCTCGAAGGCCGGGAAGTCGATGGGTCCCTCGCCTCATGGTTCTATGATCTTCCCGGTTGGCTAGCCGCACTTTGGGAAACCATCGAGATCGCAGTGGTCGCCACAGTCTTCGGAGCGGTCGCGGCGGTCTTCGCGTCGTTTCTGTGCGCCCGGAACCTGATGCCTTGGGCGCCCATGAGGTTCCTGGTCCGTCGACTTCTCGAAGCCATACGCACCGTTCCTGACCTCATCATGGCCCTGATCCTGGTGGCGGCCTTTGGCGCCGGGGCGACGGCGGGGGTCATCACCCTGACAATCGCCACACTGGGTGGACTGGGAAAACTGTTCGCTGAGATCAACGAAGAGGTCGATCCCAGGCAGCTGGAGATGCTTGACGCTGCAGGCGCAGGTCCCTTCTCCAAGATCCGGTTTGGCGTCCTGCCTCAGGTTCTGCCGAACTACGCTTCGTACATCCTGCTGAGGCTGGAGATCAACGTGGCGGCCGCGGCAGCGCTGGGGATCGTCGGCGCCGGGGGCATAGGCCTCGAGCTCCAGAGAGCCATCACCTACACTGAGTTCAGCACCTATCTCGCGATCCTCCTTTTGATGGTGCTGGTGATCTTCGTCATCGACATGACCTCGGAGGCGATCCGACACAATCTCCTCCTCCGCGCGGAGAAGTCATGATGAACCAGGACGCGACTCCTCTCCCCTCTCCCCTTCCCGGCCTCGCCCTCAGGGGCTTGCTGACGTTGGGTGGCATTGCAGCCCTCATTGCGATGATGGTCGACCTGGGTATCTCCCCGGTCGCCCTCGCTGGCGGATTCACAAAACTCGGTGTTTTCCTGCTCGCCATGTTTCCGCCCAGCGACGGCGGCGACCTGCCTCGGATCTTGAAGTCCCTCCTGGAAACGCTGGCGATGGCGCTGGCGGGCACAACCCTCGCCGTCCTGGTCGCAGCGCCTCTCGGATTCCTCGGCGCCAGGACAGTGGTGGGTCAGCCCGCATTCCACTTCCTGTTCCGTCGGATGCTGGACATCTTCCGCGGCGTGCCCGTCCTGGTCTGGGCCCTCATCTTCGTCGCCGCCTTCGGGCTTGGGCCGTTTGGCGGGGTCATAGCCCTCGCTGTCGCGGATATTCCAAGCCTTTCGAAGCTCTTCGCAGAAGCCATCGAGAACTGTGACCGGGGGCCGGTTGAAGGGACACGGGCGGCGGGGGGCTCCCGGCTGCACGAGATCCGCTTTGCGTTGGCGCCCCAGGTCGCCCCTATTCTCGCAAGCCAAAGCTTGTACTACCTCGAAAGCAACTTCCGGAATGCCGCGGTCTTGGGCATCGTTGGCGCTGGCGGGATAGGGTTTGAGCTGGAAGAGCGGATCCGGATCTTCGCCTTCGATGAAGTCGCCTTCATCGTCCTCCTTTACATGGTGGCGGTGGCCCTCCTGGACAGTCTGTCCCGACGCCTTAGGTCCGCACTCGCCTGACGAGGCTCCTGACAAATCGAGCACTCGTCCGTTGCAAAGCGCTGCGAACGTCACGGGCCAGTCATCACCTAAACCTAGGTTCGCCAGAGACATGGGCGCTTGGAGGCGGCAGGGTGCTCGAACTCAGGAACATCTCCAAAAGCTTCGGAGAGACGATCGCCGTCGATGGCGTCAGCCTGACCGTGGCCAGGGGTGAGATGGTCGGAGTCATCGGACGCTCGGGCTCCGGGAAGTCGACGCTGCTTCGACTGATCAATCGCCTCGCCGAACCCTCCTCCGGCGAAGTGCTCTGGGATGGAGAGGGGATCAGCCGGCTGAAGCGTCGTGACCTCCGGAAGTGGCGGCGCCGGTGCGCCATGATCTTCCAGCAGTTCAACCTCTCACCCAGGCTTGATGTCATCACCAACGTCCTGATCGGGGTGGTGGCTGAACGTCCCTTGGCGATGACGCTGATGAAGTTCTTCCCCGCATCGGACCGCGCCGACGCCATTCGCGAGCTGGACGCCCTCGACATGGGCCAGACCGCCTTCCAGCGGGCCGGCACCCTTTCAGGCGGCCAGCAGCAGAGAGTGGCGATCGCACGGGCGATGATGCAGAAGCCGGACATGATCCTGGCCGACGAACCCGTCGCCTCCCTGGATCCCGGCAATGCCGAAGTGGTCATGAAGGCGCTACAGGCCGCTGCCGGCGCCCGGGGCATTCCGGTGCTCGTCAGCCTTCACAGCCTTGACCTCGCCCGCCGCTACTGCACCCGCATCGTCGCCATGTCCAAGGGCAGGATCATATTTGATGGCTCCCCTTCGGAGCTCTCGGCGGAGATCATCGACCGGATCTACGCCGCCGGGGCGAACCGCAACCCCGCTGTCCACCTTGCCGAAGTCGGAGCCGCCGCATGACCTCGACGCGACTGGAAGCCCATGAGCGGGCCCCAGGCGAGGTTTACGTCGGTAGGTTCGGGGGTGCGAGCGACCCCTTGTCCCAACCCGCCGGAGATCGCCCTTACATTGATCCCGAGGCCAGCGTGCATGACTGCATACTGGGCCCCTGGACCCGGGTGGGCGGACGGACGAGCCTTTCAGAAACGTCTATGGCCGCCTACAGCTATATCGTGACGGACTCGAGCGCCGCCTATTCGACCATCGGTAAGTTCTGTTCCATCGCACGCGACGTGCGCATCAATCCCGGGAATCATCCAACCTGGAGGGCGGCGCAGCATCACTTCAGCTATCGCGCCGTATCCTATGGGTTGGGGGAGAGTGATGATGAAGCCTTCTTCGACTGGAGAAGGGCCCATGACGTCGTGATTGGTCACGACGTCTGGATTGGACACGGAGCCACGGTGCTGGCCGGCGTCTCGGTAGGCACAGGCGCCGTAATCGGCGCGGGGGCGGTAGTGTCCAAGGATGTGGAACCCTTCACCATCGTCGTTGGGGTGCCATCACACCCGATCCGCGAACGGTTTCCCAAGCCTGTACAGGACGGCCTGCTCCGTCTCGCCTGGTGGGACTGGGAGCACGAGAGATTGGCGGACGCTCTTGAGGATTTCCGGAACCTCGATGCCGATGCCTTTGTCGAGAAGCATGCCTGAGGGCGGCCGCCTGATCATGGTTGTCGGCCCCTCTGGCGTGGGCAAGGACACCTTGATCAACGGGGCTAGGTCAGCCGCGCCCGCCCGAGTGTACTTCCAGCAACGCGAGATCACCCGGCCAGCCGATGCGGGCGGCGAGGACCACATTGAAGTCAGCGCCGCTGAGTTCGAGCAGCGCGAGGCGGAAGGCGGATACGCCTTGAGCTGGCGTGCTAATGGCCTTTGCTATGGCGTACCCGCTTCCATACGGGAGCGCATCGCTGCGGGATGGACCGTCATTGTAAACGGGTCCAGGGGTGTGCTGGAGGAAGCGCGCGCCAGGTTCCCGGAGCTCCTGATCGTTTCCGTCTCGGCGTCCGCAGATCAACTTCACCTGCGACTGGCGAACCGGGGGCGGGAATCCCCGGAGGAGATCGAGAGGCGCGTCGCGCGGGCCCTCGCCTTCGAGGTCGAGGGGAAGGATGTGGTCAAGGTGCGCAATGACGGCGCACCCGAGGAGGCCGTCCAGGCGCTTCTCCGGCTGCTCTAGGCGAAGGCCGCTCTCTCAAGGACCAGGAAGGGCGCGCCTCTCTCAGGCTGCTTGAAGAGCGCCACGCCATCGAAGTCGTGAGGACCGGTCTCATCGAGAAAGTACTGCGAGAGGTGTTCACTCAGGCGCAGGGACACATCCTCGTCCCGTACCGGACCCGTGAGGGTCATGTGGAACCGGAACTCCTCAAACAGGTAGGGATAACCCCACTCGACCAGCAGCTCGTCCTGGCGAGGGGTGAGCCCGGATTTCCTCCGCCGGGCGAGATCAAACTCCGAAAGCGGCGCCCGAAAGCCGTCAAACTCACGGACGCAGGCGGCATGCAGCGCTTCCATTTCCGCCGATGGGGCCGTGAGGAGGAAGGCATGGAAGCGTCCCAGGCGCGACGGTCGGATTTCCGCCGAGAAGGACTGCCGTAGACCTGCAAAGGTCCGGGTGAAATCGACCAGTTCCGCCTCAGTCCGGCCTTCCCTGAGTTCGAAGGGGGCCTTCAAGGTGGCGTGAAATCCGTAGCCTCGTGGATCCTGCGTCAGGGCGCCCAGGTCGATCTGGCCAAGCCCGGCCAGTTCAGGAGGGTTACAGGAGGCGCCGCTGTAGGCGTCTCTTCCGAGCCAGGCCGAAGCCTTGTCCCAGAGGGGGCTTTCTCTCCGCGGTGCATAATAGAGGGCGTATCGAGCGGTCACGCGACACGCCTCCCCGACCTCCAAACCTCCCGGGGCGCCGGCCACCCGAGTGCTCCCCGGGACACGCGAATGAGATCGGCCCTCTGCCCGGCGGCAATCTCCCCCCTGTCCGCGAGCCCGACGCTCCGGGCTGGGTTGACGCTGACCGTCGCAAGCGCCTTTTCCGGCGGCCACTTCAGGAGATCAATCATGAGAAAGGCCGCGCGCAACATGGAGAGCGGGACATAGTCGGACGCCAGAATATCGAGAAGACCATGCTCGGCGCATTCGCGGGCGCTGAGATTCCCGGAATGAGAACCGCCGCGAACGAAATTCGGCGCGCCCATGCAGTTGGTCAGGCCAAGCTCTCGGGCCCTCCTCGCGGCCTGGAGCGTGACGGGAAACTCGGACATGATGCACCCGTCCCGGGCGGCTTCCTCCACCTGCTCGACAGTAGCGTCATCGTGGGCCGCAAGGGGGATCTTCAGTCCATTTGCGAGCTCAACGACCTGACGCCGGTTCTGCTCGGCCAGCCCGGCGCTCCTTGCTGAGGGGCCGGGCCCGAGAATCTCGGCGACTTCCGCAGGCGATCGACCCTCAGCGAGAAGTTGCCGCTCAAAGAGGCCGATATCGCGGATCTGACGCTGGCCGGGTGTATGGTCCATGACCGACAGGAGCCGCAACCGCGGATGCAGGCTGTGGGGCTCAAGGGCCGACATCAGCTCCGGGTTGGTCACTTCACAGCGAAGGTGCAGCAGGTGGTCAGCGCGCAGAGCGTCGTCAGCGGCTGCAGCATCCATCGCTTCGATCATGGGGCCGAGGGCGGCGTTCCGGTCCAGGCCATCCTTGGCGCCATGCAGGCTGAGGCTGTCCAGGACCGTCGTGACTCCGGCCGATGCGCATTGGCCGTCATGGGCAAGGGCCGCTCCATAGGCGTCCCATGCCGCACCGGGTCGGGGTTGGTAGTGCTTCTCCAGGTTGTCCGTATGGATGTCGACCAAGCCCGCCACCATGACATCCCCGCTCCAGTCCAAGGCTCCACTTGGCGGCGTCGGGCGTCCCTCGACGGCGTGGATCTTCGAGTCGCGAAGAACCACCTCGCCGCAGATGAGGCCCTCTGGCGTGACGATGCTGGCGCAGTAGATCCGGATTTCGCTCTCGTTCATGGTCAGGCCGCCACTTTGAACTCAAGGACCGGAAAGAGCCGGGTGGCGACCGCATCGCGAACGTCCGCGTCATGGAAAATCCCGATCATCGCCGTTCCGGAGGTCAGCGCCCCGCGGATCAACTCCACCACGATGGCCCGGTTCTCGGCATCCAGAGAGGCTGTCGGCTCATCGAGCAGCATTACGGGATACTGGCGAATGAAGCTGCGGGCGATGTTGACCCTTTGTTGCTCGCCTCCGGAAAAGGTCGCCGGAGGCAGGGTCCAGAGGCGTTCCGGGAGGCGAAGGGCGCTGAGAAGGTCTCGCGCACGGCCCTCCGCCTCATCGGGGTCGACACCATTGTCGAGAAGGGGCTCCATCACCAGACGGAGGGTCGGTACCCGCGGAATGACCCTGAGAAACTGGCTGACATAGCCCAGGGTCCGGCGGCGCACGTCGAGGATGGCGTGCGGACTGGCCTGCGTGATGTCGGTGTAATCACCGTCATGAAGCACCCGGACCGATCCTGACGACGGAGCGTAGTTTCCATAGATTGACCGCATCAGGGTCGACTTCCCGACGCCGGAGTCTCCGGAAAGGACGACGCATTCGCCGGGGCGGACTTCCATGTGAAGCCGTTCGAACACCGGTATGACGGCGCCTCCGGCATTGTGCAGGACAAAGGTCTTGGCCAGACCTTCGACGATGATGAGGGGTCGGGAGACTGAGGACATGACGGCCTAGATCTGCAGGACGGAGGAAACCAGGAGCTGGGTGTAGGCGTGTTGGGGATCGTCCAGGACCTGGTCGGTCAAGCCGGTCTCCACCACCTCGCCTCGCCGCATCACAAGCAGCCGATCCGCCATGAGACGGGCGACCGCCATGTCGTGGGTGACGATGATGACGGCGAGGCCGAGATCTCGCACCAGTTCCCGGAGCAGATCGAGCAGGCGGGCCTGGACCGAGACGTCCAGCCCTCCGGTAGGTTCATCCATGAAGACCAGTTTCGGTCCGTGGATCAGGTTCCGCGCCACCTGGATTCGCTGCTGCATGCCGCCCGAGAAGTTCCGGGGCTTGTCGTCAATGCGGCTGGTGTCGAGTTCGACCCGTTCCAGCCATTCAACGGTGGACCGACGCATCTCGCCATAGTGGCGCTGTCCCATATTCATCAGGGGTTCGGCGACGTTGGCCCCTCCGGACACGCGCATCCGAAGGCCATCCCTTGGGTTCTGGTGGACGAAACCCCAGTCCTCGCGCTGCATGCGCCGTCGGTCGGGCTCCGAAAGGGCATAGATATCCGTCAGCCCGTGACGCCGGGTCTCGAACTCGACCTGTCCGGAACTCGGGGCCAGCCGGCCCGACAGGCACTTCAGCAGCGTGGTCTTACCAGACCCGCTTTCCCCCACGACCCCGAGAACCTCGCCCGGCCGCATCTCGAAGCTGACATCCCGGCAGCCCGAGACGTGGCCATACCACTTGGAGAGGCCCTGGACCCGCAGCAGAGGCTCCGCCTGGATGTTTGCGACCGCATTCATGGCGTGTTCCCTTCGACCGTCTGGTCGAGCTGGTGGCCGGCCATGGGGCCGGAATGGCCCGCCTTGCGTCTCTCGCCGCAGAAATGGCTGTCGGAACAGACGAACATCTTGTTTCCCGCGTCGTCGAGAACGACCTCGTCGAGGTAGGAGTCCTCGGCGCCGCACAGGGCGCAGTTCTCCTCCCAGGACTGAACCTCGAAGGGGTAATCCTCGAAGTCTAGGCTTCGGACCCGCGTATGCGGCGGCAAGGCGTAGATGCGCTTTTCCCGACCCGCCCCGAACAGGAGGATGGCCTCGTTGTCGTCCATCTTGGGATTGTCAAACTTTGGGATGGGCGAGGGCGACATCAGGTAGCGCTCCTCGATCATGACGGGATAACCCGCGGTCGCGGCGATCCGGCCGTAGGCCGAGATGTTCTCGTAGAGCGAGACGTACTGGAGGCCATACTCTTCGTAAGCGTGCATGGCGCGGGTCTCGGTTTCCCGGGCCTCGAGCCCGCGAAGGGGTTCGGGCTGGGGCACCTGGAAGACCAGGACCTGACCTGCCTTCAGGGACTGTTCCGGAATCCGGTGGCGGGTCTGGATGATGGTGGCGTCGGACGTGTCCTCCGTCGTCGCCACATCCGCCACCTTGGCGAAGAATTTCCGGATGGAGACGGCGTTGGTGGTGTCGTCCGCACCCTGGTCGATGCACTTGTAGACATCATCCGGGCCGATGATGGCCGCCGTCAGCTGGATGCCGCCGGTTCCCCACCCGTAGGGAACTGGCATCTCCCGCGATCCGAAGGGCGCCTGGTAGCCGGGAATGGCGAGGGCCTTCAGGATCGCACGCCGGATCATCCTTTTCGTCTGCTCGTCGAGGTAGGCGTAGTTGTAATAGCGCTCGGCCAGGTTGGCCGGAGGAGAGGCCTCGGTCATTCTGCAGCCTCCTGAACGGGATTGAGGCGCTCGAAGTGTTCCCGGCGCAGGCGGCGGATCAGCTGGAGATCGGCCTGGAAGTCCACATAGTGCGGAAGCTTCAGGTGCTGGACGAACCCGGAGGCCTCGACATTGTCAGAGTGGTAGAGGACGAACTCCTCATCCTGAACGGGCGCGTCCGCCTGCTCGCCCACCTCACGATGACGAAGCGCGCGGTCGACGATCGCCATGCTCATCGCCTTGCGTTCGGAATGCCCGAAGGCCAGTCCGTAACCGCGGGTGAACTGGGGCGCGCGTTCCGCGGAACCGGCGAAACCAGACAGCATCTGGCATTCCGTCAGGGTGACCTCCCCGATCTCGATCGGGAAACCGAGTTCCTCCGGCACGAACTCTACGGCCACATCGCCAAGGCGGATCTCCCCGCAGAGCGGGTGGGTGGAGCCCCATCCCCGCTGGGAAGAATAGGCGAGGCTGAGAAGGAAGCCCTCATCGCCCCTCGCCAGGGCCTGGAGGCGCTGATCCCGACCCGCGGGAAAGGACATGGGCTCACGCGTGAGGTCGAAAGGCGTTTCGGCCTCGGAGCGAGCGTCAGCCTCTAGCAGATCCTCGTGGGCGAAGACCGACCCGATCGTCGGCATGGGCCAGGTTGTCGGTGTCTCCGAGGCGGGAGCGGGGGCCGGCGGAGGGAGTCCCTCTGCGGCGAGGGTGAAGTCCAAGAGGCGGTGCGTATAGTCGAAGGTCGGGCCGAGGACCTGGCCGCCGGGGATGTCCTTGAAGGCCGCCGAAATCCGCCGCCGGACGTGCATCTTCTCCGTATCCACGGGCTCAGATCCGCCGAACCGCGGAAGTGTCGTCCGATAGGCGCGAACCAGGAAGATGGCCTCGGGCAGGTCACCGCGCGCCTGCTTCACCGCCAGGGCCGCAAGGCCGGGATCGTAGCAGGATCCCTCCGCCATGACCCGGTCCACCGCCAGCGAAAGTTGCTCCCGGATCTGGTCAACGCCGACCTCCGCCACGGAAGGATCGCCCCGACGGGCCTCCGCCAACCAGAGATGGGCGTTCTCGATCGCCTTCTCTCCACCCTTGACCGAAACATAGGCCATCTTTCAGCCTCCCTACGATTGAATGCGGACGGTCCGAGGCAGGCCGATCAGCCCCTCCTCCGCCACCAGCAGGATGTCGACGCCGAACTGGAACGCCGCGCCGTTCTCAGCGACCTGGTCCCAAAAGTCGGCCGGAAGCCCGCGGGGAGCGATGATCCGCTCCCCCTTGATCCCGGGGCCCGCCAGCCGGACGGAAGAGCCTCCCTCCAGGCTGAGGACCTGCAAGATCACCGTCGTGGAGCGGTCCGGGTACTTTGCATCCCCAGGATTGAAGGCCGACAGGGGCGGCGCCTCGTCCGCACGGGATATGAAGGCGAAGGCCGAAGCCTCGGTCTCGTCGACCAGCGGACAGCCGCAATGGAAGCGCAGCCAGTCGCGGGCTTCACCCTCGCGGATCGCCGGGCTCAGCCAGACCGGGGTCTCGAAGTCCAGCAGCGTGAGGGCGACGGCGCCGGCGGCCGGGCAGAGCGGCGCAGGGGATGTGGGCGCGGGACTGAGGGTCACCTGCATCCCCGGACGCGCCACCGCCTCCATGATCGCCCGAAAGACGGACTGGGAATTGTGCACCGGATCCGGGAAACCCGGACGGACCTTGGACAGATCGATGCCAACCGTCATTTCGAGGGCTCCCGATCCCGGACCAGGGTGAAGAAGTCGACACGTGTGGCCGCCGCCTTCCTGGCGTCGGCGTCCCGCCTGGCGGCCTGGGCCTGTCGAAGTGGTGCAATGACCTGGCTTTCCACAGTCTCCCGGTGGACTTCCGACTGGAGCATGGCGTCGAGGACGGCCGCGATCTCTGCATGCTTCCGGTCGCGCCCGGCGACGTAGGACAGACCGGTCTCGCCCGTCTCCAGGCGCACGGCGGCCCGGGTCACCGTCATTTCCCCGAGGTTGAAGGGGTCACCTAACCCCCCCATTCGCGCCCGGACCAGGACAAGCCCGGACTCCGGCGGGCGCAGCGCCGCGTAAGCTGGCGGCTCAACACGGCGCCAGGCCTCAGCGACCTCGGAGGGGTCGGCCTTGGCGAGAACCGACATCCAGAGCCCGCGCTCCTTGGAACCGATTGCCTCCGGGAGTTCCTCCGCCACCGCTCCGCTCCTTAACTTAAGCATCCTGTTGCACCCAACACTGTAGATGGATATGTTGATGAGGCGAACCAGACAAGATATGAAGTATGAAGCTTATTTGACGGTTATAAAACTTGTCTAGACATCAAGAAAAGTCGAATGTGGTTTCTGAAACAGAAACGAATATAGCCCGTCTTTGGCGAACAATATCGTCCTCAATAGAACGTCAAATCGACGAGAAGCGATTTGTGCCGGGAGATAAACTGCCAACAGAATTCGAGCTTTCTAGACAGTTCATGGTCAACCGACACACCGTTCGGCGCGCCCTCTCCTATCTGCAGGAGAAGGGCATCGTGGAGTCCACTCAAGGCAGAGGGACTTTTGTTCGCAGAGCCAACAGGCCCGCAACGCTCAAGCGTCGCCCGCGTTTCACCGAAGCCGTTCTTGACCAGGGGCGTAAGCCGGAAGCACGGACCCTCCGGCTTGAAGTCCGTGCGGCGGACACGGTCGTCGCCAAACAACTCGAACTGAACGCCGGCGCACCAGTGATCTTCCTCGAGCGCTTGCGCTTGGTTGACGATGAACCCGTGGGGCTGAGTCTTCACTATTTCAGCGCTGACCGTTTTCCGACCTTCCCGGACATATACCGGGCGCGAGGAACGATAACCAAGACCCTCATCGACAGCGGTGTTCCTGACTACACGCGACGCCGGACCCAGATCTCGGCCCGGATGTCGCAACCCCAGGAGGCGGAACTCCTGCGACTCCCCCGTCACATACCCTTGCTCATCCAGCGCTACCTGAACGTCGACGGCCTCGGGCGGCCTCTTGAGTATGGAGAGTCCCGCGGGGCGGGCGAGGTCTTCGTCGAGTTTACGGACACATCGGCCTGAAGCGGCCAGGGAGAACCTACGTGCATTATGTGCTCAGGAACGCTCGCATCGTCACCCGGGATGAGGATTTCATCGGGTCGCTCGAGGTCAAGGACGGCCGAATCCAATCCATGGACCGCGGAGCCTCCCAGGTCGGGGAGGATCTTGACGGCGACGTGCTCATTCCCGGGATCATCGACATCCACACCGACAATCTCGAGAAGCACTTCTTCCCGAGACCAAACATCGACTGGTCGCCGCTCTCCGCGGCGGTGACCCATGACGCGGCGTGTATCTCCGTCGGCGTCACGACAGTGTTCGACTCCCTAAGCATTGGCTCCTTCAATGGATCTCCGGCTCGGGGAAAGGGCAACCTTCGCAGCCTGACGGATGGACTGCAGCAGGCCAGGGATGGCGACATGCTCAAGGCGGACCACCACCTTCATTGGAGATGCGAAACCGCTTCTGACTCTCTCGGGGACTGGCTGAGCGAATTCGCAGATCATCCGATGGCGGCGATGTTTTCGCTCATGGACCACACCCCCGGGCAACGCCAGTACCGGAACCTTGAGAAGTTTCTCAGTAACTGGAGGGAGCAGGGCATGGACGACAAGGCCATCTCCGCGCGCCTGGAGGAGTGCAGGGAGAGGCAGGGCCGGAACGCCGACGCCAACGCCCGGCTGGTCGCGGAGACCGCGAGAAGCCGGGGGGCCATCCTGGTGAGCCATGACGACGAAACGGTCGATCACGTCGACCGCGCAGCGGACCTGGGCGCCACCGTCGCGGAGTTCCCGGTGACGCAGGAGGCGGCGGAGCGGTCGCGGGCGCGCGGGATGGTGGTGGTCATGGGAGGCCCGAACCTCATCCGCGGAGGCTCGTATTCGGGGAATGTTCCCGCTTCGACCCTGATTGATCAGGGCCTGCTGGAGGCCTTCGCCTCAGACTACGTCCCGCGCAGCCTGATCGAGTGCGCCTTCCGCCTGACGGACCCGGACTTCGGCTGGTCGCTGTCCAAGGCTGCGGCGACCGTAACCTTGTCCGCCGCCCGCGCCGCTGGCCTGGGGGATCGCGGGGAGATCGCGGCCGGAAAGCGGGCGGACCTGCTGCGGGTCCGCCGCCTGCAGGGCCTGCCCATCCTGCGCAGCGTCTGGGTCGAGGGGCGCCGGGTCGCCTGATCCCTTGCGGCTGGCGACCCTCAACACCTGGAAGAACGAGGGCCGGTACCCGCGTCGGCTGGAGCTGATCGCCGCCGGCCTCGCCGGACTGGATCTTGACGTCCTTCTTCTCCAGGAGGCCTTCGTCGGCCAGGGCTGGAACACGGCTTCCTGGCTGGGCCAGCGACTTGGGTTACGGGTCTCGTTGGCCCCTGCCCGATGGAAGCTCCGCCTTCATGATGGCCAGATGATGAGAAGCGCCTCCGGATTGGCGATCCTGAGCCGGGAGGTGATTGTCCCGGAAGTCTTCGCCCTTTCCACCCACCCGGATGACGGGGAGCGCATCGCCATGTTCGCCGACGTCGGCGGAGGCGCCATTAGGGTCCTGAACCTTCATCTGACGCACCTCCAAGGACCCGTTGGGGACGAGTTGAGGCGGGTCCAGCTGAGCGAGGCCCTCGAATGGGCGGGGGCGAGCCTAAAGGGAAGGCTGATCCTCGGGGGAGACCTGAACGCCGCCGCCTCGGCAGACTGCCTGAAGGCGCTCTGGGTCCGGGGGGCACCGCCAGTGGAGACCGGATCCACGACCCATGGCAATGGGCCGGCCATCGACCATCTGGTGAGCCTGGCCGGTTCTCCCCTGAGGGTGGAGAGGATCCTGCGGCTCCCGGACAGCCAGGGCGTCTATCCCAGCGACCATTGCGGCCTCTTCTCCGACACTCAGGGCTGAGCTGCAGACCCGTCGAGCTGGGCCCTTTCGCGCCTCACCTCGGCCAGCAACGTTTTCGCCTTGGCCTCGGCGGCGGGGTCCTTGCGGTTGCGGGCGTCCATGAGGGCGGCGGTCGCCTCCATCTCGCGCACGGGCAGGAGGTGGGTGTCGTCAGCGGGCTTGAGGGGGCCCGTCTGGAGGGCCCGCAGAATGACGCGCTGGCGTAGAGCCTCCGGGGATTCACCCACGCCGTAGGAGAGCATGAAGTCGCGGATCTTGGCCTTCAGGGCCGGGTCCAGGTCCTTGCGCCAGACCATCGGGTCCTCGGGCAGGGTGGGCGAACGCCAGACCACCTCGATGGCCGCCACCGCCTTCTTCGCCGCCTCAGTGTTCTGGTCGGCCAGGCGCGAAAGGGACTGGGTGTTGTTGGTGGCCGCATCCAGCTGGCCCATGGCCACGGCGAAGAGGTTGGCCTCGTGGTTGGCGCTGCGCACCGTCTTGAAACAGGTCTCCGGGCGGATGTTGCGCGGCCCGAACAGCCAGGTCATGGGCGCCAGGGTGCCCGAGGTCGACTTGGCGTCGCCCATGGCGAAGTTCAGGGTCCGGTCGCAGGACAGGATGCGGTCCAGGGTCAGGCCCGAACCCTTCTTCACCACGATCAGGGCCTGGTAGCCGTCCGGCCCCTCGGGCTTGGTCGCGCGGGCGAAGACCTCGCCGCCAGACCGGCGCACGGCCTCCAGGCCCGATTGATTTGCAAACCAGCCCACATCGGTCTGCTTGAAGCGCATGGCCTCGATCAGGGCGGTGTAATTGGTCCCGTAGAAGGGCTCGATCTTCAGGCCCGTCGCCTTCTCCATGTCGGCCAGGAAGGGGGTCCAGGCGCCCTGGGCGGCCTGCATGCCCTCCGTCGGAAGGATGGAGAAACGGACGGTTGTCTTGTCCTGGCGCGATGGCGCCATCGGCTGGCAGCCGGTGAGGACGAGACCGGCGAGAAGCAGGACGACTGATCTTCGGAATGGCACTTTCAGGCTCCGACGTGGGCGACTTCTCCAGTCTTTTGAACGCGCTTGGTGACGGTTTCTGCAGCGCTCCCAGGCTCGGGGAGCTGCCGGAGCCGGGATCGGCCTTGGGAGACTGCCCTCATCGGGGGCCCAGATCCGGATCTCATCCCGCCCATACCGCTTTGAGATCCCGACCGCCGCCGAGGCGCCGACGCCGGAATCCCAACAGTGAGCTTGGCGTGCGGAGGTCCGGACTGAGGCAGGCTGGGTGCCGGTGGGGGCCGGTTCTAGGTTTCCAGGTCCAGGAGCGCCCTTACGGTCGCCATGGGAAGGAACAGACGCAGGGGATTGGAGGGAAGGGTCTCGAACCCGTAACCCTTGTACAGCACCAGGCGTCGCTCGACCTTTTCGGGATCACCGCAATCCAGAACGTCCAACATCACCACGGCGACTCCGAGGGCTTCGCTGGCTTGGGCAAGGCGACGCAGGCAATCGACCAGGAGATCGCCGCCATAGCCCTTCCCCTGGAAGCCCTGATCTACCCCTATCATTGAGATGTAGGCGGCGGGAATTCGACCGTGACCAGGGCGCTTCCGTGCATATTTGGGCGGAAGATCCTGATAGTCGACGCTGTGGGCCGCGGTGGCGTAAAAGCCAATCAGGCCGCCCTCGGCATCAGTCATCACCCAAATGCGCAGATTGTCAGCCTTGGATAGCTTTTTTGACGTCTTCTTGAAGAAGTTGTCGACCTGGTCGATGCCGCAGGAAAAAGCCGCCCGATCGTGTTTGTCAGGATCGAACGGCTCAATGATGTTCAGCGCTTTGGCTTGGGCTTCGCCTGCGTTCACCGACTGGAGACCGTCTCGCGGTGACGGGCAAAGGCCTTGCGAAGCTTGTCCTTTGGAGCCGGGGGGGCGTCCATGGCGGCGAAGAAAGCCTTGTGGTCCACCGGAGCCAGAGCCGTACGCTCGTGAGCTTCGATGGTGCTCAGGGCCGACGCATAGGCCGAGTTCATCGTGAAGACGGAGTCGTCCACACCGGCCAGGGCCGCGGCGCGTTGGATGGCCTGCTTGATGCGCGGCTTGGTCCGGAAGTTCATCCGCTCCGTGCTAAGCTCATCGAGCGCGCTGACTTGATCGTTGAAAGCGAGCATGGCTACCTCCTGCCCTTCTCGAACTTGATGTTTATGTACGTCCCATCGGCGTACAAATCAAGAAGGGATTAACTCAACGCTGCGCGGCGGGCGGACGCCGAAATACCCGTTGTCGCCGGCGCCACTGCGTCCGGATCAATCGGCCCGCAGTCCTTGGCCTTCCACTTGTGTAAGGTCGACGAGCTGAGCCCGTGCTTCCTGCACAGGTCCGCCACCGCCACGCCGGCCTCCTGCTCGCGCAGGATTCCACTGATCTGCTCTTTCCGTGAACCGTGATCGCTTCACCCGTCCGTCACTTTTCTTGGGCGGATGCTCGTTATTCCTGGAGGAAATTCAGGTGGTCACGTCACCTCCGACATTCAACTCAGAAACCCGAAGAAGTTGTCAGCTCCATGAGCAGGACGTCATAACTTACACCGTCTAAGCGGCGATGGTCGCGCACCATGCCAAAGTCGGTAAAGCCAAATCGACGGTAGAGCGCGATCGCAGCTGTGTTTGAGCTATAGACGGATAATTCAATCTTGCTCATTTGTGTGCGGGGCATGTGGGCTATGCAGGCCTCCAGCAAGCGGCTGCCAAGCCCCATGCCTCGATGAGAGGCGAGCAGTCCCATGCCAAGAACGCCCCGATGGGCGCACTCTGGAATATCCACAGGCGTGACATCAGCCCAGCCGACGACGACATTACGGTCCAGCACTGCATAACTTGGCCAATCGTTCCTGATGTGGTTGCGCTGGAACGGGTTGTCGGGATCAAAGGGCGGGAGGGTTACACTGCCAAGATATACGCGCTCCGATGCAACGGCCTCGCATGCGGCACGCCACCCCAGGATCAGATCCTCACGCATCTGGACGATTTCGATCATCCTAGAGTTGTAGCTGTGCCATGTGCATCCTACAACCTACAGGCAACCCTGCCTGCACCAGATACCTAGTAAGATTGCAGGTAGCGAGCGACAGCGGCTTTTGTCATGATCTCGGCACAGCACTCAGGAGGCCTCTATGGTCGTTCCTATAATTGCTCTCTTCTTCGGGCTCATATCGATCGCCATCGCGATACGAGCCAATGCGTCACTTCGACAACAAGACAGGGTGCCGATGCAGTGGGGGATAAACGGAGAGGTGAACTGGACAGCGCCGCGCCTCATTGGCCTCAGCATCACACCTGCAATAACAATTGGCATACTGATACTGTTCTGTCTCGCAATTAGATATCTAACCCATCCGATCCAGGAAAACCTGAGGATCCCTGCTCTCTTGGTCTCGGGAGCAGGGCTTGTTTCTGCTCAAATCCTCCACCTTTGGTTGATCTTTAAGACACTACATCGATCCAGAAAATAGGGGCCCTACCCCGGCGCCCTACCAGGTCAACTTCAGAACACTGCGCATGGCCGCCTCAAAGGCCTGATCATCCATCGCGCGCCGGGTGCCAAGGATCATTTCAGCCTCAGCGCCGCCAGGCGCCCACGCTCCTCCTCGCCTTCGTAATCGAGGTCCTTCCCCACCGGGAAGGCCGAGGTGTCGATGCGAGCGCGCATCGGGATCGGCCAGGTTAATGACGTGCCCATTTGATGACGGGATCGCCCGGCCTCCAACGGGGATTGAACGCCTCACTCCCTTCAGCGAACCGCCCGAACACCCCCGGCGCGTCCTGCCCTGGCCTTGCCGCCGCGGAGCTCGATGGTCATGGGCGGGCGATCCGGAAATTCCACGATCAGCCGGAGTTCCCCACCCAGAGCCCGAACATGCCGCCGCAATGTCGAAACCAGCGCATCCTCGCCGTGTTCCAGCTTGGATATCCGGTCCTGCGAGGTCCCCAGGGCCGCCGCAACCTCGACCTGGGTGCGCCGGACCGCCTCTCTGACTTCACGCAAGGTATAGTCGCGGATCAGTTCGTCGCCACGAGTCTCTCCGGCGTCCCGGACGGACTGCGGTTGCCGAGCGATCCATTCCGCAGCGTCGATGGAACGGTAGGTCATGTCAACGACTCCAGATGTTGGTCGAACCGGGCGTCGGCCCGCTTGATCAGTCCCTTGTAGAACCGCCCGGACGCGACGCCCGACTTGTCCCTGGCGACCCGGAGGATGGCGGCGCGCGCGGGATCAAATGCGAAGGCGATCCGCCAGACACCTCCATCCGCCCGAAACCGCTATTCCTTCATGTTCGCGTGCTTCGAACCGCTCAAGGTGTCTGCCGCGGGCCGGCCGAGGCTGGGACCCAGATGCTCCAGTAAGCGGATCGACGCTCTCAACTCGACCCGAACCGCCTCCGCGAGTTCGTCAGCCTCACGGGCAAAATCTGCGTGGAACTGAACACGCCAGGCCATGGGATCCCCGTGGCGATCGATACATATTATGTCAACAGCATATTCAATGGAATAACTTCTCGCTCAGGGGAATCGCATGGCCCCGTCCAGAAGAAAGCCGGCTGGCGCCGGAGGGCGCGCCAATCGTCCGTTCGACGCGGGTTCAATGGGATGTCAGCAGGCTGGGTGGCGGTGGGGGCCGTCGGGGGCAAAGGGGTCTCTGGATGGAAGCGGGTTCCCCTTGTCCCCGCCCAATCGGCTGAGCCCCTGCGAACCGGACCGCGGGCCTACGCCAAACCCAGCAAATTCTCCCGGATAAAGGCGACCCGGGCATTGAGGCTCTCGGCGTGCTCACGGGTCGGCGCAACCGGGATGGGATAGCTCTCGGAGAGGTCCCGCCCCGCTAACACCGCGTCCGCCCAGTCCTGTGCGATGGCACAGTAGAGCGCCAGGGCCCTGGCGGGCGTCGGAGCGTCATCGGTCTCGAAGTGCATTGACGGCAGGTCGCCGACAACGACCCAGCGTTCAGCGTCCTCAGGCCGTCCGCCCGGCGCAAACCGCATCAGGAAGAGGCCGAGGATCGGCGCCACGGCGAAGGCCAGCACGATTTCAGAGACCGGCGGATCCCAACGCCACCCGCTGACGAAGCTCCAGGCTTCGTCCGTCAGCGCCGCCAGGCGACGACGCTCCTCCTCGCCTTCATAGTCGAGGCCCTTCCCCACCGGGAAGGCCGAGGTATCGATGCGTGCGCGCATGGGGATCGGCCCGATTTATGACGGGCTCATATGATGATGGGATCGCCGGGTTTCCAACGGGGATTGAACGCCTTTTGCTGCTGCTCGATCCGTTTCTGGCGGTCTGCCTCGCTCGGCGAACACCGTCAAGCATCGTTTGACATGTAAGGCATGGTTTGACACAAAAGGGCATGGATATCGAGAGCATCACACACAAGGGTCTGCGCCTGTTCTTCGAGACCGGAAACGCAAAGGGTCTGGTGGGAGACGCAAATCAGATCCGCAAGATGCTGGCGTACATCGATGCCGTCGGCAGTTTTGACGAACTGGCCGCGCCGCCGAATTACGGGCTGCACCAACTGGTGGGCGACAGGGCGGGGCGCTGGGCGATGACCGTGACGAAGAACTGGCGCCCGACCTTCATCAGGATCGATGGAACGACAATCTCCGACTTGGACCTGGAGGATGATCACTGATGGCCATGACCCTGCATCCCTCGCTCGCGGTTCACCCTGGTGACTGGTTGAAGAGCGAGATCGTCCAGCCGCACGGCGTGAGCATCAACCGCCTGGCCGCCTCCTTCCACGTGACCCGCCAGACCCTCTCCAACCTCTTCAATGGCCACACCGCGCTTTCCGCAGACATGGCGATCCGGTTCGAGAAGGCGTTTGGCGTCAGGGCCGATACGTTGATGCGCATGCAGACCGCCTATGACATGGCTCAGGCCAGGGCCCGGGCCGACGACATCGTCGTCGATGATGTCTTCGTCGCCGGCTGAGACACCTGCGACGCGTCGCCCTCGGCGCCGGCTTGCGCCACGGCAATTGGGTTCGGACTTGAGCCGCCCCGAAGACGCGCCCCCTTCCAGGCCCAAACCCGGCCTCGAACCCTCCCTCTGGTCGCGTCTCCACAGCCGGTTCGGGAGCGGATTGTCGGGCAGGTTCCGCGACATGGCGGAGGCAGGTGGAAATGCAGGGATGTCGTCAGGCAGGGTGGCGGTGACGCAGGGATTCGAACCCTGGATACCCTTTCGGGTATGACGATTTAGCAAACCGTTGCCTTCAGCCACTCGGCCACGTCACCAGTCCCCGGCGGGGAGCGCCTCTCTTAGCCGAAGGCGGCGGCGCGGCGCAACGCCTGCTTCGGGCCCCTGCCCTACATCCCGCGATGGACGGGGCGCAGGTCCGGGAAGTCGGGCTCGCGGCCCTCCTGCCGGGCCTTGAAGGTCTCGGCCATGTCGGCGGCGGGGAACATGCCTGCCTGCCAAACCCGCAGATAGTCCAGGGCCGTCTCGGTGTCGTGCTCGCGGGCGTAGTTGATCATGACCTTGGAGCCCGCCACCGCCAGGGGCGACTTGGCGGCGATCTCCCGGGCCACGGCCAGGGCGTGGGCGACCACCGCGTCTGCGTCCGGCAGGACGGCGTTGACCAGGCCGATCTCGCGGGCCGCCTCGGCCGGCAGACGCCGGCCGGTATAGGCCAGTTCGCGCACCCAGCCCTGGGGGATCAGGCGGCAGAGGCGCGGGAAGGTGCCGGCGTCGGCGGTCATGCCGATATTGATCTCCTGGATGCAGAAGAAGGCCTCGGCGCTGGCGTAACGGATGTCGCAGGCGGCGGTCAGGTCGACGCCGCCGCCAACGCAGCCGCCCTGGATGGCGGCGATCACCGGCATGCGCGCCCGGTCCAGGCAGGAAAAGGCGTCCTGCAGGGACTCCAGGTGGGCCCGCGAGGCCTCGCCGGCGATGTCCGTCCGCCGGGGGCCGTCGGCTCCGCCCCCGCCGCCGACGCCGGAGAAGTTCTGCAGGTCCATGCCCGCCGTGAAGTGGCGGCCGGTGGAGGAGATGACGATCACCCGGGCCCGGGCGTTGTCGCTGATGTCGTCGACAATGGCCGGAAGTTCGTTCCAGAACGCCCGGTTCATAGAGTTGAAGGCCTCGGGCCGGTTCAGCCGAATGTGGGCGACCCGGTCCTCCAGGGTGACCTGGAAGCAGGTCCAGTCCGTCTCGAACGCCGAAGCCATGCCGCTTCCTCCCAACGCCGGGGCCTCAGAGCCCGAGCTTCGCCTTCAGGATCTGGTTGACCGCGCCGGGATTGGCCTTGCCGCCCGTCGCCTTCATGACCTGTCCCACGAACCAGCCGATCGCCTGGGGCTTCTCGCGCACCGCCGAAGCCTGGCCGGGATTGTCCGCGATCAGCTGGTCGACCAGGACCTCGAGGGCGCCGGTGTCGGACACCTGCTGAAGTCCTTGCGCCTCGACGACGGCGCGCGGCCGGCCCTCCCCCGCCCACATGCGCTCGAAGACGTCCTTGGCGATCTTGGAGGAGATGACCCCCTCTTCGATCAGGGCGACCAGCTCGGAAATCTCGTCCGGGGCGATGGGGCTGTCGGAGATGGGGGTCCCCGCCGCCGTCAGCCGGGCGGCCAGGTCGTTGGTCACCCAGTTGGCCACCAGCTTGGCGTCGCGGCCCGCAGCGGCGGCCTCGTAATAGTCGGCCCGCGCCTGCTCGCTGATCAGGACGCCGGCGTCGTAGGCCGTCAGGCCGTACTGGCTCTGGAACCGGGCCTTCTTGGCGTCGGGCAGTTCCGGCAGGCTGTCCTCGATGGCCTTGACCCAGGCTGGGTCCAGCTCGAGGGGTAGGAGGTCGGGGTCCGGGAAGTAGCGATAGTCATGCGCATCCTCCTTGGAGCGCATGGACCGGGTCTCGCCCTTCCCCGGATCGAACAGGCGGGTCTCCTGGTCGATCCTGCCGCCGTCCTCGAGGATCTCGATCTGGCGGCGGGCCTCGTACTCGATGGCCTGCTGGATGAAGCGGTAGGAGTTGACGTTCTTGATCTCGCAGCGCGTGCCCAGGCCCTCGCCCGGGCGGCGCACCGAGACGTTCACGTCCGCCCGCAGGTTGCCCTTCTCCATGTCGCCGTCGCAGCTGCCGAGATAGACGAGGATGGTCCGCAGCTTCTTGACGTAGGCGGCGGCCTCCTCGGACGAACGCATGTCCGGGCGCGAGACGATCTCCATCAGGGCGGTGCCGGCGCGGTTCAGGTCCACATAGGTGGCGTTGGGGTCCTGGTCGTGCAGGCTCTTGCCCGCGTCCTGCTCGAGGTGAAGACGCTCGATGCCGACGGTGAAGCTGGAGCCGTCATCGCGCTCGACCAGCACCTCGCCCTCGCCGACGATGGGGTCCTTGTACTGGCTGATCTGGTAGCCCTGGGGCAGGTCCGGATAGAAATAGTTCTTCCGGTCAAAGCGGCTCACGAGGTTGATCTGCGCCTTCAGGCCCAGGCCCGTGCGCACCGCCTGCTCGACGCAGTATCGGTTCAGGACCGGCAGCATGCCCGGCATAGCGGCGTCCACCAGGCTGACCTGGGCGTTGGGCCCGGCGCCGAAGCCGACCGCCGCGCCCGAGAAAAGCTTGGCGTTGGAAGCGACCTGGGCGTGAACCTCCAGGCCCAGCACGATTTCCCATGGACCGGTCCGGCCCTGGATCAGTTTGGATGTCTCACTCATGGCCCCTGTTTAAAGCGGGCGCCTTTCCGGCGAAAGCCTCTTGCGCTGTCGGCGCGTCTGTCTTCAACCTCCCGGCGCTGAGCCCGGGAAGGACCCGGCGCGCCTGGAGACCAAAATGAAGAAGACCCTGATCGCCGGCCTGGCCGGCCTGTCCCTCGCCTTCGCCGCCCTTCCCGCCCTGGCGGAAGGCAAGAAGTCCGCGGACGCCACCCCGATCGCCGAGCTGGCGGCGGATCCCGCCGGCAAGGCGATCCTGGATAAGGAACTTCCGGGCCTGACCGACCATCCGGCCTATGAGCAGTTCAAGGGCATGACCCTGCGCCAGCTCCAGCCCCTGTCCGGCGGCGTGATCTCGGACGAGCGGATCACCGCAGTCCAGGCCGCCCTCGACAAGACCGCCCAAGGCGCTGGGCCGCAGCCTGCAGACAAGCCCGCCGCGAAGTAAGGCGTCTGACAACGTCCCCGGGGTCAACCGGCCTCCGGGGATCGCCTACCACCAGCGCGCGGGCTTCGCGGAGAAGCCCGCCGCTTTCTCGATGGCGCCGCCCAGGGAGAACAGCAGGCCCTCGTCCAGCGGGCGGCCGATCAGCTGCAGGCCCAGGGGCAGGCCCCGGGCGTCCAGCCCCGCCGGCACGCTCATGCCGGGCAGGCCCGCCAGGTTCACCGTCACCGTGAAGATGTCGTTCAGGTACATGGCGACCGGGTCATCGGCGTTCTCGCCCAGGGCGAAGGCCGCGGACGGGGCTGTGGGCGTGAGCAGGGCGTCCACCTTGCCAAAGGCCTCGGTGAAGTCGTCGGCGATCCGCCGGCGCACCTTCAGGGCCCGCAGGTAGTAGGCGTCGTAATAGCCCGCCGACAGCACATAGGTGCCGATCAGGATGCGGCGCTTGACCTCCTCGCCAAAGCCCTCGGCGCGGGACTTCTCGTAGGTATCGGTCAGGCTGGCGGCGTCGGCGCGCAGGCCGTAGCGCATGCCGTCGTAGCGGGCGAGGTTGGAAGAGGCCTCGGCGGGCGCAACGATGTAGTAGGCCGGCAGGGCGTAGCGGGTGTGCGGCAGGGAGACCTCGACGATCTCGCAGCCCGCCTCACGCAGCCAGGCGATGCCCTGCTCCCAGAGCGCCTCGATCTCGGCCGGCATGCCGTCGACCCGGTACTCCTTCGGCACCCCGATCCTCAGGCCCTTCACCGAGCGCCCGACGAAGGCGGCGAAGTCGGGGACCTCGACGTCCAGGCTGGTGGAGTCCTTCGGGTCATGGCCGGACATGGACTGCAGCAGCAGGGCGGCGTCCTCGACAGTCCGGGCGATCGGCCCCGCCTGGTCCAGGGACGAGGCGAAGGCGACCACGCCCCAGCGCGAGCAGCGGCCATAGGTGGGCTTGATGCCGACCGTTCCGGTAAAGGCCGCCGGCTGGCGGATGGAGCCGCCGGTGTCGGTGGCGGTGGCGCCCAGGCAGAGGCCCGCGGCGACCG
>VYLB01000031.1_pt1 | contig 32386 bp, 30 predicted proteins | sample 5114431 | NCBI WGS metagenome assembly VYLB01 (sample SAMN12291786, study PRJNA351875) | freshwater metagenome | isolation source: freshwater lake | place: USA: Michigan, Gull Lake | collected 2013-08-08
TCATTTGGCAGAACAGGCGTATTTGGCTTATCTGGATTTAAAGCATCATCCCAAGTTTGTTCCTTATTTGGAGAAAGTAACACCCCTTTCGTTTTTTGGCGACACGAATATTGGTTCAAGGCCCGTGAAAAGAAATGGTGCAGAGGGTTTAAAGTTTGAAGATCTACGTGCGATACCGTTCGTAGGTTCATGGGCAATGATGAAACAGAACATTCCGGGTTTCTATGGAGTGGGAAGCTCGCTCAATGAGTTGCAAAAAGAAGGAAAGGGCGATCAGTTGAAAGAGCTCTATCAAAACTCTTTGTTTTTTAGAACACTGCTCGGGAATAGCATGATGTCACTGACGAAGACTTTTTACGAAGCAACTGCCTATTTGGGTGATGATCCGGAATTCGGTGAATTTTGGAAAAAGATGCATGCGGAGTTTTTATTATCGAGCAGCCAGACGTTGGATATTTCTGGGCTTAGCGAATTGATGGGAAACAATCCAACGATTCGGCAATCCGTGCATTTGCGAGAACAAATCGTTTTGCCACTTATTGCGATTCAACAATCTTCGCTCATGAACCTACGGAACTTAAACGAGCACAACAAAAAGCACGAGCAGCGTTATCGTAAACTGATCATTCGAAGCATGTTCGGAATCATCAATGCTGCCCGCAACTCCGCCTGATCATGGATCTATCAAAATTCGCTGTTGAAGCAAAGAAGAAGTCTGCAGAGAATCGTGTCTTTTTGCAGAAGCTGAAAAGCAAAAATGCGAGAGTAATTGATGATGCTTTTCACCAATTGCATGACGAAGTTTTTGAAGAAATGGACTGCCTTACCTGCGCCAATTGCTGCAAAACGACAAGCCCCATTTTTTACCAAACCGACATAGAGCGTGTGGCCAAATCGCTTCGCATGAAGCTGGGCGATTTTATTGAAAAATATTTGCGTATAGATGAAGACAAGGACTTTGTTTTAAAATCTTCTCCCTGCCCGTTCTTGGACGCTGAAAACTATTGCAGCGTTTATGAAGATAGACCAAAAGCGTGTCGCGAGTATCCACACACCAATCGAAAAAAGATGGTGCAAATTCTTGACTTGACTTTTAAAAATACACTGGTGTGTCCTGCAGTGTTGGAGATGGTGGAGCGTTTTAAGAAAACGTAGTGTCAGTTCCTTTTTTTTGTTATCTTTGATAGGTCTTGTTGCGTGAAAATAAACCCTTTAGGTTATGAAAACCGTGAAACGAGTCTTTTTGAGCGTTTTAATCTGTGCTACTGCTTTAGCATTTACTTCATGTATACCTAAGTGTGGTTGCGGAAATCCTCCACCTCGAGAGTCTTGGTATGTACACACCTATTACAAGACCAGCCAAGGGGCTAGCTTATTGAACTCTAACACCGCCAATTGTTTTAAGCCTGCTGATATTTCTGTAAAAGCAATTGTTGAAGTAAACGATTTGAGAACAGAAGAATATTATGGGAATGACCAGAATGCCGTTACTGTGCAAGAAAATGGAGACCAAGAAGGCAATAGGTTAATCCTGAGATTGCCGGTAAAGTATGGAAGTAAAAAACCATTAATGACGTTGATTCGTTTGCGTCCCAATTTGACAGATACTGTTACCTATTCATTCAATGGAAGGTTCATGGATTTAGATCGAGAGATTCCGGATCAATTATACTACAATCGAAAGTTGATCTGGGATTTTACAAAATCCATCGGTGGAGAACCTTTGCCGAATAGCATTACAATTATTAAATGAGAGTCCCAAAAATATTGGGGAAGCGAGCTCATAAAATAAAAAAAGCCAACTACTTTCGTAGCTGGCTAATTCTCAAATCGACTAACTTTCAAATTCTCAAGCTACTTGAGCCTGCAATTTTCCAGCTAAAACAGATTTAGGCACAGCGCCCACTTGTTTATCTACAATTTGACCGTTTTTAAAAACCAGCAACGTAGGGATCGAACGCACACCAAAACGAACTGTCACTTGTGGGTTTTCATCCACATTTAGTTTTGCGATAACTGCCTTTCCTTCATAGTCATTAGCCAGTTCTTCTACAACGGGGCCAATCATTTTACAAGGGCCGCACCATTCAGCCCAAAAATCCACTAAAACGGGTTTATCGCTTTTTAACGTTTCATCAAAGGTTGCATCGGTTAGTTCTAAGGTTTTTCCCATAACGGTATTGAATTTAAAGTATGTTTTTAAATTTCTACTTCTTCCAACACAAAGGTAGGAGAAATTGTTCCAACCTCCGTTTTTTGGGTCAACTTTAGTGATTGCTCTGTCAATGTATCTGTAATCATTTTTAAGTCCGCTCTATTTTACAGCCAGCCCCGTAGTGAATAGCAGCTTCACCAGTTCGGCTATATTTTCTGATTTTGTTTTATGCATGATGGATTTTCGATAGCTACTGATGGTAGACGGAGCCAGACCAAGCTTCTCGGCAATTTCACTAGTACCGAGTCCATCTTTCAATAGATTAGCCACTTGAAATTCTCGCGGTGAAATATCAAGTTGGGCGAGGCGTTGACCATTTTTGCCAAGGTTCAAAGCCAGTGTTTCGTGGACCAACTCTGTAAAATAGTGCCCATCTTGAATGACCGTTCCAATCGCTTTTTCAAGTTCGTTAGGGCTAGTGTCCTTTAACAGAAAACCATCTGCACCCAACGCCACCACATGAACTATCAAGGCAGGCTCATCGAACTGAGTCAGAATAATCACCTTGACTTGAGAATGCAACTCTTTTATTTTCCTCAGGCAGTCAATGCCATTCAGGCTCGGAATTTGAATATCCAACAACACGATGTCAATTTGATTACCCTTTAGTGTTTCTAAGGCCTCCAATCCGTTGGCTGCTTCAAAAAAAGTAAGGTTAATTGGAAAAATGGCCAATAAACTTACAAGCGACTTGCGAAAAAGTTGGTGATCATCAACAACCAATAGTTTGGCTTTTAGCATAGAAGGTTAAACAAAACAGTCTACTGCAATAATTGGTAAAAATGCAATACCCCAATTGTGGGGTAGTCGTGCGATTTTAAATTTCCTTTTTTGTGAAAAAACCTACCCGTTAGCTTGTCATCTTGAATTCGTAGGAAAAGATTTCCCGAAAGGAGTAATCTTAACGGGGAAAATCAACAATCCTGAAACCTTAATGAAATAGCTGATATGAAGAGAACTATTCAAATTATTTTGCTGGCGACCACGCCTTTTTATGCCCTGGCTCAGTGGTCTACCAGCGGTACAGCAATATTTTATGGTGCAGGTAATGTAGGCATAGGCACGGCTTCCCCGGGAGCTAAACTCAGCTTTAGTGATTTAACTGGTAGCACTGCCGCAGATGGTATTACCTGGTATAGCCCATCTCCACTAGATTATGGAATATTTAAAACGAGCGGATCTTGGAATGCCCCAAACTACCAACAGTTGAAATTGAACTGGGCAACAGGTATTATTTTGGACCCAGGGTCATCTTATGGGAAAAGTTTTGTCGAGGAAATTTAAGGCTCGTGTCGAATGGGTCAACCACACCCAATCCGACAATCGATATTTTTGACAATGTAAACGGGACAGAATTTGTATTGTCTCCAAGCACAGGTAAAGTAGATATGTTTACCTACTCGAATCATGCTTTGGCGTTGGGCACTGCGAATATTGAGAGGATGCGTATTGATAACAATGGAAACGTAGGCATAGGCACCGCTTCCCCGGGAGCTAAACTCAGCTTTAGTGATTTAACTGGTAGCGCTGCCGCAGATGGTATTACCTGGTATAGCCCCTCTCCATTAGATTATGGGATATTTAAAACGAGCGGATCTTGGAATGCCCCAAACTACCAACAGTTGAAATTGAACTGGGCAACAGGTATTATTTTGAGTAACATCGGGCAACGTAGGCATAGGCACTACCAACCCAGGCAGTTTCAAACTTGCTGTAGAGGGAAAAATATGGGCGAAAGAAGTGCAAGTAGCTCTTACCAACCCCGGCCCCGACTATGTCTTCGAGCCAACCTATAACCTAAAACCCTTAGCCGAAATAGAAACCTACATCAAAGAAAACAAACACCTGCCCGAAGTGCCCTCTGCCAAAGAGATGGAGAAAAACGGTGTGCAACTGGGGGAGATGAACATGCTGTTGCTGAAGAAGGTGGAGGAGTTGACACTTCATTTGATTGAGCAGAACAAAGAAATTAAGGAATTGAAGAATGAAATTAAGGAGATAAAAGACAAGAAATAGTATGAAGAAACTTACAGTATTTGTTCTGGCAACATTTTATGTGTTCCATCTTTTTGGGCAACAACCTTTTTATGTTGTTAGCCCTGGCAACGGAAATGGACTGCGGTTTTGGAATAACGATTCTTACAAGATTCACATGGGGTCAGGGTCCGAATACTTTTATGGCCCGGTTCAGGACTATAGCATTAAGATGAATATGAATGGTGGTTCGCCAAACAGGGGTTGGACATGGGGAGTGGCGGGGTTAACACCTGTCGCAGCTATCAACGCACTAGGGAAAATGCAAATAGCGGATGGCTTAACTGTAGGTGGGAACATTGTACTGCCGAGTTTTAGTGGTAACAAGCAAATCTATACTTGGAGTGAGGGAGATAGCAATTGGAGAATTGGTATGAGCGCATCTCCTGGCTTTACAAGAGATTTAACCAACTAGCACGTAGAGTATTTGACTTATTCATCAGGTGTTGGTCAAGGTTTTGCGGTCGGTGTAAATAATGGCCAATCGAGTTTTGAAGTTCATGGTGCTGATCATACAGCTTTTTTCCGTGGCAACGTAGGCATCGGCACTACATCACCTTCCGAAAAACTTGAGGTGAACGGAAATCTTAGCGTGGGTTTAAATGCTGGGGCTGCCACAGGTTACGGAAACAGGCTAGACTTGCGCGGCCTTGATGATGCTGCATCTTTTGATCCCATGTGGCTGGCTCGTTACAACGTAGGTGCAAACCAAACAGAACTAAGGGTAAACATTGGGGATGACTCTGGTGGAGACGATGCGTTTACTGTTGGCAACTTTTTTCATGGCGATGGACAATGGAAGACATTCCTGAAAGTCCTCAACAATGGCAATGTAGGCATAGGCACTACCAACCCTGCCTACAAACTCGATGTAGCAGGCACCATCAACGCCACAAATATTTTGGTAAATGGTCAGCCGTTAGCTGGGGGCGGCAGTTCCCAATGGGCAACCAACGGAAATAACATCAGTTATGCAGCAGGAAACGTAGGGATCGGCACCACCAGTCCCTCTGCAAAGTTAAATGTCTATAACTCAAACAATAAAACAGAAGTGATTATTGGAAACCCTTCAACGGCAACCGGTGGATTCACATCACTTTTGATGGGTACTAGTGCCGATACCAACGGCTTTGGTTATATAGCAGCTATTAAAAGTTCAGGCACCGCCTACGGTGATGTAATTCTCAACCCCTTGGGCGGCAACGTTGGAATTGGAACCACGCAAACAGACGCAAAACTTACAGTTAACGGTACAGTTCATACCAAAGAAGTAAAGGTAGACCTGAGCGTGCCAGGCCCCGACTACGTCTTCGAGCCTACCTACGATTTAAAGCCTTTGGCCGAAATAGAAACTTACATCAAAGAAAACAAACACCTGCCCGAAGTGCCCTCTGCCAAAGAAATGGAGAAAAACGGGGTGCAACTGGGCGAGATGAATATGTTGTTGTTAAAAAAGGTGGAGGAGCTAACACTTTACTCTATAGAGCAAAACAAAAAACTGAACGAGCAGCAAGAACTCATTCAAGAACTGATCAAAGAGATGAAGCAACTAAAGACAGATACTAAAAAGACGAAGAATTAACATGGCGCAGAAGATTCAAAAATCAGAAGAAGGGAAGGACGGTATTAACATAGTGTCAATTGTTTCCATTGTGTTGTCTTTGGCGGCTATTGCATTTGCAGCCAATGTCTATTTCAATAAAAAGGAAATTGTGTATGTAGATTCCATGAAGTTGATCACCAACTTCAAAGGAGCCAAAGTGGCCAAAGATGCCTACGAAAAAAAAATTGCCGTGTGGAAGGCCAACATTGATACCCTCACCATGGAAACCAACCGCGAGATAGCAAAGTATGAAAAAGAGAAGAAAGGCATGAGTGCAAGGGAGCAAAAGTTATCAGAAGAACTGATTGCCACAAAGCAACAACAATTGGAAAGTTACCGACAGGCCATAGCCGAAAATGCCGCAAAGGAAGACCAGCAAGTTACCGGCAAGGTTTTTAAAGAGATCAACGATTTTTTGAAGCAATACGGAGAGCAAAAGGGCTATGAGTTTATTATGGCCGCTACCAGCGCGGGCAATATTGTTTTTGCCAAAAAGGGAAACGACATCACAGATGAGGTGTTGGAAAAAATGAATGCGGAGTATCAATCCACTCACAAATGACGCGTACTCTTTTAATTGGATTGATCTTTTTTTGCTACGCTTGCCAAACCAAGCCGATGGACGAGGCTGCATTGATGGCCTTTGTAAAGGATGAAGACAACGGCCTTATTCAAAAAATAGAATACGATGACTTTAAACTAGAGGCCACCTACCGACCAACTGATTTGATTGTAAAGCACCAAATGGAAAAAGGCACAGCCCGAGAGATTGACTCGCTCCGCAAAGCCTACGCTCCCTATTTGTATTTTGTTTTATCTGTAGAGCGAGATGGGAAAGACCTGGAAACGGACTTTGCCATGGACTTGGGCACCTTTGCCGAGAAGATTTCTTACCTGACATCTTCATTCTCTGAAAGTATTGTGTTGGCTACCGATGCAAAAAGCTACTCTATTACCGACTATATCTACACTCGTTCGTATGGCACCGGCCCCTCCACGTTTTTTGTCATATTTGAGAAGCCGACAGAAAATAAATTTGAACTCGTGGTAGAAGGCCACTCCCTTGGCTTTGGCAAAGTAAAGTTCCCTTTCAAACAGGCTGACATTAATAAAACCCCATCTCTTAAATTATAACACCTATGCGTTTTTTAAGAAACCGATTTATATCTAAATTTTTAGCAGTACTCTTTTTGTTTTTAATTGTGGAATCTACCATGCACGCAACTGTAAGCTATGCATTGACTACGGGGCCGCACCAGCCAGAGTACATTTCATATGAAGAGCCGGGGGCAACCGATATGGTTAACTTACTTACGGGCGATTTTAGTTTTAATCTTCCCCTATTAGATGTACCCGGCCCGGAAGGCGGTTTCTCCGTACCTCTCACTTACAATGCGGGCATTGGCCCCGAGCAAGAAGCCTCTTGGGTGGGTTTGGGCTGGACGTTAAACGTAGGGGCCATTACCCGAAGTGTGGTGCAGTACCCCGATGATGCCAGTGGCGAAGTGCAGAGTGTAACCCGAAAAGACCTTGTTGGCGTAAGGGGTTGGACTTCCAGTGCGCTCGGGCTTGGCCAAATGGGATGGAATACTCAACAAGGCCACTATGGTTCTTTGAGCTTGTTAGGTATTATCAATTATCAATATGATAAAGAAGGCTCCAGTGGTGGGCTAGTTGGGATAAATGTTGGATCCAATGGTGTAAGCTTTGACCCAATTCAATTTGCATCAGCTGTATTTACAATTGCCACGTGGGGAGTTGGTGGAGTGGCAGTTACTGCCGGGAAAATTGCGGTTCAAGCAGCAGTTAGTATAGGCGTTGGAGCGGTTATGTCATATGTCTCGGGTAATCAAACGCCCAATACCCCAACTGATGGCTATTGGGAATATAGCAAAAGAACTTCATCAGGCTTTTTAGGAATATGGGAAGACTACTGGATTTGGTTAGACCAAACTCGCCATGAAGAAATGTTTGGGATCCTGAATTTTGATAAATCTCAATATAAGTATTCTGGCGCTTATAATACGGTAATCAATAAAAAGATAAATAATGGCATCCTTCAGGCAATGCAAGAATTTAGTACAACTGGAACAAATCGGGGTAATGCAAGTGACATCACATACAACATCCCTGACGGAGATAACTACCAAAATGCCACGAGCCCAATCAGTTTAGCTACAGATAATTATTCTGTTAAGGCTTTAGGAATTTCTGGTTCTATCAAACCCTATCGGCTGGATATAGGTAGTGTCTCAATGCCAAGAGATATGTCTGCAGACTACAATCGTTTAGCCCCTGTTCAATATCAATCATATAAAGTTCCATTTATATATGAAGGACTAAATTCTAATAGTCATTTTTATCATACGGGTGCACCAGTACAAGTCAGCTCACCAAATTTTTATTTTGGGATGTCGGCTGCATTTCAAGCGCAGATTGATTTTCCCAACATTCTAACTTATAATCTTAGTGACATTATTTTTCAAAATCAAATCAAGGCCGATTTAGTTGACACAAAAAAAATTCCTATGGCTAACCATGTTGAATGGCTATCCAATGAAGAAATCCGGTCAACTTCAGCAGGCTTCACAAATGGTTTTATGGATTATTTTTCCACTGCCGATCGGATTGCTTTCCGTGATGTTCTCCCTTTTAAGGGCACTTTTTCCAGTGCTTTTTTTAATAAAATAACAGGTGACCTCACATTGGCAGAAACCGATCGAAGCTACTTCTCGTCTTCCCAAACGGCAAAAGTATATATAAACTACCCCGTAGGGAGTAACGCCTTTAGCAGTTGGTTGAATATAGGGCCAGTTGATGTGACCCTTTCGGCTATGGATGCTAATACTAAAGTACGTATCACATTTCCCTCTGGGTTTGCCTTACCTACAGCTAATATTTATTTCATTTCTTTGATTACCAATACAGTTCCTAAGATGCCCAAGTCCATTGGTGGGTATTCCATTACCGGGGCGAATGGCATTACTTATCACTTTTCTATTCCTGTTTTTGACTACAACAATTACACAGGCATTTATTCCAAGGCCAACCCAACTACCCAATATTCCATTGTAAAAAGGAATGAACCTTTTGCTAATACCTGGCTTCTAACTGGTATTACCGGTTCGGATTTTGTGGACAGAAATAATAATGGGGCAATTGACGAGGAAGATTGGGGATACTGGGTGAAATTTAAATATGGCCAATATACAAATGACTATACTTGGCGAGTTCCCTATAGTGGTGAGCAAATTGATGCCCAAGACAAAACAACTACCTTTTCGCAAGGTAGCAAGCAGCTATATTTTCTAAATTCTATTCAAACACGCTCTCACGTTGCTTTGTTTTTGAAAGATACTCGTAACGACAACCTGGATAAGGATAAATTAAGAGGATCGCTGCGACTGCGCGAGATTGCACTGTTAACAAAGGAAAATTATAAGAGGTTATTTATGGCTGCATCTCAAGGAGGCTTTGGGTTAACCTCGGACGAAGGTCTCCAAAACATTTCAAAAGTATGGATGCTTGGAGATTTTTATTCTACAACAGGCACCCATCCTTCTCAGGGTTCATTTGTCATTCAAAATGCCATTAAGCGCATCAGGTTTAATCAGACATATGATTTGTGTCCTGGTACTTCAAATTCAAATGATCCCAACAAGGGTAAGCTTACGTTAGCCAGTGTAGCAATTATTGGCCGTAACGATCTGAAATCTATTCCGGATTACAAATTTGAGTATGGCAACAACCCCGCCTATGATGTGAATAAGTGGGACGGCTGGGGGGCTTACAGCAGCAGCGGGTCAACCGGTTACAACACCCATCAGGCTTCTGCCAGCGATGCCGATGGTGCCGCCTGGTCGCTTACGCGGATCACAAACCCATTAGGATCTTCCATTGATGTGGCCTATGAGCGGGATACCTATTCCTCAATTTCAGGGGAAACCATCACCGAGTTTGTCAACTATAACAATGGCCGCTCATCGTATGGGTACTATGGAGCTGGCTCGATGGGCGAGTTGGCTGTGCCTAATCCCTCACAATTCAGCGTGGGCGATGCAGTTTATGTTTCAGGCCAGGTTGACTACACTTGTTATCAAAATTCCCCAGGCACCAGAAAAAGCTATTCAGGGGATTATACTGTCTCGGCTGTTGGCAACAACAGTATAAACTTGGGAATAAATTTTAGAGAGATTACCCCCTGTAATATCGGCCAGCCTGTGTACTTTAATCAGGACTATGGAACTATTAAAAAAACCATAAAAGCGAAGAAAGGCGGGAATATTCGAGTGGCGTCCATTTCGTTAAGTGACCAGGGGAAAGTTCAAAAAAGCCGATATCTATATACTGCAAACAATACTAACAATGGTTTTAGCTCTGGCGTGGTAGCCCGCGAGCCGGAGTATATTAAAACAAAAGACTATCCCTTTTACGATCTGCCAGGTTATCCGTTTACCCCGGTTATGTATTCCAGGGTTTCGGTGCTCACCGGAAATTTGGCCACCGACTACGATTTTCACACCAAACAAGTATATGAGTTTGAAACTCCAAAGTCGGATATGGTAGTAAGTTCAATTTCTTCAACTTATCCTTACAGCAATATAAATCTCAAAATAATTAAAAGTGAAATATCAGATTATACGTCAAAGATCGGCAAGCTGAAATCTGTTAAAATGTATGATAAATATAATCAGGTTGACCCCGTATCCAGTACGGTAATAGATTATACTTCGCAGATTGTTAACCCCGGCAGCACACCCAACACAACCCAAAATAACTACCAAGGCATATATTCCGAGGGTTCTTTGATGTTTGAAAGAATAGGCGAGACTTGGTTTAAAATGGAGCGTTCGACCATTTTAAAATACCCCTACGAACTTGTTAAAGTGGTAAACACGCGTGATGGCTTCAGCTCTGAAACAGAAAACAAAGCATGGGATTTTACCACCGGCATTGTGGTGGAGAAAACAGAAAAAAGCCCCCTAGGCCTACGCAGCAAAAGTGTAAAGAAGCTGGCGTACACCATACCTGCCTATGCCAAAATGGGCAGCAAGGCTGTAAATGCAGCAAACAAAAATATGCTGGGGCATGAGGCAGCAAGCTATACTTATCAAGTTGATGCTGCCGGCAATAACATTGGGTTGTTAAGCGCATCTGTCCAGACTTGGAAAAGTAATTGGGGGAATTATCGCTATCTAAATGGAGCCAATTATAGTGAAGGCACCGAAGGCAGCCCAGACGTATGGCGTAAGCACCAAAACTATGTGTACAAAGGAACGTATGCCAACCTACGTGCAGACGGCAGCTTGAATTTTACTCCTTCTCAAGAGTTCAGTTTCGCATCAGGTGCTGCCAACACTGGCTGGCAAAAGACAGGCGAAGTCACACGCTACGATCATTACTCGGCTGCATTGGAAGGCAAAGACTTAAACAATATTTTTAGTAGTTCTAAAAAGGATATTAGTGCAAAGCAGGTGTATGCCAATTCTTCCAACGCAACTTACCATGAATTTGCCTATTCAGGAGCCGAAGATTGGGATGCCTCTGGAACTGGAACTTACTTCGGTGGAGAAGTGGCTAAAGGCGCGGGCACAAAAGTTACCAAAACACCAACAGGAACAGAAACACATACTGGGCAGAATGCTGTGCAAATTGGTGCTGCTGGAAAGGCTTTCATTTACAAACCAGCCTCTTTAACCAATGGCAGAGTTTACCGCGTAAGTGCATGGACTAATTCGCTGGCAGGTGCTATCTATTATTCACTCAATGGAGGAGCAGAACAAACAATTTTTCCCGTTAGCACCATGAAAGTAGGCAGCTGGTACCAGATCAATGTAGAAATTCCGGTTGGCACTTTTTCTTCATTAGAAGTAGGCGTAAAATCTACCAGTGGCACGGTTAGTTTTGACGACTTCCGTTTTCAACCAAGAGATGGATCACTCACGGCAAACGTGTATGACCCGGTAACAGGCGCGGTCACTTTTGTGCTGGATAATCAAAATATGTTTACGCAATATGAATATAACGATAGAGGCCAGTTGGTAAAAACATACAGTGAGAGTTTTATGTATGGGGTGAAGCTGGTATCGGAAAGTAAAGTGAATTATAAACGATTTAATGTAAACCAATGAAGATGCTGAAAAAAAAGCAACAACAAGCAGCTATTGGCTTATTGCCCTTCTTCTTGCTACTTTCTATTGCCGCCTTAGGACAAGGCATGCCACAGGTACTTAGGTCAGATAGCAAGGTAGCCCTTGTAAACTACACTTATTTGCAAAACGAAAGCGAGGCCATGCGAAATATCCAAGCCGTTCAAAAAGTTCAGTGGCAAACCCTACGCCAAACCGTGAAGACTGATAAAGCCAATATAGACACCGTAAGTAATGTTGCAAGAAAGGAACAAATGCTTAGCGCTTATGCAAATAGTTACAAGAAAAAAACTGACGATTTGCGACACGCGCAGGAGCAACAATTGAAAGAGATAAAGTTGAATATTGAAGCCAAAGTAAAAGCTGTGGCAGCTGAGCAAGGTTACACGGAAATCAGAAACACTACAGATAACCAGCCGAAGGGTGCAAACGATATCACACAGAAGGTTTTATATTGGTCTGGTATTGTCGGTACCAGTGAGGTGTCGTCTGTAGCTCTTACAGGAAAACAGATGCAAACAATCAAACAAAGTATTTTCAGTATGATGCATCCGGATGGTTATTGCTGATCAAAGGATTTTCAAGGTAATATGTTGAAAAGCTATCATTACAACTACAGGAAGTGAAGTGTTTATTAAGATTTACAAAAATTATTTCAAGAATGAAGAAGGTACTGATGTCGGTAATTTGCTCAGCAATTTCAATGCTGTCTTTTGCGCAGCTTACAGGGCCAACTACTGTTGTTGCTGGCCAAACATACAGCTACACATTTGTTGGTTCTACATTCATTAATTCGCCCAGTTGGAGCGTGGCTAATGGAACAGTGATATCTACCAGTAGATCTGGATTGGTGGCATATGCCGATATTCGTTGGGGTTTAGGCGCATCTGGCGTAGTGTACTATTCAGATTATAATGGTAACAATAAGTTGCTAAACGTTACTGTATCCGTGCCCGTTGTTAATGTGGGTCAGGTTTCTGTTCCTTCAGGAACCACTTACCGATGCTTTGGACCTGGCACGAGCAGTTATTCAGCAAGTGCTGCCAATGCCACAGGTTACAGTTGGGGCATTACTTCTGGGGCAGGCACAATTTCCTCCTCCGGTCTAGTTACGTGGAGCAGTTCATTTTCAGGTGCTGCTACTGTTACAGTTTACGCATATGGGGGTAATAGCTCCAGTTCATCTGCCTCTGTCAATATTACTGTTGTGGGTCCTGTAGTTTCACCAACAATATCGGGTACCTCTGCGCGTTGTCAGGGAAGCGGCACCGATACATACTCTGCAACGGCAGAGGGGGGATCGTCATTCACTTATACCTTATGGCCACTCACAGCGGGTACCATAACAGTTGGGGCAGCAGGTTATGTAACTTGGAATGCTGGTTTTTCTGGCACCGCAACGATAAGTGTAACAGTTAAGGGCTGCAATGGAAGTACTGAATTTGGGTCAAAGAATGTGAGCGTGACATCCTCATCAGTAGGTACGCCATCCATTAGTGGGCTTACCACCCGCTGCATAGGCGGTGGCACAGATACATTTACTGCCATTGCATCCGATGCCACGGGATATAGCTGGGGCATTACATCTGGGGCAGGCACAATTTCTTCTTCTGGGGTTGTGAGCTGGAGTAATTTGTTTACCGGTACAGCCACTATAACAGTTACGGCCAATGGCTGCAACGGGTCTAGTGCCACCAATAGCAAGAGTGTGGAGGTTACCCCAACGGTAGGTCAGGTTTCTGTTCCTTCAGGCACCACTTACCGATGCTATGGACCTGGCACGAGCAGTTATTCAGCAAGTGCTGCCAATGCCACAGGTTACAGTTGGGGCATTACTTCGGGGGCAGGCACAATTTCCTCCTCCGGTATAGTTACCTGGAGCAGTTCATTTTCAGGACCTGCAACAATATCAGTTACGGCCGTAGGCTGCAATGGCTCCACTACTGGCTCCTCTGTCAATGTTACTTCCACTTCAATCGGCACACCTCCTTTAACCCCGACCGTTAGCCTCAACACCTGTGGGCCAAAAATACTAACCAAGCAAACCGCACCCATCGGGGTAACCTACTATTGGCAAGGCACTGATGCCGGTGGCACCGATACATCAAGCCCTACAGCAACAGCCCCTACCTACACGGCCACTACAAGTGGCCCCTACATACTGCGGGCCAAAGATGACAACACCCAGTGCATTGGTACAAAGGCCATAAAAGTGGACGTAGACCCGGTTGATATTGTAGTTGATGTCTATGATCCCGTAAACCCCGTTGTCCAAGCCACCCACAGTATTACCCTCGGGCCGAACTTCACCGTTCCCTCAGGCAGTAGCTTCAATGCGAAGATCGTGATCACCTCGGAATGTAATGATTTTGTCAATTGGACCGAGCAAATTGCCTACGATCAAAACGGTCAGCCTATTTCTGATGGCCGCACCTACCAAGATGGTTTTGGCAACACCATCTTATCGGAGAGCATCGATTTTTTATCGGGCAAAGTCTGGGCTTCGCAACCTTTGTATGATAACCTGAATAATCCTTCAGCCTCTACCATGCCCGCACCTATTTTAGAAAGTGGGTTTATATACAAGAATAATTTTGTTCAAAATTCTTCGAACCAAATCTACTCGGCCAATGATTTTGACAAGCCCGTTGTGTCTGGCTTAGCTGGTGAACTCAACAATCCCAAGCCTGTCGGCAATGCTGCAGGCACCCTTGGCTGGTACTATAGCTCGGCAAACAATCTGGAACCCGCCACACCTACCACGCAGTTCCCGTATAGCAGAAGTTATACACCTCCGGGGCCGAATCCCACCACAAGCAAATCAGCTGGGGTAGGCGAGAATAATAAAATGGGAAGCAACCATGAGGTATCTTCACAAAAAACAGTTTTTGCAGCAAGTGAAATAAACAACTATTACCAAGTTCGAGGATATTTTGTTGCTGGCTCCGTTACTCCTTCTGGAAACGTGGGCTACAAAGTAGTATCGACAGATCCGAATGGAAAACAAGCTACTTCGTATACCGATGCAGATGGGCGAAGCCTCGCTTCATTTTCCGATGATAAATGGAGCTACACCTACTACAACGATGTAGGCCAAGTAGTTGCTACAGTGGCGCCTAACGGGATTAACACAGGTTCACCCGCTATGCCAACTTTTGTTACCTACTACAAATACGACCACCTCGGCCGCCTGATAGAAACGACTTCGCCCGATGAAGGCATGTCGCAGTTTGTGTATAGCACCGATGGCAAGATACGCTTCTCACAAAACCAGTTGCAGCGTGATGCGCCATTGCAAACGCCCCCAACTCCCGCACGTTTTTCATACACCAACTACGATTACCTCGGCCGCTTGATTGAAAGTGGGGAGTACGAAGTATCGGGCACCACGCCTTTTGTATTTGAGCCGCATACCACCGCAGTGCCTGCTTCAACAAGTGTGTTGAATATTGTGGACAATGTTGGGTACACCGGAGTAACCGGCAACGGTGGCGATACCCGCTGTAAAGAAACCAACTTCATACAGTACGATGCGCCTGCCAGCGACTATCCAACCGATGCCTTGCACACCTCGCAAAATTATTTGATAGGCCAGGTAGCACGCACTAAAAACGAAAACACCACCACGTGGTATTCGTATGACGAATTTGGCCGGCTCACATGGATGAAACAATCACTCCCACTCACTCAATCTGCGCAATGGTCAGCATTGACAGGCGTCAGTCAAAATCTTAATACCATTACCAAAAACGGAGTCACTTCAAATTGGGATGCCGATGCTTTTTCCGTGCAATCCATTGCCAGCAACACAAATGGGTGGATTGAGTTTTCGGCAGGCGAAACCAATACCTACAAAATGATGGGCTTATCAGCCACCAACCCAAATGCCAGCTATTCCTCCATTGCCTACGCGCTCTATTTCGTAAATGACGGCACAGTTCAGATTTATGAGAATGGCGCATTCAAGGGCTCGTTTGGTACTTACACCACCACCGATGTGTTTAGGGTGGAACGAGTGGGAACAACCGTCTATTATAAAAAGAATGGCGCACCTTTTTACCCCTCTACTATTGCTTCTACGGGCGTGCTATATGGCGATTGCTCTTTGTATACCCCTAACAGCAGTATTAAAAATATTTCACTTAGCGTAAACAGCCCCACGAAAACCGTTGACTACGAATACGACTACTTCGGCAACGTGTTGAAAGTAGCCTATCAGCAAGGCCAAACCGATGCGTTCTATCATCACTACGACTACGATAAGAACAACCGCCTCACCGTAGCGTCCACCAGTTTAGATGGCAGCACCAAATCGGTGCGAGCTAAATACTTTTATTATCTCCACGGCCCGCTTAAACGCGTGGAGTTGGGCAATAACATACAGGGCATCGACTATGTGTACAACATCGATGGCTCACTGAAATTTATCAACCACCCTGACCCCACCAAAGACATCGGAAAGGATGGAATATCCGGAACAAACGCAGCCTTCCAGCGCGATGTTTTTGGCATGGCACTGGATTACAATACCAACGATTATGTACCAGCCGGTTATGCCGAAGCCGGCAACTTCTCACTGCCAGGTACTTATCCCGATCAATTTGGTGGTGCCGTAAAATCCATCCGCTGGCACAGCCCTACTGATAGCCACGTGCCGCGCGGCTATGCCTTTAATTATGACAACCGCTATCAACTCACCAATGCCGACTTTGGTAGTGTGACGGGCGCTGGCAGTTATGGCCTTAACATCAATACTGTTTCAGGCACACCTAACTACCAGCAATACAAAGAGGCCGTTACCAACTACGACAACAACGGAAATATTAAGTCACTTATCCGCAACGGCAAGACGGGAAATTCACTCGCTAATTACAACTATACCTACACAGCCAGCACAAACAAACTGGCCAGCGTAACGAATGGCGGGAGTGCTATGCTCAATTACCAATACAACTCCATTGGCCAATTGACACAGCAAACCGAAGGCACCAACACCATGAAGATTAGCTACACAGCCTATGGCCTCACCAAAGAAATACGCGATGGTGCCAACAAACTAAAGGCCAGCTATGCCTATGACGACCGCGGCAACCGCGTGAAGAAAACCATCTATAACTCCTCTGAGGCAGTTCAAAACGTTACCTACTACGTGAGCGATGCGGCAGGCAATACCCTTGCCACATACGAACAAGACGTAGCAGGTGGTGGCTCGATGTACCTCACCGAAGTACCCATATACGCAGCCGGCCGAGTGGGTATTTACAAACCGCTTACCAACTATTCAATATATGAAGTGAACGATCACCTTGGTAACGTGCGTGGGGTGGTAGGGAATCCCGAGCCGTTCACCTACACGGCTACGATGGAAGACAATGGCCAGCCCGTATTTTCAAATCCGCGGGTGCAGGAAATGGCCTACTTCAAGAATCTCTTTGCCACGGCTAATACCGCACCGTACATGAACCGCACAGCACCTTCTACCGCAGTGCCTGCGCCTAACACATCATCTTACACGTATTGGAAAAGTGGTTTCCCTGGCATTACACCTGACCTTAAATCTATTGGCCCGGCCATCGGCATCACGGTGCAGCCTGGCGACAAGCTGGATATGGAAGCCTACGTAAAGTTTGAGACCAAGCCCAGCTACTCGCGCAGCAGTATTGCCGGGTCTATGGCCACCCTTTTGGCCAACAGTTTTGTAAACACCGCGGTAGGCTTAGAGACCGTAGCGCAAGCCAGCCAGGTGTTTAACAACGGGCTTGCTTCTGCCCTCAGTGCCACAGGTATTGGCAATGGCAATGAAACGAACACAGGTAGACCACACGCTTATTTGTATTATTTGCTCTACGACCGCAACTTTAACTTTGTAACGGCCGGCTGGAAACGCGTCTCCGCAACCTCACCACCGGGCTTTGCGCCAGGTGCAGAAATCACTTCGGTGCATGAGCGAGTGAGCATACCACAGATCACCATTACCGACCCCGGCTATGTTTACATCTACGTGGCCAACGAAAGCGAAGACACCCGCGTGTGGTGGGACGACCTCAAAATAACCCACCTACGTAGCAACATTGTGGCTGGTGCCGATTATTATCCCTTCGGTTTGCCCATGGAGAACCGGGAGATCACCAGAGAAGATTACCGTTACGGCTACCAAGGGCAGTACGCGGAGAAAGATAAAGAGACCGGCTGGAATGCTTTTGAGTTGAGGATGTATGATGCGAGGGTAGCAAGGTGGTTGAGCACAGATCCGAAAGGGCAGTTCTTCTCACCTTATATTGCAATGGGCAACAACCCGGTGACTGGTGTCGATCCAGATGGTGGATGGAACTTCCCGATTTTATCGCAGGGATTGCTGGATTTCTTTGAAGCATACGCTCTAACTGGTACAACGTCTGCTGTTTTGTCTGGGGTTACAGTAACAGCCACTAGATTGGGCCCCACTTTGTTTCAACGGTTTAGCAGTTCTTTGGCCGAAAGTGTAGGAAGGGCACTATCCTTTAGCAGTGGTGCAGCTAATGGATACAATTCAAGCATGACATTAGGTCTTATCAGAGAATTGAATCCGAGCAGCCAAGCAAACGGATCAGACTTCGCAAGCGGCCAACAGTTTGGTAAACTTGCGGCAGTAGCCCAAGGCGTGGTGGAGTTCGTTGTGGGTGATGCCGCTGCCGGAACTGGTGGCGCTTTGTCACTTTCAGGTGTAGGCGCGATAGTGGGGGTACCAGCAGTAGTTGGTGGCGTGTCATTGGCAACACATGGGGGCTCAGTAGTGGTGCATACCCTTGATAATGCCCTCAGCAAGGTGCACAGAGTGAATTCGAGTGGGGGTGGTTCGGGAGGGAACGGAACTTTTTCAGCAGACAGCTCATTGCCGAAACTAGATCGTTCACTCAAAGTGCACGGAGACCTGCCGCAGAGGAAAGACTTTTATAGATATTCAAAAGATGCCTTGAGAGAATTGCTTAAAGAGCTAAAGATTAGCGTGCAAACCAGAATTAGGAAGAATGCAGAACTTGGAGTTAGCAAAGCACAAGGAGATACTCATGGGCTCCGCCAAGCTCAGGAGCAGACGCTTATTAGAGATTTGGAGAACTATTTGAAATAAAACTGATATGAAAGACACTGGATATAGTTTAGTCAAAGAATTCAATGATGACCCAAAGCAATTCGTCAGAAATGGCCGAGGTTATGCTCTTTTGAACGCTTATTTTAAAGGTTACCCAATAACTACGTTGAAGCCGTTCTTGTTATCTGATGATGATGAAGTGAGAGAAGAAGCAATGGGCGTACTTTCTGAATTAGGCGCGAAGGGGGTGGTTTTGATAGATGTCACAGTCACGTTACTTAAAGATGAAAATATTCGCATAAAATATGATGCGTTAGAGAGTGTACTTGTTTGTTCCGAAGGCGAACACAGCAAAGAATTTATTCACGTCATCAGATTCATGTCTGATGAAGAACGCGTGCTAAGGGTTTTGGCGACAAGATTGGTCTCCAATGCAACACAAGAACAGATACGTGCGGTGTTGGCTCAGTCAAAATCTATCGCTCAATATGGAGAGATACACAGGCACGGTCTTTCTCTGATGCTAAGTCCAGATTCTTTGAATGAGAAACAGATAACAGATTTAATTGACAGCAGTCACCCATTGAAAAGAAAGTATGGAGCTATCTTAGCAAAACTCAGTTTTCGGAAATTCCCGAATTTGATTGAATATTCTAAATCAAGTAATGATTCTGAGATTAGCCAGTTTTCGAAAGATTTCGTTGATATGACTCAGATTACATGAGTCTCCACCGTTGTTGGTGTTTGTGCGGAGGATTGGAGCGTGGCATCACCTTTTCCTTCGCAGCGGAGTCTCCCGTTTCGGGGACTCCGCGTACAATGAACCTTAGTTGTTGTTGGTCTCCGACCAACAATCTTTCTCTCGCCTTTGTTGGTGTTCTTCACTCGCGCTCGCCTTGCCTTTGTTGGTGTTCTTCACCAACAAACAAGATGAAAGAGGATCCTTCGCAGCGGAGTCTCCCGTTTCGGGGACTCCGCGTATAACGAACCGAGAAAGGAGTAGTTAACGGAATAATTGAGGCAAAGGAAAGGAAGGAGAGAGTAAAGAAATAGTAATGAGAGTAAAGCGCTTCCTTCGCAGCGGAGTCCTCGCCTTTGATGGTGTTCTTCACCAACAAACAAGACTCGCCTTTGTTGGTGTTGCGCGTGAGAAAGAGGGATGGTTCACCCTTCGTTGCTGTCGCCTTATTTACCCGGGTTTCACGATTGTAAATCCCCGTGCTTTAAGTGTTGGTGGAGGTGCCCTGCCTTTTTTAGATTATAGTTATACGTGGGCTTCTCAAGAGTATAGACTTAACTCAGTCCCAAACGAAGAATTGAGGCGCTTCGGACTTACCAGAGAACATTTGAATGTAGCCTTTGAAAATTACAATCTGCAACAAGCTAGATTTCAACAATACAAAAGTTCGGTTGTTTCGACTACGACAAGTTTGATTGTTGGTGTAGGCAGAGATTTATTGAAAAGGACCGCAATTGAAGGATTAAAACGATTGCCTAGATTTATACCAACCAGATTTTTCAAATGAGACAAATTGCTGAAGTAATTGGAACTTTGATATTTTTTTCATTACCCGTGGTATGGTGGTATGGTGAAGTGAAATTATCTAGTGATGTTTATAAAATTTATAAAAAATTTAATGTTTCAGATGATCATAAGGGTCCCTATTACAGACAACTTGATTCGATATTACGTAGTACATCTAATAAAAATCTTAAAAAGGAACCCTTCGCAGCGGAGTCTCCCGCCTCGGGGACTCCGCGTATAACGAACCGCGAAAGAGTCGCGTATAACGAACCGAGAAAGGAGTAGTTAACGGAATAATGAGGCAAAGGAAGGAGTGGGTAAAGAAATAGTAATGAGAGTAAAGCGCGGAGTCCCGAGGCGGAGACTCCGCGAGGAAAAGAAAGCAGCTCAATAGGATACATTCCAGTGGAGCTTACCAGAGACCTAACCATTATTACAAAGGCTTAGGCTTTTAACCCCTTCGCAGCGGAGTCTCCCGCCTAGGGGACTTCGCCTTTGTTGGTGTTCTTCACCAACAAACAAGATGAAAGAGGGTAACGGATAAAAAATTGAATGAGCGAAAACCTAACATATTTCATAGAGCATCCAGAGTTTATAACAGTAACATGCCCAAGATGAAATAGGATAGCGGATAAAAAAATTGAGTGAACAACAAGATGAAATCCTTCGCAGCGGAGTCTCCCGCCTAGGGGACTCCGCGTATAACGAACCGAGAAAGGAGTAGTCCTTCGCAGCGGAGTCTCCCGCCTAGGGGACTCCGCGTATAGATGAACCGCGAAAGAGTTAACAGCATAGTTGAAGACAAAGGAAAGGGTGTGTGAAGAAATAGTAATGAAGGTAGAGAAGTCCCGCAGCGGGAGACTACGCGAGAAAAATAGAAAGTAAGCGTATTGGCAATGAGCACCAAAAGGAAAATACCGCACAACGATGGAGTATACTCGCCTTTGTTGGTGTTCTTCACCAACAAACAAGATGAAAGAGGGTAACGGATAAAAAATTGAATGAACGAAGACCTAACATATTCCATAGAACATCCAGAGTTTATAACAGTAACTCGCCTTTGTTGGTGTTCAACAAACAAGATGAAAGAGGGTAACGGATAAAAAATTGAATGAACCAAGACCTAACATATTCCATAGAACATCTCGCCTTTGTTGGTGTTCTTCACCAACAAACCTTGCCTTTGTTGGTGTTCTGCTCGCCTTTGTTGGTGTTCCTCGCCTTTGTTGGTGTTCTTCACCAACAAACAAGATGAAAGAGGATAAAGGATAAAAAAATAGAGTGAACAAAGACATAACATATTCGAAAGAGCATCCAGAGTTCATAACCGTAACATGCCTTGAGTGGAAGCCATTGTTGGAAGAGGATAGATACAAAGACATTATTGCCAATAGCCTTGATTTTTTGACCGCCCAAAAAAGAATATTGGTCTATGGGTTTGTCATTATGAGCAACCATTTCCATTTGATATGGCAGATGTTGGGCGATCATGTGCGTGAAGATGTACAAAGAGATTTTTTGAAATTTACGGGGCAACAGATATTGAAGATTTTAAGAAACGAAAACTCATCTATTATGCAGGAGGTGGCAGTAAATGCCAAAGACAGGAAGCGTCAAGTTTGGGAAAGGAATTCATTGGGTATACCATTGTGGTCAGCTAGTGTTTTTAACGAGAAATTGGAATACATTCACTATAATCCTGTGAAAGCTGGATTGTGTCAATATCCAGAGGATTACAAATATTCAAGTGCACGGTTTTATGAATTGAATGAAAAAAATTGGAGATTTTTAACACACCATGAAGGATAGGTTATTGGATTATGGTGTGCTTGTTGGTGAAGAACACCAACAAGGGCGGGGAAAAAAATTGGAGATTTTTAACACACCATGAAGGATAAGTTATTGGATTATGGTGTGCTTGTTGGTGAAGAACACCAACAAGGGCGGGGGTTATTGAATTATGGTGTGCTTGTTGGTGAAGAACACCAACAAGGGCGGGCACACCATGAAGGATAGGTTATTGGATTATGGTGTTCTTGTTGGTGAAGAACACCAACAAGGGCGGGGTGTGATAGGTTATTGAATTATGGTGTGCTTGTTGGTGAAGAACACCAACAAGGGCGGGGGGATAGGTTATTGAATTATGGTGTTCTTTTTGGTGAAGAACACCAACAAGGGCGGGTAAGTGAAAAGTAAGTTAAAGAAGAAGGATTTTAGGTAAAATCGCCCTTGTTGGAAATCGTAGAAAGAGCTAAATTTATACAGATCGTTAATTGGAAAGGAAATATGAAAAAACTGTTCACACTACTACTTTTCTTAAGTTTTTCAGCAAAAGTCTTTGCCCAGACCGAACCTAAAATTGTAGAGTATTTTGATAAGAATTGGGAAGTAACAGAATTCAAAGAGAATGCGATCTACTATCGCACCATAGATAAACAAGCAGGCAAATTTTTAGTCAAAGATTTTTATGTTTCCACCAACACGTTGCAGATGGAAGCATTGTGCAGCAGTATTAATCCGAATGTGCAAGATGGCCCTGCAACATGGTATTATGCCAATGGTGAGAAGCAAAGAGAAGGATTTTACAAAGAGGGAAGCCCGGTGGGGTTGCACAAGAGCTACCATGAAAATGGAGTGCAGCAAGAGGAAGTGATCCATCGAGAAAAAAAGCAACTCGTTGCTCAACACTGGACAGAAACCGGCCAGCCACTTCTTTTCCACGGATCGGGTCTGCTGATTGCACCTGCAAGTGAGAGTGTGCTTGCTTATCACACGGAATTCCGGGATTCAGTGATGCAGTGTGCATATTCAGTGTCGATAGATAACCAAGATACTGTGTATGCGCTTGCAGAAGAGACAGCCACCTACCGAGGGGGTATGCCAGCGTTCTATCGTGGATTGAGCCAAGGTTTAATTTATCCAAAGTATGCAAGAAGACGAGGCATTGAAGGAAAAGTGTTCATACAATTTATTGTAGATAAAGAAGGTACATTGACCAACCCCAAAGTGATAAAGGGGATCGGTGGCGGTTGCGATGAAGCAGCGCTGGAGGCTTGTTTAAAGCAACGGGGCTGGCTGCCCGGCCGCCACAAAGGCAAGCCGGTAAAAACGCGAATGACGCTGCCAGTTATTTTTAAATTATCGTGACGTTTTCATTGCATAATCTGTCATCATGCGCTGTGTGTGTGCCACCTAAAATCATAATATTGATACTACTTAGCGGGACGCCTGCCTTGGCTCAAAATCTGGTGCCCAACAGCAGCTTTGAATGTGGCACCGATATTTGTAATGCTTACCAGGTAATCGATATTTTACAGTTTTCAACCCATGCATGCAATTGGTCAGTGCCTACGATGGGCACTTCAGACATTTTTTCGACCAAGGTCAACAGTACAGATTGCTATACCAGAATGCCTGATAATGTGTATCGTGACCAAGTCAGTCCTCAATTTCCCCGGATAGGAGCTCGTTTTGCTGGAGTATTTACTTATTCAAAAGATCTGAGCACCGATACCACCTCTTACAGAGAATACCTACAGGTGAAATTGAGCAAGCCATTGAAAGCAGGTGAAAAATATTGTGCCGAGATGTACGTGGCACCGAATACAAAGGTTCGCTTTGCGGCCAATAACATCGGTATGCGGTTCAATGTAAACGAGCTGCCCTATGTCAATAACTTCAAACCCTTAAACTTGGTGCCGCAGGTGATCGAAAAAAAAATAATTACCGATCAATTCTGGACTAAAATTGGCGCCACCTTTGAAGCTAGCGAGCCTGCTCAATACCTAGTCATCGGAAATTTTTTTGGTGATGGAAGCACTGAGGAGCAGTTCATTTTAAATACGCACTATAACTATGCGTATTATTATATCGATGATGTATCAGTAGAGAAGCTTCCCTATGACCAATTTACATTGGCGGGGTCGACCGTTTTATGCGAAGGAGAGAGCACTGAGTTGATCGCATCGGTGGGCGTAGATGAAGTGACTTGGACAACATTGAAGGATCCGGTAACAGTGATTAATTTCGGAGAGAAGTTCACAGCAAAGCCAACTGAAACTACTTCGTATGTGGTAACAGCCAAGGGATGCAACAAAATTGTGAAAGACACGATCGAGGTAAAGGTCAATCCAATACCAAAAGTTTATCTGGGAAAAGACACCACACTATGCAATGGACAAAAACTTATGTTAAATGCAGGAGTGGGCTCTGCCTTCCGGTGGCAAGATCAATCTGTAAAAAGCACCTTTGAAGTGGCGAGTGCTGGGAAATATTCTGTACAGGTGACCAACGGTTTCATTTGCAAGAGCAATGATGAAATTGAAATCAAGTACATAGACGTGCCGCAGATTGATTTGGGGAGAGACACACTCGTGTGCGAAAGTTTTTATTCGTTGGTAGCTGGCGCGAATGACTACGACTATGAATGGCAGGATGGATCAAGTGGAAACACCTTTGCACCAATAGCACATGGCCGCTTTTGGACACGCGCCAAAAACCAATGTGGAGAAGCGCGAGATACGGTTACTCTGTACTCTGTGAAGGATGTTTTCATACCCAATGTAGTTACTCCGAATAACGACAAAGCAAATGATAATTTTTTGCTTGGGATAAATACGAAGGGAGCAACAGACACATCAATATCTTATCCAGTCTCGTTGGTTATTTTTAACCGTTGGGGGCAGCGTGTTCTTTACGATGAACGTTACAATGGCAAATGGCCATTAAATGATGATCGAATAGAGACTGGAATATACTATTACAAGGCGTCCGTAAGTGGCTGTAAAGATTTTAAAGGATGGGTTCAAGTTTTACGTTAGATGGTTGAAATGAGTAATCCAATTTACTAGTTTTATAGAGATGTTCACAAGGGCAATTATTGTTTTGATTTTACTACAAATCTGCGCTGTACAGACGTTTGGGCAATCTCCTATTCAGAACTTAGTCGATAAAAAATTGACCCCCCTGCAAGAAAGAGCCAAGCTAACAGCCGATTCGTTGCGATTGATAAAAAAAGCAGATTCATTGCAAGAAAGATTTGATAGACTTCAAAGCAAACTTAACTTCTCCACCGACTCAATACCTTTGATGGAAAGGGCAGATTCATTGAAGAACAAATTTGACTCCCTTCAACAAAAGATTAACGCATCCACTGGTAGTATCAGCAGTAAAATCAATTTGCCTGCAGATTCTCTAAACAAGAAACTGGCGTTGGCCAAAAAACAGTGGCAATCCAAACTTGATTCGTTGAAGCAGGGCGGTGCCGCTACAGAAGTTAAAAGATACCAACAGAAACTCGATAGCCTTGAAAGATTTCCGCAGCAGCAGTATGCTAAGTTGATGGCTGCACAGGAAAAACTGAAGGACACTATTTTTAAAAATCCACGGAAACTGCAAGGCTCGCTAAAAGCAATACAAGACAAAGCCAAAGGTAAGTTGGTAGAAGTAAACAATATAACAGAGAAAGTAGGTGTGAACGGGTTAGGAAAAGATATTAACACGGGCATACCTGGCAACCTCAATTCGAACCAGCTTGGAAATTTAGGAACAACAGGATTGCCCCAAATGGCGAATGTAACTAATCCGCTAAATGGGTCAATTGGCTTGCCGGCCATCACAAATCCAACAATTCCATCTGGTCAAACACCGACTCTCCCAAACGCTCAAACAGCAATTGGCGGATTGCCTTCGTTGTCAACAGAGATAGGTCAAGTGGCAAGTATAACAAAGCAAATTGGTGATGTGTCTAAGCAAACGAGCGAATTGACCAAAGAGGTAAGTGACATAAAACAAAACGGGTTGGAGAATTCAAAGAAAATTCCAGAGCTACTAGAGGAACAATCAAAAAATGTTAAAGAACTCAGAGAATTGGAGCGAGAGAAGGCTGCTTTTGAAAAGGAGATGAAGATACAGAAGGAGTTGATAGAGAAATACAAAAATGAGCAGGCCATCAAGGAAGACATGGAGGAAAAAGTCAAGGAAATGGCGAACGATAAAATAACTGAGTATCAAGCCAAGGTAGATGCTCCTATGAGAGATTTGAACAAATACAAAAGGAAATTCTCGGATGTTCAAGATCTGCGCAATTTGCCAAAGCGAGCGCCCAACCCAATGAAGGGTTTGGATTGGCGCGAACGGGTGGTTCCGGGCGTAACCCTTCAAACAATAGTCAAGACGAAAACGTGGTTAGAGTTCGCGCCTCAGTTTTATTATAAGTTAAATGGTAGCTGGTCAGTAGGGGCAGGCTGGGTCTACCGTTTTTCCATGGATGCCAATAAATTGACGTTTGATGATTTTGGCAACTTGAACGGACAAACCATTTTTCTGCAGTATCACGCTTTCAAGGGTTTCTTTTTACGAGCAGAGGGGGAGCATTCGATTTGGAAAGGTTGGGCACCCAGCGCAGATCGTGACGAAAATAGAAGCAGATTCACGACAGCACTAGGAGTTGGCAAAAGTTTTAGTTTCTCAGAAAAACTTAAGGGGAACATCCAAACCTTATATCATTACACATGGCAGAGCCCGGATCCCTATCCATCAGTGATAGAAATTCGATTTGGATTGGATTTTTCCATTAGGAAGAAGAAACAAGAAGCGTGGAAAGCGAAGTTGAAAGAACTGAGAAAGTCAACCAAGTGATGGTTTAGTTCCTCGTTGCTCAAAAAAGCTTAGCTACGGCTAGACCGTATTGAAAAGCAGCTTTACATTTCTAGATTTTTTTGTGCTTGACCGATTCCCGCAGCTGCTTATTAGGTTTTTACAGGCGCTACTCAAGGGAGTAGTAGCCTGAAATAACGGCTTATGAACGGTTAATGCACGGCTTATGATTGGATTTTACCTGAATTGTGCATACCTTAACTAAAGCAATTGTTCTATGGCACGACTGAAAACTAATGTATTGGTGGAGGGTTTTAGCGGTCGTATTGATCGGCTGCTTTTTAAACAGTATAAATATGGAACGGTAATATCCAAAATGCCCGACAGGAACAAGGTAAAGCTAACCGCCAACCAAAAAAAGGCAAACAAACGATTTAAGCAAGCGGTAAGCTATGCGCGATCTGTATTGGCGGATGTTTCCTTGCAGAATCAGTACGCCAAGCAAGTGAAAAACGGAAAATCTCTCTATCATATCGCGCTTGCTGATTTTCTAAAAAGAGATTTGGATTTGAAATAATAGTTAAACTTTTCTTCATTTTCGCACAGCCTCTGCAATGCGCGCTTTTGCTAACTGAATTCCAACAAAGCCTCCTTTGTTGCGTGTCAGAAAGGTACCCGTTCAAGAGTCATTTATTTAGTAGATTTACAGTAACAACTATTAATAAATAAGCAGATAATATGATCAAGACCATCGCCATACCAAAAACCAATAGCTACCAATTGGCTATACCCGCCAGCTACATCGGCAAGGAAATAGAAATATTGTTTTATGCGGTAGATGAGGTGTCGAAAGAAAAAAGTGTAGAACCAAAAATGAAAATGTCCGACTTTTGGGGAACCTTAAGCGATGAAACTGCTGATGAGTTGCATAATGCAGTGACCGAAAGTCGCGATAGTTGGGAAGGCAGACTCAAAAAGCAGCTTTGACGATTATGTACTTGCTGGATACCAATGTAGTAATCGATTTTTGCAATGCAAAGCTCCCTTCAAAGGCTAGAAATTTATTGAATGGAATTGATCCTGCCATGTCTGTGATTACTCGCATTGAACTTTTTGCAAGCAGTAAGATTCCCGACAAGGAGAGGAGGGCATTGGAAGGTTTCGTTAATATCTCCACCGTTTACGATAACATCAATCAAGCTATTGTCTTAAGGGCTATCGGTATAAGGCAACAGCATAACATCAAATTACCCGATTCCATTATTGCAGCCACCGCCCTGGTTAATAATCAGATATTGATTTCTAGAAATACCAGTGACTTTCAAAACATTGAAGGTTTGCAATTGATTAATCCCTATGCACTATAGTGATCAATTGATGATAATGAATCATAAGACGCAGATAGGCCTGAAATCTGGAAGAATCATGAAATCGCTATTTCTGTAGTATCAAACAAACAGGTTATGGGATCAGCACAAATCAGAGAAGCATTGCATGAGTACATTAACCATGCTGATGATAGGGTCTTGAATTTGATCTATGGGATCCACTTCGCAGCGGAGTCTCCCGCTTCGGGGACTCCGCGTATAAGGAACCGCGAAGAAAACAGTTTACGAAAACTATTGGCGCAGCAATGTATTACCAAGACGTAAGCGAAAATTCTTTAACTTTGTTCCAGAAAAAAACAAATGAGCCATAGAAGCATATACGAGGTAATCGATAACCAGCTTATCATTCACCTGCCTAAGCAATTCAAAAACAAGATGAAAGTACTTGTCACTATAGATGATGTTACGGATAGTACAGCCACCAAGTTATTGTTGTTAAAACAGGCAGCTACCGACCCTCTTTTTTTGGCAGATGTAGAGGCGGTAAGGAATGATTTCAGCCCGATCGACAATGAGGGTTTATGATTTTCAAAAAATGGTCTATTTGTAAAGCAGATCTTGATCCGGTAGTAGGCTCTGAGCAAGGGAAATCTAGGCCAGTATTGATTATCAGTGAAGACCAAATTAATGAGCTTCTGAATATCGTTAACGTGCTACCGATTACTTCGAGAAAGCCAGGCAGATTGATTTATCCAAATGAAGCATTGGTTACTGCGGGTCAATTTGGTTTGTCAAATGAGTCCATCGTACTGTGCCATCAAATCCGAACGGTTGATAAAAGAAGATTGAGCAAAATCTACGGACAAATAACAGAGTCCAAACTTCAATTCGAAATATTGGATGCTTTATGTTTCCAATTGGGTATTGGCAAAATAAGTTGAATTTAACATTACATTCATGCGATGCTGACCTAAGTCACATCCTCCCTGTTGATGTGCGTTTGTAAAGGTGCCAACTCGAGTTGCACCGCAAATAGTTGTTAAACCTCAACTTCCTCCAAGACAAAGTCAGGAGAGATTGTCCCAACCTCCGTTTTTTGACTCAGCTTTAGCGGTTGCTCTGTCAGCCACCTTACTTCTTGCTTGTCGGTCACTACACCCACATCAGCGAGCCGCTTCAATTCATTGATCAAAAGATTTGTTGGTTTAATTCGTGCAGACCTTGAAAGAACCTCTGCTTGAAGCGAAGCACCTTCGTCTTTCAAATACATGCGCAGTGCAGCACTACCCGCATTCTTTTTGCACAGTTTGTCGATGGAATCAATGAATTGCGATGTCACTGCCTGCACGTCAAATCGAAGAGCAAGGCCATTTACCTTTTTAGTAGCTAGTTCATTGAGCAAATCGACAGACCGGATTTTAAACTCCAGATTTTGTTCGCCCCAGGATTTGCGCACGATGTTCCCTTCAATAAATAGGAAAAGCCCGGGCATCAAAAACGATTTGAACTTCAGGTAATCGTCACTCCACAACACGATCTCACTTTTTCCACTATAGTCTTCAAGAAATAGCTTGCCAAAAGGCCGCCCCGTTTTTGTCATGCGATGTTCTACAGAGGCTACAATTCCACCCACTTTACATTCTTTGCCTTCGTTACCCTCAAGTTCAGTTAGGGAAGCCACCGGTGTATTGCAGAAAACTTCCATCTCAAACTTGAAATTGTCGAGTGGATGTCCTGAGATATATACGCCTACTACTTCTTTTTCAAAATGTAGTTTTTCGATTTCGCTGAAAGGCTCGATTGGGTCAATTTTCGGTAGTGGCATTTGTGTGCCGCTGGCACTGCCAAATAAACTGGCTTGTGCGCTCTGCGATTCTTGTTGCATTTTGGCGGAGTACTTAATGACTTTCTCCGTCAGTGAGATATCTCCGTCCTTCGCGGCAATATATTGTCTTCTGTGATATTCCGGGAAGCAATCAAACGCTCCGGACAACGCGAGGCATTCAAATGTTTTTTTATTGACCGCTCGTTGGCTGAGTCGTTTCGCAAATTCAAAAATATCTTTGAAAGCACCTTTGGCTTCACGCTCTTGAATAATGGCCTCAACTGCCGCATCCCCTGCGCCTTTGATCGCACCTAATCCAAATCGAATTTTGCCTTCTTTGTTTACTTCAAAGTAAACACCCGATTCATTCACGTGTGGGCCTAGTACTTCTATATTTTGTTTTCTGCATTCTTCAATAAAATAAGTAACGCTATCCAGGTTGCTTTGTGAGTGAGTCAACACAGCCGCCATGTACTCAGCCGGGTAGTTGGCTTTTAGAAAAGCTGTGTGATAGGCAACTAATGAGTAGCAAGTAGAATGTGATTTGTTGAACGCATATTGAGCAAAAGCTTCCCAGTCTTTCCATATTTTTTCTGAAATGCGCTCATCGTGATTATTCTTTTTACACCCTTCGACAAACTTGCTTTTCATTTTGTCAAGCACGTCTTTTTGCTTCTTTCCCATCGCTTTACGCAACACATCGGCATCGCCCTTTGAAAAATTGGCAAGCTTTTGCGAAAGCAACATCACCTGCTCCTGGTAAACAGTAATGCCATAGGTATCTTTCAAATACTCCTCCATTTCTGGTAAGTCGTATTTGATAGGCTCACGTCCATGTTTTCGAGCGATGAAATTGGGAATGTATTCCATCGGACCCGGCCGGTACAATGCATTCATCGCGATGAGGTCTTCAAACTTATCTGGCTTTAGCCCTTTCAGATAAGCTTGCATGCCATCCGATTCGAACTGGAACGTGCCAGTCGTTTCTCCTCTTTGATAGAGTTGGTATGTTTTTAAATCATTCAAAGGAATCTGATCGATGTTGATGCTGATTCCCTTGCGCTTTTTAATGTTTCTAATCGCAGTAGTAATAATGGTGAGGGTAGTCAATCCTAAAAAGTCCATTTTCAACATACCTGCACTTTCTACCACGCTATTGTCGAACTGAGTGACCAGCATCGAAGAATCTTTAGCGGTAGAAACCGGTACAAACTTGGTGAGATCATCTGGTGTAATGATCACACCACAAGCATGTGTTCCTGTATTGCGAAGAGAGCCTTCTAGTATTACAGCTTGTTTTAAGACCTGTGCTTTTAAATCAGTTCCTTTTTTTACATCGCTGAGTTCTTTTACTTCTTCAAACGCCTTTGCTAGTGTGGTACCTGGACGCTCGGGGACGAGCTTGGCCAGATTGTTTGACTCTGTTAACGGTAACTCCATCACACGCGCGCAGTCGCGAATGGATGACTTGGCTGCCATGGTGCCATAGGTAATGATTTGTGCCACTTGGTTGTGGCCATACTTTTCGATCACGTATTGCAATACTTTGTCGCGTCCTTCATCGTCAAAGTCAATATCAATATCTGGCAGAGAAACACGATCGGGATTTAGAAAACGCTCAAAGAGTAGATCGTAAGCAATGGGGTCTACATTGGTAATTCCGATGCAGAACGATCAAAAAATAACCGGGGTAGCCGGTTTTCTTTATCGTTTCTAATTCAAAATCAATTCTTTCTTTCGTTTCTGGTGTTAGTGTAGGATATCTTTTCTTAGCTCCTTCGTAGGTGAGGAAGCGGAGATACTCGTCTTCGGTAGAAAATTCAGCAGGGATGGTAAACTTCGGAAGAAGTACATCTCTCTTAAGTTCATACTTTTCTACCTTATCAATGATTTCGCTGATGGTTTCAATCGCTTCCGGCATATCGCGAAAAAGCGATTTCATTTCATCCTGCGATTTGAAATAGAATTGATTGTTAGTTAACCCGTACCGGGTTCCCCTTCCGTGCCCAATGGGTGTTGACTGAAATTCACCTTCTTTGAT
>VYLB01000026.1_pt1 | contig 31712 bp, 28 predicted proteins | sample 5114431 | NCBI WGS metagenome assembly VYLB01 (sample SAMN12291786, study PRJNA351875) | freshwater metagenome | isolation source: freshwater lake | place: USA: Michigan, Gull Lake | collected 2013-08-08
TAGATATAGATAACTTTTACTTATCATTAGTCGTTGTCTGAGTACATAAATACTAAGAAAATCCCTAATTTTTTAGCCCCTATCATTTAGCGATCGCTATTGGACAAAAACTTTGCTTTTTGCGATATGACCGACTCAGGAATTATTGCCATCGGGTCAGTGATGGTTTACAAAACGATTATTATCAAATTCCCCTATCTGTTTTCGATCCTGAACCCAATCATTTATTGTTCTACTGTGATTTTCTAGAACCTGCCTCAATACTATTGCCCGTTATTTCAACGGAGCATACCGCAACGCCTGAAGCAATCTCTGAAACCACATTAACGGCTTCTCAAGAAACTCCTATCCAGTTAGGACAGTGGATACAGGGTAGGGTTGATTCATTTAAATTAAGTACAGCGGATTTTGAGTCAATAAATTTGACCGAAGATTCTCAAGTTTATCTTTTTCTAATCAAAAGAGTTATGGTTCTTCGTTACTTAGTATGGTTCGATAGGGGGGCATAAATCGACTAAATCCTTATCTGGCAAGAGACTTAATTGATTAGTTCGCTCTACTGGAGTTTAGACTAACTCCCCCCAATCATACCGTACAGTCGAGTCCACTCAGAGAGGGACTATGGGGGAAGAGGAAAATCAAGAGATAATGAGGTAAAGTTACTCAATAATCAAGCCTATCAACTCCTAGGCCCGGCCAAAGATGCCACTTTTGACTTAATGGATGCGGTTTTGACCACCCGAAAAGTCGATTCTTTGGCTGAGTTGTCCCTATCGACCGTATTTCGGAGAAAGTGGCCGAGCATCTATGAAGCCCTAGATGATTGTCGTCCCAAAACCAATAAATTAATGAAACTTTATCTGAAGCAAATACCGACACCAAAACCAGAGCAACGAATTATATTAGCGGGAGATCATACCCCATGGCCGAGGACTGAAGCTCCAACGTTAAAGGATAGAACTGATGAACATGGAGCTAAAGTAATCTCAGGAAAACCGATTACTTTGGGACATGGTTATAGTACCTTAGCTTGGATACCAGAAGGTGAAGGCAGTTGGGCATTACCCTTACGTCATGAGCGAATTTCTTCCCATGAAACCCCAATATCTAGAGCGGTTTTACAACGAACACAAGTATGCAGACATCTTCAACAAAGACCAATAAGGCTCTGGGATAGTGAGTACGGATGCGCTCCCTTTGTTAAAGAAACAGCAAACATTAATGCAGATAAACTAATTCGGCTACGCCCTAATCGCTGTATTTATGCAGAACCTCCCCAATATCAAGGAAATGGGAGACCGAAAAAACATGGTGAAAAAATGAAATTATCTGACCCAGAAACTTGGGCAGTTCCAGTAGAAAGTATTGAGATTGATGACCCAACTTGGGGGGTCGTAAAAATTTCGAGATGGAATCGTTTTCATTTTGAACAATCGGCTGATTATCCCATGTCTATAATCTTGGTTCAACCTCAGGGGAAAAAACTCTCTCAAAGGTCTACTACACCAATGTGGTTGGCTTGGATAGGAGAAGAAGAAATCTGCTCAATCGACCTGGGTCAATTGTATTTAAGACGCTTTCTCCTTGAGCATTGGAATCGTTTTATGAAACAAAGATTACACTGGACTTTACCTAAACTAGGAACCACTGAGAAGGGTCAAAGGTGGAGTCATTTAATCCCTATTATGACATGGCAATTATGGTTGGCTCGTGAGATTATAGAAGATAATCCCTTACCTTGGCAAAAGCCTTTACCTGGGTCGAAATTAACCCCTGGAAGAGTGGCACAAAGCTTTTTGGGACTTTTGGTCGAGATAGGCACACCCGCCAAACCGCCAAAACCCAGAGGAAAGTCCCCAGGTTGGGATTCGGGAAAAAAACGTCACAAAAGAACTCGTTATCCGACGGTGAAAAAGACAGTTACTCGACCCGACATCAAACGGTACAGTCTAGTCTAAACTCCAGTGAGGAAGCACAACAGAAAGCTGAGGAAGCCGAAGAAAAAGCCGAGCGATTGGCGGCTAAACTCAGGGAATTGGGGATTAATCCCGAAAGTCTCTGACTTCCTCTGGGCGGATTTTGGTAGTCCCACTAGCCTAGAGTTGACAATTTGGTCAGGGTGGGTTAGGATACCACAATTTAACAGTAAATCCGTTGCATGACTGACTTCCAACTAACCACTCCTGTCGCCTTCCTGATTTTCAATCGACCTGATACGACGGCGAGGGTATTTGAAGCTATTCGTCAGGCGAAACCACCTAAGTTATTAGTGGTTGCCGATGGTCCTCGTGCAGATAAGCCGGATGATGTTGAAAAGTGTAAGGCAGCTCGTGCTATTGTTGATGGCGTTGATTGGGATTGTGAGGTATTGAAGAACTATTCTGATATTAACTTGGGATGCAAGAATCGAGTATCTAGTGGATTAAATTGGGTTTTTGACACAGTAGAAGAAGCTATTATACTTGAGGATGATTGTGTACCTGATCCTACGTTTTTTCGGTTTTGCGAGGAACTATTAGAATACTATAAACATGACCAGCGAATTATGGTGATATCGGGAAATAATTTTCAGTTTGGCAAAAAACGCACAGACTACAGTTATTACTTTTCAGTTTATACCCATTGTTGGGGCTGGGCGACTTGGCGGCGAGCTTGGCACTTTTATGATGAGACAATGAAACTGTGGCCAGAAATAGGCTCTAGTAAGTTTCTTGAGTACATTTTTAGAGATTATCAAGAAGTAAAATATCGTTATAAAATTTTTCAAAATACTTACGAAGGAAAGATTAACACTTGGGATTATCGTTGGTGTTTTTCCTGTCTTGTTCAGAGTGGTTTGGCAATTCTTCCCAATTGTAATTTGGTTAGTAATATTGGTTTTGGTGCGGATGCTACCCATACCAGTAGAGCCATTCAATCTGTTGTCAATAACCCAGTGAGGGAAATGTCTTTCCCTCTCCAACATCCACCCTTCATCACTCGTCATTTTGAGGCGGACAGGTTCACTTGGGAAAATATCTATAGACCACAAAAGAGTTTATGGCTTAAAGTGCAATCTAGATTTTCACAACTATTTTGAGGAATTACAGCGTTTCTCCTAAAGATGAAGTGTAACCTAATTCGGTGTTGACGACCGACGAACGACTCCCCAAAACGAAAACTTCGTACCTCACGATTAAGATAACTGCTATAATTAATTTATGCCAAAACAACAACAGCATTTTTGCATTGTTTGCAATCAAGAAATCAATCCCAGACTGGTAATGCGATCTAAAAATGACAATGGGGATATTATGCGTTGCCCCCATTATCAATTGACTTTTGTTAGTCCCATGCCGTCGGAACAGGCTATTCAAGAATATTACAATGGTTTATACAGAAAAGAGTCTCTGGAATTTGATTTACAAAAGCAAAAATGGGCTAATACATCTCTAGATGGATATATAGAGGAATTAAAAAGGCTTAAAAAGTGGCCTCGTCAAGACTTTTTAGACTTAGGAGGTGGTCTCGGCTATTATGCGAAGGCAGCTTTAACCAAAGGTTTGAAAGCCATTTTAGTCGATATTGATCCTGTATCAATTGAATTTGCCAACAAGCATCAAGAGTTACCCGAAGTTTACCAAGCAAGTATTCAAGAGTTTTCTGAAATATCGTCCCATAAAACCTATGATTGGATATTTCTTAGACATAACATTGAACATTTCCAAAATCCTGACAATCTACTAGACATTGTTTATTCCCTGCTGTCAGAGGACGGAGTATTAACAATAGAAACCGATAATAATGCTGGAGTAGAAATATTACTACATCCCAAAAGAATGAGATTTTATCAATCACTATATAGCAAAAACTACGAGGGATCATCTCTGATTGATTTATTGCTAAAGCTCCCTTTAGCAGTCGATCCCCCGCGTCATCTGTTTGGTTTTCGTGCTGATAATTTATCTCAACTGTTAATCAACCACTCCTTTGAACCCGTGAAAACTATACACTACTGTTTAGGAGATGCGGTGTACTGGCCAAATATTCCTAACACTACTATTTATTTACTTATCGAAAAACTAACTAATTTCAAAATTATGTCTTTTTTATTAGAGTTAGTTTGTTTAATAATTTTTCCTTTCAGGAAAATGCTAAATCGCCTACAAATGTCCTCTGGTTTATGTATTTATGCCACCAAAAAAGCAAGATAAACTCAGTCAAACAAAAAAATCTACAAAATAGACATTTATATCATGAAATTTCTGGCATCTGTTCATAATACACTACAAGACCTTTACCTCACAACCCAACCTAAACCATGGCATCCTCGAAAGCCAAGAGTAATTCAGTTTCCAGTTAACGATGTTTGTAATGCTAAATGTCAAATGTGCAATATCTGGCAACAGAAATTTGACTATCAAATCAGTCCGCAAGAACTAGCCATAGCAGTCAATAATCCACTTTTTTCTGAAGTAAGAGGTGTGGGAATTAATGGAGGAGAACCAACCCTTCGCAAAGATTTAGCAGAAATTGTTGATGTTTTATTCACTAACTTACCCAAACTATCAGCCATAGCTCTTATTACCAACTCTTTAAATAGTAGCCAAGTAATTGAGCGAATTGGTGAAATTGGACAGGTAATTAAATCACACTCTGGTCATTTAGATGTAATGGTATCTCTGGACGGGGTTGGAGAAGTACATGATCGAGTTAGGGGGAGAAAAGGAAATTTTGAAAATGCCCTTAAAGTGATTGATTTTATCCAAAATTGCGATCTGGTTTCTAGTCGGAGATTGGGCTGTACAGTTATTAAAGAAAATGTTTATGGAGTGCATGATTTATTAGAATTTGCTTTGAGTAAGGATATTTACATTAAGTATAGACTGGGACTTCCTCATCAGCGTTTATATTCTCAAGATGTCTCCGAACCATTTGACCTGACCTTTGCAGAAAAATATCATCTAAGTATTTTTCTGGAAAATATTATCAGGTTTTATGAAACATCGGAACAGCAGAAGTTTTTTTATAAATCTTTAATTGGTCAAATAATATACGGAAAACCTCGTGCTGCTGGGTGTGATTGGCAACATCGAGGTGTTACTCTCTCAGCCAGAGGAGAACTTTTGTACTGTGCCGTTAAAAGTAAAACATTAGGTTCATCTATTTCTGAAAATTCCGAGCATTTATACTTTGCCAATCAAGATCATTTAGCAGAAATTGTTAAAACCAAATGTGATACCTGTGTTCACGATTATGTTGGTCTTCCCCCCACTCCTACTTTACTGAATAATTATCTTAATAAGGGATTATTAAAATTGGGCATAAATCCCCAATATCTGAAAAAATCACCACTTATTAAACCAGTTAAAGAAATCAAAAAGAAGATTAGCTTTCAAAAAAGAATGATTGGTTATGGTGTAGATTTAGCTAAAATTAATAACTCTCAACCTGCTCAAGGTTTTTCTCGTCATAATTCAGAAAAATATCGGGTACTTATCTGTGGTTGGTATGGCACAGAGACTTTGGGAGATAAAGGAATTTTAGGTGGAGTAGTGAATTCGCTCCAATCTGCTCTAGGAAACTTGGAACTTCATCTTGCTTCCCTTGAATTATATATTTCGGAGATGACGATTCAGCAAATGCCTGAATTAGAGGGATGTTATTTACATTCTATTACGGATGCGATTAAAGTTGCTGGTACGATGGATTTAGTCGTTTTTGGTGGTGGTCCTTTAATGGCTATTCCCAACTTGGCAGAAATGATTGCTATATTTCAAAGAGCAGTAGAAGCTAAGGTTCCGACATTGATTGCCGGATGTGGTGTAGGACCTTTGGGAAATTTTGATTATAATCAAGCAATTAAGAATCTTCTGCACCTATCTTCCTATCGAATTTATAGAGATGAAAACTCTCGAACTTTGGCTGAATCTTTAGGTATTTGTACTTCAGAAGATTTGGTTGCTGAAGATCCTGCTCTCACTTGGGTTAAAAGTTCTTTGGCATCCCTAAAACCAATAGAAAATCCTCAAAAATCTCCAGTGCTATTGTTAGGATTAAGAGATTGGCCTTATCGTGAATATGCACCTCATCTAACTGTATTGGAAGCGGAAAAGCTAAAAAACAAGTTTGAAACAGAAATGATTACAGCACTGACTCACATACTCAACAAATATTCTGAACTTTCAATTATTCCTTTCCCGATGTGTACCAATCATATTGGCGACGACGATAGGTGGTTTTATCGAAGATTGTTTAGGGGTTGTCAAGATATACAGAACAGATTAGATTTAAGCTACTTGGGAGCAGAACAAAAACCTTTGGATGCTTTAAAAGCTTTTCAATCAGCTTCTATGGCTTTGACAATGAGATTTCATTCTCTAGTGTTTGCTTTGGCTGCTGGAGTCCCATCTATAGCTATTGATTACACTCTAGGAAAAGGCAAGGTCAAATCATTAGCAGAAAAACACAACGTACCATATATGAGTTTGGATTTAATTACCGCTGAATTTCTAGTTTCTCGGTTTGGTGATATTTTAAATGGTGATGGACAGGATTTAAAATATTTTGTTTGTCCCCAAACTTTAAAATTTTCAAATGCAGTTAGTTTATTTATTAAAAATCTAGAAGGATAATTAGATTATTATTTATGTTGATCGCAACTAAAAGTAAATTCAAATCTTTGTTGATGAAAGTATATACACTTATTTTAGGAAGGCATCCCTATAATACGGTTTTATCATTTAACTTTCACAATGTCCGCCATATTATCAAATACCTAAAGAAGGAGAGAGAGACAATTTGTTCCAAAGCCGAATGTGTATTAGTTGATGTTGGAGCAGGAGCAAGCCCTTATTATGATATCTTCTCTCCAGTTACGTCTAGATATGTTGCTGTAGATCTGAAGGAAAGTTTACCTAAAAACGAAAATCGATCTATTGAGCAGATTTATGGCTTCGCTGAGGCAATTCCTCTTGAAAATGCTATGGCTGATATTGTATTGTTTAATCAGTGTCTTGAACACGTCCATGATCCTTTGAAATCCGTTGCTGAAATTTACCGTATTCTCAAGCCAGGTGGGAAATTGATTGGTTCAGTCCCGCACATCAGTCCTGTCCACTTAGAGCCAAATGATTTCCGCCGCTATACAGATCTGGGATTAAGGCAGTTACTTGGAGGTGCTGGTTATACAGACATCAAAATTGAAGGCAGTGGCTCGGTCTATTCAGCAACAGCACTGTTGATTACAATGGATTGGATGCTGACTCCTAGAAAAGACGGCGTTTCTCAAGGATTCTCGGCAAAAAAAGCACTACTTCTCTCACCTATAGTAGGCTTGATCAATATACTCGGTTTGCTCCTTGATTTTCTAACAAAAGATAAGTATAGAAGTCCAGCTAATTTATGCTGGTCAGCGAGTAAACCACTTTTTTGAAGCGATGAAAATATGTCTACTTAGTTGAATCATGAAAAAAAACATTAAAAAACTATTCAGAAAACTGGGGTTTGAAGTCAAGAGATATAATCTTAATACTTCACAATTAGCCCTGATGGGAAGGTTACTGGAATATCATCAGATAGAGCTAATTTTTGATGTGGGTGCTAACTGTGGACAGTATGCTAGTTTTCTGCGAGACTCTGGTTATCAAGGCAAGATAGTATCCTTTGAACCTTTATCCACTGCCTACTCCCAATTACTTACTCTTAGCAAAAAAGATAACTTGTGGGAAATTGCTCCTCGCTGCGCTTTGGGAAATCAAGAAGGTGAAATTACCATTAATATTGCTGGGAATAGTCAAAGTAGCTCTGTACTGTCGATGTTGGATTCTCATGTGCAAGCTGCTCCTGAATCAGTTTATTGTGGTTCTGAAATAGTACAATTGAGACGGCTAGATACTTTAGCTAAAGACTACATTACAGAGGGTACTCAATCAATATTTTTGAAGATCGATGTGCAGGGATTTGAAAAGCAAGTTATTGAAGGTTCTTTTCAGATTCTTCCTTTAGTTAAAGGGATACAAATAGAAATGTCTTTAGTGCCACTATATGACCAGCAAATTCTCTTTGAATATCTGCTAGAGTTTATGAGAAAACTTGGCTACGAGCTATAGACAATTGTTCCGAACTTTGCCGATATAAAAACTGGAAGACTATTACAAATGGACGGGATATTTTTTAAGTCATGAAAGTATGTTTACTAAGTAATTCTGATGGTCGAGGAGGCGCCTATGCGGCCGTTTATCGTTTACATCAAGGCTTGCGGGAAACTGGTACAGATTCGACTCTGTTAGTTGGTGATAAAACTCGTGATGACTATACTGTTTTATCGCCGGCAAGTAAATTAATGAAGGGTTGGACAAAGCTAAGACCTACTTTTGATCAATTGCCCTTGTCACTATATAACCAAAGAGAGAGAACAACTTATTCTATCCAATGGCTTCCTGATCGCCTTGTTTCTAGAGTAGCCCAAATTAGTCCAGATATTATTAACTTACACCGGATTAATGCCGGGTTTTTACAAATTGAAACCCTAGCCAAATTTAAGCAACCTCTTGTTTGGACGGCTCACGATATGTGGCCTTTTACGGGTGGTTGTCATTATAGTGGAGAATGTGATCGCTATACCCAATCCTGTGGTCATTGTCCTCAATTAAAAAGTCAGCAAGATTGGGATATTTCTCGTTGGGTTTGGTGGCGAAAAGCTAAAGCTTGGAAAAATCTAAATCTGACTATTGTTACCCCCAGTCAATGGTTAGCAGATTGTGCTAGAAATAGTTCTCTATTTCAGGATTTACGGATAGAAGTAATTGCCAATGGCTTAGATATTCAAAGGTATAAACCAATCGAGAAAAAAATTGCTCGCCATCTCTTAGGATTACCCCAAGATAAGCAGCTTATTCTCTTTGGTGCTATGACGGCAACAAGCGATCGCCGAAAAGGATTTCATCTGCTGCTACCTGCCATAAAAAAACTCAGCCAGGGGGAAATATGGCAGCATAAATTAGAGTTAGTGGTCTTCGGTGCTTCTGAACCAGTTAATCCGCCTGATTTTGGACTGAAAACCCATTATTTAGGCAGATTAAATGATGATATTTCCCTAGCTTTAGTCTATGCCGCCGCCGATATTTTCGTCGCTCCCTCCCTTGAGGATAATCTTCCTAACACAGTCATGGAAGCTCTCGCCTGTGGAACTCCCTCTGTTGCTTTTAAAATTGGTGGAATGCCTGATATGATCGAACATCAAGAGAATGGTTATCTGGCCCACCCCTTCGAGGTGGAAGACTTGGCACTGGGAATTAATTGGGTATTAGAAGATACAGAAAGGTATAACCAATTGTGCATTCGGGCAAGGCAAAAAGTGGCGCAAGAATTTACTTTAGAGTTACAGGCACAAAAATATTTAGAGTTATACAGTGAGATCTTGAGCAAGATCAATAATACATTTAGGCTATAATGACCATAATATTTTGCCCCCATCTCAATTCTAGCCAGTAGATTATTTTCCCTAGTGCTAGAGGAAAAAGCCCCATAAGTCTAATCACCAGTGTAGCTCCGATGACTTCCACTATTGCCCCTTCTCGACCTTCACTGCCCACCCAAGATGAATTGCCCTGTGATGACGGCGTTCCCATGGAAACCCAACGACATAAACTACAGATGGATATCCTGATTGATGCCTTGTTACCCTGGTTAGCTGCTAGGGAAGATGGCTATGTGGGGGGCAATATGTTCGTTTATTTCAGTGCCGCACAGTTAAAAAGCGAGGAATTTCGCGGACCCGATTTTTTTGCTGTCCTGGGGGTTCCCAAAGCGGAAAGAAAAAGTTGGGTGGTTTGGGAAGAAGGGAAAGCTCCCGACGTGGTTATCGAACTCCTTTCCGAAAGTACCGCTCCACAGGATAAAACTGAAAAGAAAGCCATCTATCAGGACCGTTTGCGAGTGCCAGAATATTTCTGGTACGATCCCTTTAATCCTGAAGACTGGGCAGGTTTTATCCTCAGAGAAGGCAACTACGAGCCATTATCTCTAGAGGAGGGAGAAAGATTTTTCAGTCAAAGACTAGGGTTGTCCTTGGTACGCTGGCAAGGGGAGTATAAGGGAGTCGAGGCAGTGTGGTTGCGTTGGGCGACTTTTGCTGGCGATTTACTGCCCACAGAGTCAGAGCTAACTGAACAGGAGAGAATACGGGCTGAACAGGAGAGAATGCGGGCTGAACAGGAGAGAATGCGGGCTGAACAGGAAAGAATACGGGCTGAACAGGAAAGAATACGGGCTGAGGATTTAGAAGCATTGCTTCAACGCTATCGAGAGCGTTTTGGAGATTTGCCGGAATAATGTCTCTCCAGGAAGCTAAATAGAAGATATGATACTAAATCCGTTGAGTATAGGCTACTTATGAGGAGAGGCACTCATGCAAGAGGCAAGAGGCAAAACGGAGAATAAATAATCAGTTTTTAATAACCGGATTTAGGATGAGAACATTTTTTCCCATTATATCGGGAGAGCCGTTGGCTTTCTAGTATTGGCTGGTTAAAAATTTTCTTTACAATAAGTTCATCATCAGGTACAATGGCTCTAAATCTTAAAGTTAATTTTTTTAGCTAATTACATTAGCTGATATAACCCGCAGGCTAGTTTAATAGTATTTTAGCAAGTATGAGAGATCTAGAATAATCTTTCTCATTCTATATAGCTAATTATAAACTGACCTAGTTGTAATTATGATTAAAACGCTTGTAGCTTGCCAATATCAAGATAAGATATGACAATAAAACCACCATTGCAAGAGAAAAAAACTATCGAGCTAGATGCTAACTTCTCTACAACTCGCCGAGTAACTATGGAGAGGCCTGCTATTATTAACGATTCTTCTGCAAAAGTGCAATCTCATTTATTTTTGCCACCAAATCCAGAACGCAAGGGAGAAGGGGGATTAAGAACAAAGGGATATTTCAAGCACTCCTACACGGAGACAAGTGAGTTATCGGAAAAATTTGCAGTTCCTTTGGTTACTATTATAACGGTAGTTTTTAATGGAGAAAAGCACTTAGAGCAAGCAATTCAGAGTGTCATTAGCCAGTCTTACAATAATGTTGAGTACATTATTATAGACGGAGGTTCTACTGACAGCACAATTGATATTATTCGTAAGTATGATGATCAGATAGATTATTGGTTGAGCGAACCTGACGAAGGTATATATGATGCGATGAATAAAGGCTGGAAATTGAGTCAAGGAGATTACATTTACTACTTGGGGAGCGATGATATATTGTTAAATATACCTAGCCAATCTATTCAGAAAGCAAGTTTAAACAATACGGACATAATTCATGGCAATGTAATTATGGATAACGGTCAGCTACGGATCAGTAGATATAATCCATTGATTGTGTTCAAAAATACTTTATGTCCCCAAGGATTATTCATTAAGAAAAACTTACTTGCTCAACTTCCGTTCAACACGAAATATAAAATATATGCTGACTTCGATCTTAATCAAAAGATTTATAAGATGAGTGCATCGTCAATCAAAGACAAATCTACAATTGCTTTTTTTAGACTTGGTGGTGCCAGTAGTTCCTATCAAGATAACTCAAAATTAGCGAATTGTAAGCAGGAGTACGCTAGAGTTATTTATGATAATTTTGGTTTGTGTGGGCTGATTTTATCTTGGATTTGGGGGGCTGTACGAGGTTTAGTTGTTAGAAACAATATCCATTTACATACCGATTACAAAACCTTGAAAAAAGTTTTAAAAGACTGCGAATAATCCTTTTTATTTTTATTCGAGTCATATTTGCATGAACGTATTTGAGAAATTAACAAGTCAAACTGGTTAGAAACTGTCTATGAAGAATGTAGAAAATCGTACTAATTATCAACATTTATTAAGTATAATCAATACTGAATCTTACAGACATTCAACTCATCAAGAAGTCAAAATTCTAGATGTTGGGTGTGGTAACGGACAATTGATTGCATACTTGACAAAAAATCTTCCCTGTGTACAGCCAAATATTAATTGGAAAGTCTATGGTTTAGACGTGGTTAATCATGGTGTTCAAAAAAAGGGGTTTATGGATGAAACAATTGAAAATCTATCAAAGAATTTTTCTGAGATAGATTGGCATGAAAGACTAACTTTAATGTATGATGATGAAAAGTGGCAATATCCAGATAATTTTTTTGATGTAATTATTTCTAACCAAGTGGTGGAACACGTCAAAAATCATGTACTTTTTTTTCTTGAGATATCTAGAACATTAACAATGAATGGATATTCTGCACATCTATTTCCCTTATCTGACGTTCTCTGGGAATGGCATATTCATTTACCTTTGGTTCATAAGGTGAAAAATTTTGATTTTTTGTTTGATAACATTAAGTTTTTAAGCACTTTAGGTTTAGGGACTTTTCATAGTCAGACTAAAGAATCGGGTATATCTTTGGACGATTGGACTGAAAAACATACGGATTATTTACATTATTTTACTAACTATATTAGCTACCAAGAGATTTTAAAGATGGGCAAAATATCTAACTTAAGAACATCTTTTAGATATACGAGGGAACTTTATCAACTATACCTAGACAAAAAAATGAAACGAACACCAAAATCAATCTATACCAACCATTATAGCTCATTTATCTTGGAGTTTTTATCTATATTTTTTCTTAAGTGTATTGCCAGTGTAACTTTGTTTCTTGAGAAAAAACAGACTTTTAGTTAATCGATCGGAGTAAGAAAATGCAACAATTTATCGAGACGTTGAGTCAATGCCCTAAGTGCCAAAGTAGTCAATTAATTTTTGACGATCATCAGATTATTTGCAAAAACTGTAGTTCTGAATTTGCTATTATTAATAATAAACCAGTATTCATTCGAGAAGATAATGAAATTTTTTCTCCCTCTTTTTATACTAATGCGGTTACTAATTACAGTTCAAAAGAGAAAAAAAATATATTCTCAAAAATTGTCCCTAGTCCCTCGATTGCATTCAACCATGTTGAGAGGATTCAAAATTTCGCTCAGACTTAAAAAAAGTTTACCCCAGCCTATGTCTTGGTTGTGGGTGGAGGAAATCAGAAAAGAGATTTGGATAGGTTAATGTCAGAATATAGCAATATCAAATTGATCTATTCCGATGTTGATGTTAATGCAGATGTTGATTTATTCTGTGATGCTCACGATCTTCCTTTTCAAGACCAAGTTTTTCATGGTATTATTACTACAGCAGTTTTAGAGCACGTTCTCTACCCCGAAAAAGTCGTTAGTGAAATGCACAGAGTTCTCAAAGATGGCGGGGTAATTTATTCAGAAATTCCCTTTATGCAGCAGGTTCATGAAGGGGCCTATGATTTTACCAGATATACCCTTTCTGGTCATCGGCGCTTGTTTAACTATTTTTCAGAAATTTCCAGTGGTTTAGTTGCTGGACCTGGAACAGTTTTAGTCTGGTCTATCGAACATTTCGCTTTATGTTTTGCTGGCAATAATACCTCAAGATTATTAACTAAAGCAATGGTGAGATTAGTGTTTTCTTGGCTTAAATATTTTGACTATCTATTCAAAAATAATCCTCAGGCTCTCGATGGAGCTTCTTGTACATATTTCTTAGGAAAAAAATCTCCTGAGAAAGTAGTTTCTGATCAAATGATTATTGAGAGATATAAGGGAGCTAATAATCTTCGCCATACCTAGAGAATATCGTCAATTCTCCAGTTTATACAAGAAAATAATCTAATTAAATCCTCAACAGTGATGAAAATTTTGTTATTTAGTCGCTACGATACTTTAGCTGCTAGTAGCCGCTATCGTACTTACCAATATTTGCCTTATTTGAAAAAAGAGGGAATAGAGGTTGAGACCGCTCCCTTATTAGATAATGATTATCTTAGAACTCGCTACTTAGGGAAAAAATACCCTTTATCGAGATTATTATCTGCTTATCAACAGAGAATTTCGCTGCTGTTGAAATCTCAAAAATACGATTTAATCTGGTTGGAAAAGGAAGCATTACCTTGGCTACCAGCTTGGCTAGAATTACTGTTGCTCAGAGGAAGAACACCTTATTTAGTTGATTATGATGACGCAGTATTCCACCGTTACGATCAACATTCTGCTTCTGTAGTTAGATGGCTATTGGCACAGAAAATCGATCGAGTAATGCAGAATGCTCGCTTAGTGATTGCGGGAAATGATTACTTAGCTAACAGAGCAACACAAGCAGGAGCTAAATGGGTAGAAATATTACCCACCGTCGTCGATCTTGATCGCTATCCCTTATCAAAAGCTCCTCAAAATGAAGTCTTTACCATCGGCTGGATAGGAAGTCCATTGAAGTTTGTCGATTATATACAAGAACTTTATCCTGTTTTAAAAGAAATTTGTCGAGATGGTGGTGCCAAAGTCGTTGCTATTGGTGCCAAAGAGACAAATCTAGAGGATATCCCTTTAGAAATTAAGCCTTGGTCAGAAGCAACCGAGGTGAAAGAGATGCAACAATTTGATGTAGGGATTATGCCCCTTACTGATACGCCATTTGAGCGAGGAAAATGCGGATTTAAACTAATTCAATATATGGCATCTACTCGCCCAGTTATTGGTTCACCAGTAGGGGTGAATGCCGAGATTATCGAGCAGGGTATCAACGGCTTTCAAGCTAGTAGTCAAGCTGAATGGCTGCAAGCTTTTCAAAACCTGAAACATGATCGAGATTTAAGAGAAAGCATGGGATGGGCTGGCAGAAAACTTGTCGAAGATAAGTATAATATTCAAATAACCGCCCCTAAAATGTTGCAGCTATTGCAAAAAGCTAATCAAGTTAAAAAAACTTAAACTTGTTCTCATAAAATTATCCATAAATAAAGAGTTTAAACTGTACATAAAATGAAAATACTTTTTGTTATTACTAGAGCAGATACCCTTGGAGGCGCACAGGTTCATGTGCGGGATTTAGCGAAATTTCTCCAAGATTCTCACCATCAAGTCTTAGTTGTTACTGGAAGCAAAGGAATTTACAATCATGACTTGCAAGGACAGCACATAAACAATGTATCTTGTCAATACTTGGGCAAAAAAATTAACTTAATTAAAGACTGGAAAACCTTAAATTTTCTTCAAAAAATTATTGCAGAATTCCAACCAGATATTATCAGCACTCACTCTAGTAAAGCGGGAATTTTAGGACGATTAGCAGCCAGAAAAAGCAAGACTCCTTGTATTTTTACCGCCCATGGTTGGGCTTTTACAGGAGGTGTACCAGAGCCGAGTCGAACTATCTATCAGTGGTCAGAAAAAATCACAGAACCTTTAGCTAATAAAATTATCTGTGTTTCGGAACAAGATCGATTAATTGGACTAAAAACTGGTATGCAACCCAATCGATTATTGACCATACATAATGGGATGCCAGATATACCAGCAGAATTGAGAGCTAATCCTAGTCATGCTAACCCTGTTCGTATTGTTATGGTGGCAAGATTTGATCAGCAAAAAGACCATGTAACCTTACTGAAAGCCTTTCAAAATATTCCCGAAGCCCATTTAGATTTGGTCGGAGACGGTCCGGATTTAGAAAAAATTAAAACCTTAGCCAAGGAGCTAAAAATTATCGACAGAATTAATTTTTTAGGCTTTCGTACCAATGTAGCAGAAGTATTAGCCCAAGCCCAAATATTTACTTTAATATCTAATTGGGAAGGGTTTCCTCGCACCACAATCGAAGCAATGAGAGCAGGACTACCAGTGATTGTGTCCGATGTTGGGGGAGCGTCAGAAGCAATTATGGAAGGAATAACAGGTTATATTGTACCCTGGGGAGATGTTAACACTTTACACCAGAGACTATTACAATTAGTTCTAGATGCTCAGTTCAGGACTAAAATGGGAGCGGCAGGACGCAAACGCTACGAAGCAGAATATACTTTTGAGAAGATGTTTGAAAAAACCTTTCAGGTTTATGAGCAAGTTTTAGAGAAAAGGACTAAAAATGATGATTGAGAATAAATTGTTAATCACAGGTGCTACAGGGTTGCCAGGTGGTTTTTTCATCGAACGTTTGGCATCTACTAAGCCTGAAATAGAAATACATTGTTTAATTCGCCCTACTAGCGATCGCAGTATGTTAGATAGTCTAGGATTACCCATAATCTATCATATTGGTGATAGCTCGATTCCAGAAACTTGGCAGCAAATTTTTAGTGAAAATAATTTTCAAACCATTATCCATCTCGTCCAGCTTCGACAAGTACCAACCATACTTAATAGTCTAAAAAAATTCCAACAAACTCCCCGATTAATTATCATCGGAACCACGGGAGTGTATTCAAAATATAATGAATATTCTGCCGAGTATAAAAAAGCAGAAAGCTATTTACAACAAGATGCTGCTTCTTATTGTCTCCTGAGACCGACAATGATTTATGGTTCTCCCCAAGATAAAAACTTACACAAATTGATTAAATTCTGTCACCGCTACGGATTCTTTCCCATTTTTGGTTCTGGGGATAACCTGTTACAACCAGTTCACGCTGATGACATTGCCCAGATGTTGTTAAAAGTCTGGGAATGTCCTAATATAAAAGGTGCTTACGATCTTTCCGGAGGTAGTATTGTTTCCTTCCGTCAGTTAATTTTATTGGTAGAAAAGTTATTAGGCCAACCAGTGCGCCCCCTATCTTTTCCCTTAAAATTTGGCATTTGGTCGGCTACTCTATTAGAAAATACATTAGGTAAAAAGTCACCCGTGCGACGAGAACAAATCTTGCGATTACAAGAAGACAAAGCTTATTCCCACGAAGAAGCTAAAAGGGATTTAGGGTTTACTCCTCGTACTCTAGAAGTCGGGTTGCAACAAGAGATAGAATTAATGCGCTCCCAAGGTATAATCTAACTAATTCAATCAATTTTTGTCTTAACATTGGCCATATTCAAAAAACCCTGGATTGGCAACCTCCCTTTACTTTAGATCAAGGATTAGCCCAAACAATTCGGACAGAAAATTAGTGATAAGCTCGGATAGGGATAATAAGCAATAGGACAAAATTAACTTCTTGGTTAAGATAGGCAAAAGGCAAAAGGCACTCATGCAAGAGGTGGTTAGATATGTGTAGTTAATTGTGTCTAGCTACTTAATGCCAAATCCATGGTTAATAGTGTTTTTATGATAAATTCATACCAAATCCGTTTTTGATAGTATAATTAACTCTCAATCCAACTTTAAAAACCCAGTTATGGATTGTTTCCCCCGGCTCCGCAGATCCGGCTCTCCTCCGCAACTGGCTTACTGTGGCGGACTCTATAATAGAGTCCCTGTCAGGTTTTTGTCCATTCTCAATTAACGGTTATTATTGCACTGACTAATTACCTTTACAAGAAGTTGATCATCAGCTAAGATGTACCCAATATACCTATTGAATCGGGTCTTGAACTGGTTGGTTAATTGAATTGCCCATTATGAGTGACACGCTGCCGTAGCAATATTTTGACAAAGGATACCAGTTTCGAGTTGGCTTTGACGATAAAACAGGGCAGTAAATATTAGTAGTATAAAGGTTGACAATGTTGAAAAAATTACTTAACCGTATGCAAAGCGAACAGGGAAGAAAAAATATTAAATTTGCCCTAGCCAGAAAAATATTCAATCCCCTCTTAAGAAATATGGGCTACACCCTAATTACTGACCATTTTTATCAGCCGATACCCAACCGTCAGGAAATTATGACCTATGCGGGTAAAGAAAGGCCTCTTAGCTCAATTGAATGGCATCTAGACAAGCAGACTGAACTGGTTAAGTATTTACTAGAAAAATATGGCTTGGAATTTAACAATAAAGAAATTTTTTCAGCATTTGGTTATTCCGAAGATAGTTCTGCTCTCATTAGTGGCGATGCAGAATTACTCTATGCTATGGTCAGAGAAAAGAAACCGTCTCAGGTAATTGAAATTGGCTCAGGTGGTAGCACTAAAATTATCGCCGCAGCTTTAAGAATGAATTTTATAGAAAATCACCAAAAATCACAACTGATCTCGATCGAGCCTTATCCTCAAGATTTTTTAAAAGACTTTGCTAATGTTAGTAAAGATTTTCTAGAATTTAGTTTGCTTACCCAGAAAGTAGAAGCCGTAGATTTGTCTGTTTTTGAATCTCTGCAAACCAATGATATTCTGTTTGTTGATTCTAGTCATGTGTTTAAGTCTGGCAGTGATGTGGAGTTTGAATTTCTTCAAGTTTATCCCCGTTTACAAACAGGAGTCTTAGTTCATATTCACGATATATTTTTTCCCTATGATTATCCCATCGAATGGAATCTAAAAGAATCGCGATACTGGAATGAGCAATACTTTCTAGAAACTTTTCTACAGTTTAATAAAAAGTTTGAAGTTTTGGCATCATTGTCTATGGTATCTGATTATAAAAATTCTGTGTTTCTGGACAACATTAATGCTTATAATGAAGATCGATTACCCGGTTCTTTCTGGATGATTGCTTGAAGATTACTTACTATTAAAAAATTATGACAACAATTAATCTTAATAATGAATTTTCCACAACTCGTCTGATGACTATGGAGATGCCAGTTATTGTTAACACTCCTTCCTCAAAAGTGCAATCTCATTTATTTTTGCCACCAAATCCAGAAGGCAGGGGAGAAGGAGGATTAAGAACAAAGGGATATTATAAATGCTCTGATTATAAAGATGATTATTGCCTGCATTTAGTTACTATTATGACTATTGTTTTTAATGGAGAACAAGAGATAGAACAAACAATTAAGAGTGTGATTAATCAAACCTATGATAATCTAGAATATATTGTTATAGGTGGCGGTTCTACGGATGGTAAGATCGATTATTGCAAATCAAGTTTGAATTGGTCCATCTAGAAATTCAGGCTTCCTTTAGAAGAAGCAATGGCTGTAGTGCTGGAGGTGAATTCAATTGATGAGTTTGTCGATCACCTCTCCCTACTGCTCTTGACAGAGGTGTTGTAGTGAGTTAAAATGCCCGAAGGCTGCTGCGGAACTACGATTATGATGTTCATCCTGGCCGATTAAGACAAAGAAGAGATCAGGGTCATCCAGTTCTGAATTTGTACTTAATGTAATAAACGATAGTATGTATTATTAGCTGGTGTAAGGGATTTGACCAAATGACTAACAAAGGGGCGGACTCATCTTTTAAGCTAGAGAAGCAATTTAAAGCAACTGAAGCTTTAGGAGGCCATCATGTAGCGCAAAAATATTTACCCAAACTGTTTAAAGATTTAGGGATTAACCATAAAGCCAAAATTCTTGATATTGGATGTGGCATAGGTATCATGGTAAGAACACTGCGTGAAATCGGATACGATGCTTATGGTTTAGAACCAGGTGGTCGGTTTAACGAAATCGAACCGGAAATGAGACAATACATACATAATTGCTATGCCGACGAGTACGGAAAAATTGCAAGTGATAAAAATGATAAATTTGATGTAGTAATGTTATTTGGGGTAATAGAACACGTTGGAACCATTGACGGTCACGCTTGTTTATCGTCTGATTTTCTAGACTATCGTTTTCAATTCATAGAGGATCAAATCAAATTACTCAAACCAGGCGGAATTCTCCTAGTTATGGGTCTAAATAGACTTTTTCCTTTCGATTTTCAGCATGGTTCTCATGATTATGGATTTTTGTCCGTTATCAAGAAAAAACTTCCATTTATTAAGATACTTCAAAAACTAACGTTACCTTGGCATAGTAAAAACTATTTGGTATCTTGGGATGACCTTTACAAAATAAGCAAAAAGTTGGAGTCTGAACTAGACTTAGATGATGATTTCTCTTATTTTTGCCCAAAACAGGATAATTTGCTAGGTTTGAGTAGTCTTCAGGGAAAAGACAAAGAGCAATTATTGTTTCGTATATACACTAAATTGGTAGATAAACTGCCGACACAGTTTCGTAAAGTACTGTACACGCATACATTATTCGTGTTAAAGTATCCGCAAAGCCAACTTTAAATAATCAGTTAATAAATAGCCAAGTTTAGTAAAAGTAACAATGAGCCAAATAAGTGAGATTAGTTATGTGATTCCAACATTAAATAGTGCTGCTACACTGGATATGACTCTGCTCTCTTTGCGATCGCAGAAGGATGTAGGGGTTAATATCATCGTAGTCGATAGTGGCTCAACCGATGGTACACTAGACATCTGTAAAAGATGGGATGTAAAAACTCTCTATGCTGAACCAGGAAATATGTATCGAGCAATTAACACTGGGCTACAGGAATGTGATACTGAGTGGTTGGGTTATATTAATTCAGATGACTGGTTATATCCAGATAGTTTAGTGCGACTCATAGCTCAAGGAAATGCCTCAAATGCAGATGTAATTTATGGAAGTTGTGACTATACTGATGGTTATGGTCGTTTCATCTATTCTATGTCCCCGGCTAAACCTGAGCAATTGCTTTCACTGTTCCGAATGGGGATATTTGGCTTCGCTCAACAAGCAGCGATCTTTCGTAATAGAGTTTACCAACAGGTCAAGGGGTTTAAAGAGGATTATTCTTTAAGTTCGGATGCGGATTTTTACCTGAGAGCTTTGTTATCGAATTTAAAATTTTCTCGGTTTTCTGGTGAAAGTATAAGTTGTTTTCGGATTCATCAAAACCAATTGACGAATAAGAAAAGAGAAGCTATGGAAGCTGAAAAACAGCAAATTTATTCACCCATTCAACCTGCTCAATTACAGGACTGGGTTGTATTCACACAGTGGAGATTAAATAACTTACCTCATTACATAATGAGATTTTTAAAACAATCTTTGTTGGCGGGGAAGATGAAGATAACTAGGTCTACAGACTACAGATGATTAATTATTTAGAGGAAAAAAGTATGAACAAGCTAGAATTTATATGCCCGGAATGCCAGTCAAAATTCAATTTCCAACAAGATAAGATTGTCTGTACTGAAGGACATGAATTTCTTGTTGAACATGATATATATGATCTTTTGCCTGAAGCAACAAAAGAAATAGTTAAACAAGATGCTGTTTACCACGGTAGTGTATCAGATTTATGGCTCGATCTGGCTCAGCTAGAAACATTAAGAAACTTGCATTTTCACCAAAAGATAGTAAATTTCGTCGCTAATCATAGTCAAGCAAATTCAACAATCTTAGAACTTGGAGGTGGAATCGGTTTTGATTTAGAACTTTTTATCAAAACTCAAGCCAGTTTTAGAGAATATGTTTTTTCAGAAGTAGCAGAAGAAAGTTTATTATATGTATTAAAAAAACAGTCAGAAAGAAAGTTAGAGAAAATTATCTATGCTAGAATAGATGCTCATCATATTCCTTTTGCTGATGAATCCTTTGACATTGTTTATATGATAGCAGCTTTGCATCATTTACACGACCTTAACATTGCATTAGAGGAAATGAAAAGAGTTTTAAAACCTAATGGCTTTCTAATTTTTGGAATTGAACCAAATATTAAGATTAATAAATTATTATCTTCAATAATTCTCCGCTCTCGAAACATATTACCAGACAAAGAGCATTCTCCTGCTGATGAAGAAGCTGAGGGATTTTCTTTGTCAGAATTTAACCAGATAGCTAAAATATATAACTTAGAATTAATTTTAATAGAACCCGTTTGGTTGACTACAGGAATCACGCATTACGGCTTAGAGTTTATATACAGGTTGCTGCGTCTCAAAAAGAGAATTAAACTTCCCTTTTTCATCGAGAGGCTTTTTTTAGTAACAGACTCATTACTGTTTTTAATTCCTGGCATGAGTAACTTGAGTTGGCACTACACAGTTATTTATAAAAAAAATTAATGCCAGTTTTTTAAATATGAATAATAATATTTTTATCAACTTTTGTTCTCGCTTACACCCAGATCATGGGGGTACTTATACTGCTGCATCTATGTTTCGCAGAGCCGTAGAGAGTTATTTTATTGACTTACAAATGCCCGGATACGATAGTCCTAGCGAAGCAGATTATACTGTGTCCGGTTCGATCAACCCTTTCACAGCAATGGTAAAATCAAGTTTTCCTAGCTTTTTCTCGTTTATTCCAGAGAAAGTTAAGGAAAAGACATCAGGACTAATTGCACATGGTGCTTTTTTAGCTCATTTTTCCTATGCCTATCAACTATCACGCCATCTCAGTGTTCCACTTTATTTAGTTCCTCATGGAACAACCGATCCTTATGTGTTCTCTTATGGCAAACTAAAAAAAAGAATTTGGCTGGAAATGATTGGCAAGCCAGCAACACATCAGGCAAAAAAAATCATATTTTCAACGGCATTGGAACGGGATAAATCAATTTTACCTTTTGCTAGAAATAAGGGGAATATTTGTCCTTTTTCTGTTGAGCCACCTCAAGATATTGAGCGAATTTCGTGTCGGAGATGGCTTAGACAGCAATTGGGACTATCTGACGAAGAGAAAATCTTACTTTATTTTGGCAAATATGATAAATTTAAGCATCCTTTAGAAACCTTAAGAAGTTTTGTCAAGGTTAAGCCTAGGAACTGGAATTTTTTAATTATGGGTTATGGTAATGATAAATCATTAAAAGAGAAAATTGCATCTTATTCAAGTCTTTCTAATGTATTTATACATCCACCAGTTTTCGGTCAAGATAAGTGGAAATTTTTGGCAGGTTCAGATTTATTTGTTTTATTTTCACATCGAGAAAATTTCGGTTTTGCTGTGGCCGAGGCTGCTTCAGTAGGTTTACCAGTGTATATTTCGACAGGAGTGGACATTTATCCCTTCTTTGAACATGAACGTGAAAGATTAGTCTTCGATATTAGGACTGAACAGGATATAGAAAAGGCACTATCCACCCTTGACAAAATTAGCGATGATAATTTAGAGTGTCTAGGTCAGTTTTGCAGAGAAATAGCCCTTAAAAATTTCAGTTTACAGCAATTTTCCCAATCCTTGAAAAATATCCTTATCCCTAATGTTTAACTTTATTACTTCAGAATTATGCAACTTACGGCCTCCCTTGTCCTTTACAAAAATGACCCAGAGATAGTTATTCAAGCAATTAAATCTCTGTTCAGCACACCAATAGAAATTAATTTATCAGTAGTAGATAACTCTCCCAGCGATGAACTCAAAAAAATATTCGATAATTTTCAGGAATACGATATAGATTATTACTTCAATAATGGTAATAACGTTGGTTTTGGTCAAGCACATAACCTAGCTATTGCTAGGTCTAAAAATTATGATTATCATTTAGTTATCAATCCCGATGTTTATTTTGATAATAATGTAATCACCGAACTTATTCACTATCTCGATAATCATCAAGATGTGGGATTGATTACTCCAAAAATATCTTACCCTAACGGGGATATCCAATACCTTTGCAAGCGTCAACCTACGGTTTTGACCTTATTTATTAGACGTTTTATACCAAAAAAAATGCAATTTCTTTTCAAAAAGAGATTGGACTGGTATGAAATGCGAGATATTAGCTATAACCAGATAATGGAAGTACCGATTATTAGTGGCTGTTTTATGCTATTTAACAGAAAATATTTAGATGAGATTGGCTACTTTGATAAAAATATGTTTATGTATTTTGAAGATTATGATTTGACCCTTAGAATGTCTAAAAAATACAAAACCATACTTTATCCCCATGTAAATATTTATCATCATTGGGCAAGAGGAGCGCACAACTCTACTAAACTGGCTATAGTTTTTGCTCAATCTGCCGTGTATTTTTTTAATAAACATGGGTGGAAACTTTACTAAAGTTAATTTAAATAATTTTATTAATTAATAATGAAAAACGTTTTAGTTACAGGTTCTACTGGTTTCATTGGCAGCCACTTACTGCCAACTTTACACCAACATAATTGGCAAATAACAGCTGCAATTCGCCAGAAATTTGAGTTTCCCGCATCCATCCCAATTAAGGCTATTCAGGTGGGTGAAATTGATGATATGACCGATTGGCAAGAAGCATTGCTAGGCATTGATACCGTTATTCATCTAGCAGGACGATCTCATATCCTTCATGAGACTATATCCAATCCAGAAGCAGCATTTATAAAAGTTAACACTAAGGGGACTATTAACCTAGTTAAGCAGTCGCTAAAAGCAGGAGTTAAGCACTTTATTTTTGTCAGTTCTATTCATGCTATGGCTGCCGAAAGTGATGATATTCTTAACGAAAACTCTCCCTGTCATCCTGATAGTCCTTATGGTGGTAGTAAATTGCAAGCAGAACAAGCTTTAATTAACCTTGCCAAAGATAGTAACATGACTTGGACGATCTTTCGTCCTACTCTAGTTTACGGGCCAGGTAATCGTGCTAATATGGAGCGCTTGATGAAACTAATTAAACGGGGATTACCTTTACCTTTTGGTGCAATAAAAAATCGTCGTAGTTTTGTCTTTGTGGGTAACTTAGTTGCTGCCATTATTACCTGTTTAGATCATCCTAATGCCGCTAATAAAATATTTTTAATTAGCGATAACCAAGCTGTTTCGACTCCCCAATTAATTCGACTCATTGCTCAACAAATTCAACAACCCTGTCGATTGCTGCCCGTCCCCACTACCTTACTTAGATTCTTAGGTTATCTAGGTGATAGGGTAGAATCTATAACAGGGAAAAATCTCCCTTTTAACACCTATAATATCGATCGCTTGCTTGGTTCTCTTACCGTTGACTCTAGATATATTCAAAAAACCCTGAATTGGCAACCTCCCTTTACTTTAGAGCAAGGATTAGCCCAAACAATTCAGCCAGAAAATTAGTGATCAGCTTGTCAAAAAGACTTCATAATTCAAGTTCCGCTTTGACAAAATCGGCAGTTTTATGGAGAGAAAACCCTACTTTAGTCGCTATCATCTGCATAGCGCGGTTATCCCTTAAAATTTCCCCTTCAATTCCGTCTAATCCTTCCTTTTTGCCAATAGTGACTAAACGCTGTAGTAACTCAGTACCAATTCCTTGCCCTTGATAGTCATCCCTAACTAATAGGTCAAATTCCGCCACATTAACGCCGTGTAGTTTATTTAAGCGTCCTATAGCGATAATTTCTCGATCTTCCGTCTGATCGTTATTAATCTCTACCACTAAGCTCATTACTCGATCGTAGTCGATAAAACAAATGCGCGTAAGACGATCATAAGCGGTTTGGCGATCGAGATTGACAAGGTGAAAATAACGATAATAAATGGTTTCTTCCGAGAGATAATGGTTAAATTGTCGCACTAAAGGCTCATCCGCTGCCCGAATCGGACGAATTAGCACCTTTAAGCCTCTTTTTGTCGTCCAAGGCCCTATATAATGTTCGGGATAGGGACGGATTGCCGGATGAGATAACTTTTCTGGGGGAGTAGTTGGAGGATGAAGAAGGATAGAAGCGGAAAGGGCGATCAATTGCTCTGAATCGGCAAAAAAGGGATTAATATCGATAGTTTTAATGCGAGGTTGTTCACTGACCAAGTGACTAAATTTAACGATTATTTGCTCTAAATTCGCTAAATTAAGCGATTTAAGCCCATTTAGTCCCTGAAAAGCCCGATAAATCTTGGTTTTTTCTAAAAGTCGGCGCGCGAGATTAGTATTTAAAGGAGGTAGAGCGGTGGCGTAATCTTGAAAAATATCGACTAAACGGCCACCAGTACCGAAAATTATCACCGGTCCGCACTGATAATCGTAATTAGAGCCGATAATTAACTCATATCCTCGATCGATCTCTAACATTGGTTGAATACTCACCCCGAGAAAATGCTCCCGACCCACTTGTGCGCTAACATTAGCTTCGATCGCCTGATATGCTTGTGCGACTGCTATAGAGGAAAAAAGTGGCAATTGTACCCCACCCACCGCGCTTTTATGGATAATCGTCTGGGAATGCAGTTTCATCACCAGGGGATAACCGAGAGATTCAGCGAGATTAACTGCTTCTGCGGCACTTTCAGCAATTTCAGTGACAATAACAGGGATTCCATAAGCTTTGAGTATAGCTAAAGACTCTGACTCACTGAGAATTGTTCTATCCCCTGCTTGCTCGATAATCTGGCTAACTAAAACTCGATCGGAGCCATTTTCCTGAGAATTGGCTAAAATTGGCGTTTGATAAAGACCGCGCAGATTCTCTTCGTATTTCCAGAGCAAATTAAACACCCGGGCCGCCGAATCGGGATAGCGATAGGTGGGGATACCCTGCTGATTTAATAACGCTACTCCCTCTGCAATGCCCTCTCCCCCCATCAAACTTGCTAAAATGGGTTTTTTGCTATTTTGAGCGATTGAGGCGATGCTACGGGCAATTGCTCGCAGATCGGTGTTAAAGCGAGGCGAGAGAATCATCAACACCGCGTCGGTATGTGCATCCGCTAAAGCGATCTCTAGGGCGCGAGCGTAGCTATCGGGATCGCTGCTGCGACGCAGATCGATGGGATTTTGGGGGACAATATCCGCCGGAAAAAGAGGTGCTAGTTGCTCGATCGTTGCGGGGGTAAGGGTTGCCAGTTGTCCATCTTCCGCCAGTAAAGCCGAGGCCGCTAAAAGAGCGGGAGCAACACCATTGCTGATTATTGTCAAGCGTTTTCCCCGGGGAAATCGGGGAATTTTCCCTAAAACTTGCGTGATATTCAAGAGATCGGCCATTCTTTGTACTTCCACGATGCCACAGCGAGCAAAGGCAGCGGAGAGAGTTAGTTGATCGCTGGTCAATTTACCAGCATGGGAAAGAGCAGTGGGGTCAAAGTCGGTACTGTGGCGACTAATGGCGATAATTGGTTTATTTAGGGCAACTTCTCGGGCCGAGGACAGAAAAGAGCGGGCATTATTCAGGGATTCCAGGTAGATAACGATGCTTTTGGTTTGGGGATCGTCTCCCAAATAATAGAGTAATTCGCCCCAATCCACATCTAAAAGGACTCCGAGGGAGATAAAGTGACTAAAACCGACATTTTCGCTTAAACTCCAATCAAGCACGGCGGCAGCGATCGCACCACTTTGACTAATCAGGGCAATTGAACCAGTTTTCGGCAAGATGGGAGAAAAGGTGGCGTTAAGATTTTGGCTTAGATTGCTGATTCCTGAGCTATGAGGACCGATGATGCGTAATTTTTGACCGGCGATCGCTTTAATTTCCCTGAGTAAATTTTCCCCCATCTGGCCGGTTTCCCGAAAACCCGTGGAGAGAATCAGGGCGCATTTAACCTGTTTTTCGACAGATTGGGCGATAATAGCGGGAATTTCGGGAGCGGGGGCGGTGATAATTACCAGATCGATCGCCGCCTGGATATCTGGTAAACTGCTATAGCTGGGAAGATCGAGCCAGTTTTCGGGGTGAGGATTAACTAGATAAAGGCGGCGCTGACCGGGATTATGATGGAGATTATTTAAAAGAGTGCGATCGAGTTGGGGATTTTGGCGATTAAATCCCACCACAGCGATAGTTTTTGGCTCAAAAAAGGCTCTTATGGTTTGATGTTCGCCACCACGAGGAGCTAAGATGGAATTTAACATAAGTGGGTGGAATTAAATATAAGATGAACGTAGGTTGGGTTGAAGCATGAAACCCAACGCCCGCATGGGTTACGAAGTGCGCTAACCCATCCTACAAGTAATTGTGCCTCCCTACTTAAGTAGGCATTGAGGTATTTAAACCGGTTATTGTTCCAGTGTTCCGGTGTTCCCCGATCCATCTAAACCAATTTTAGCTGTTTAATCAGGGTTCGATCGGTGTAATTAATTTTGTCTAGATAGCGATCGCCAATAATACAGCCCCACCCGATCAACATTTTCCCCAAGAGATCTAGTAAACTAACTGATGCTGTAAATATTTAGAGACAGACGATGGAACTGGAATATCCCGAGGATTTGAGATACCTAGAAACCCACGAATACGTCAGACTCGAAGGTGAAATCGCTACCTTGGGAATTAGTGCTTTTGCCGTCGATCAATTGGGTGATATCGTGTTTCTAGAATTGCCCGAATTGGGAGAGGCGCTGGAAGTAGGTAGTAGTTTCGGCACGATTGAATCGGTAAAAGCGGTAGAAGATCTTTATCCTCCCGTCTCGGGAACCGTAGTTGATCGCAATCAAGCGATGATTGACTCCCCCGAATTAATTGCCGATGATCCCCACGGGGAGGGTTGGTTATTAAAAGTGCGGGTAGAAAATCCCGATACTGCCTTGGCTGATACCCTCTCCGCTAGTGAATACCGCGCCCAAGTAGCAGGGGAAAGTTAACTAATATTAACAACACGGAGCCAGACCCTCACACTATCATAAGCATAGAAAGAATTGAAAATCCAGGAAGCGATCGAGTCTTCCTGATTTTTGTCTCTAAACCGTGCTGAGACGAAATTCTAGCCCGAATCGAGTCAGGTTTCACTATTTACCCAATCTATGCTAAATCCTAATCTCGCGGCGATCAAACTTTCCAAAGAGGAGGTTCAACGCTACTCTCGACACATTATTCTGCCCGAAGTGGGCTTAGAAGGTCAAAAAAAACTAAAAGCCGCCAGTGTTCTCTGCATCGGCACCGGAGGACTCGGTTCCCCGCTTTTACTCTATCTAGCGGCGGCTGGCATCGGTAGAATCGGTATTGTTGACTTCGATATCGTCGATAGTTCCAATCTGCAACGTCAAATTATTCACGGCACTTCTTGGGTAGGTAAACCGAAAATTGTTTCCGCTAAGGACAGAATTCTAGAAATTAACCCCTATTGTCAGGTGGATTTGTACGAAACCCGCATAAGTTCCGAAAATGCCCTTGACATTTTAGCTCCCTATGATGTAGTCATCGACGGGACAGATAATTTCCCCACCCGTTATCTGACTAATGATGCTTGTGTTCTTCTCGACAAACCCAACGTCTATGGCTCAATTTTCCGCTTTGAAGGACAAGCAACCGTTTTTAACTACCAAGGCGGTCCCAACTACCGCGATCTCTATCCCGAACCGCCACCACCGGGGATGGTTCCCTCCTGTGCGGAAGGCGGCGTTTTAGGAGTTTTACCCGGAGTAATCGGCACAATTCAAGCCACAGAAGCCATTAAAATTATCCTCGGCGCACCGGATACCCTCAGTGGTCGTTTACTGCTTTACAATGCTTGGGAAATGAAATTCCGTGAGTTAAAATTGCGACCGAATCCCATCCGTCCCGTCATTGAAAAACTAATTGATTACGAACAATTCTGCGGTATCCCGCAAGCTCAAGCACAAGAAGCAGCAGAACAGCAAAAAATGACAGAAATAACCGTAGTAGAGTTAAAGACCCTACTTGACAGCGAGGCCAATGATTACATTCTCATCGATGTGCGTAATCCCAACGAGTACCAAATCGCTAAGATTCCCAACTCGGTGTTAATTCCCTTACCGGATATCGAAAATGGTGCGGCAATTCCCAAAATTAAGGAATTAGTCAACGGTTATCGTCTCATCGCCCATTGTAAGATGGGGGGACGTTCCGCTAAAGCCCTCGCTATCCTCAAAGAGGCAGGTATCGAAGGAATTAACGTTAAAGGTGGTATCAGCGCCTGGAGTCGCGAAGTCGATTCCACTGTACCAGAATACTAAACTTAGCAGTCAGCCTTATCAGTTATCGGTTATCAGTGATCAGTTATCAGATGCGAGTTTTTAGTTCACTGATTACTGTTTACTGTTTACTGATAACTGAACAACCCCCATTGCCCGTGAATCTGTTAAGATCAAGGCCAGTTAGCCTTAAAATCTTCGGTGTGAGCGAACGATGAAAAACCATATTAAAAAAATTGCTAGTTGGAGCGCGATCGCTGCTATTTCCCTTGGCTTAGTAGAAATGAACCGAGCAGCGATCGCATTTGGCAACAATAATCAATTTAGTGCCTGTATCAGTCAGATTGTCGGCACGGGAGTCAGTCCCCAAGATGCCGCCACCGCTTGTTCAGAAGCATTAATTCCTAAAGAATTATCCCGGTGTGTGGTGATGATTAAATCCAAAACCCCGATCGATGGTAATCTGGCTCTGCAAGCTTGTTTTCAAGTGCGTCGTCCCATCGACCTAGGTAATTGTGTGGTCGATATCCATCGCGCTGCCCCCTTGTTTGCCGCTAATTCCCCCAAACAAACGGAAACAGAAACAGCCAAGGAACCCGATAAATTAGGGATTTCTACACAGATTTTAGATTCCTGTCGTCAAAGTTTATTACCCGGTCGCTTTTCCGAGTGCGTTATCGCTGTCAGTCGTGATGTGGACAAAAATAACCCCTCCCAAGCTTTACAAACCTGTTTAAGTGCCGAGGATTTCCCCAGGGATCTATTCCCCAGTTATCCCCAAAATCAAGACCAGAGACCTTAATCAAGATTATTTCAACGAATGTGCCAGATTCCCTACCCAAACTCTTAGCGGGGTAGGGAAGGAATTAAAACTATGCCTTTAAGTTGGAATGAAATTAAAAATCGCGCAATCGCTTTTCAAAAAGAGTGGCAAGGAGAGACTTCAGAAAAGGCAGAATCTCAATCTTTTTGGAATGATTTTTTTAATGTCTTTGGCATTTCACGGCGTAGGGTAGCTAGTTTTGAGCAACCGATCAAAAAAGCAGATAATAAACAGGGTTTTATAGATTTGCTATGGAAAGGAACGATTTTAGTTGAGCATAAATCGAAGGGGAAAGATTTAGAAAAAGCCACACAACAGGCTAAGGATTATTTCCCCAATTTAAAGGAACATGAGTTACCGCGTTATATTTTAGTATCGGATTTTCAACGGTTTAAATTATATGATTTAGATGCGGGTAATGAAGCGGAATTTGAATTAAGTAATTTTGTTGATAATGTTCATTTATTTGATTTTATTGCTGGTTACGAAAAGCGAGTTTATAAAGACGAAGATCCCGTCAATCTTCAAGCAGCCGAGTTAATGGGAAAACTTCATGATTGCCTGAAAGAAATTGGTTATATAGGGCATGAGTTGGAAGTTTATCTAGTGCGGTTATTATTTTGTTTATTTGCCGATGATACGGGTATTTTTAATCAGGGTATTTTCTGGGAATATATTGATCTACATACCAAAGAAGATGGCAGTGATTTGGCGATGCACATCGCTTCTATTTTTCAGGTTTTGAATACACCAGAAGCAAAAAGATTAAAAAATCTCGATGAGAATTTAACTCAATTTCCCTACATAAATGGCAAGTTATTTGAGGAGTCGTTACCTTTAGCGGCTTTTGATAGCAAGATGCGATTCATGTTATTAGAAGCTTGTGCTTTTGATTGGGGAAAAATTTCTCCTGCGATTTTTGGCTCTATGTTTCAAGCGGTAATGAATCCAAAAGAACGACGCAATTTAGAGGCGCATTATACCTCCGAGAAAAATATTCAAAAGGTAATTAAACCCTTATTTTTAGATGATTTATCCAGAGAATTTGAGAAGATTAAAGGCAATCGCAATAAATTACTAGAATTTCACAAAAAGATTGCTAATTTATATTTTCTTGATCCTGCCTGTGGTTGCGGCAATTTTTTAATTATTACCTATCGTGAGTTACGGGATTTAGAGATTTTAGTATTACAGGAATTAAATAAAACGGGACAGTTAGTAACAGATATTAGTGCTATTATTCAGGTAGATGTGAATCAGTTTGCGGGTATTGAATACGATGAATTTGCGGTAAGAGTTGCTGAGGTGGCAATGTGGTTAATTGATCATCAGATGAATATTAAGGTTAGTAATACTTTTGGTCAGTAT